>Ga0233438_10000470_pt1 | contig 51630 bp, 28 predicted proteins | sample SI_123_September_FD_182720 | JGI IMG/M metagenome (GOLD analysis project Ga0233438, IMG submission 182720) | Seawater microbial communities from Saanich Inlet, British Columbia, Canada - SI_123_September2016_10_MG | ecosystem: Environmental > Aquatic > Marine > Inlet | place: Canada: British...
ATTCGCACCAGTACCAATACTAATTGCAGGTAAAGAGATTGATCCTCCGTCGCCTGCTGAAATAGATCCACTATCTCCTAAAAATATTGTACTACCACTCAAATGAAGTGATTTCCATTTCTTTGTCGGTGACCCTAAATCATACGCAGAATCAGCATCTGGAATCCAAGATCCATGCGGCGTTAAATTAGCTAATGATCTACCTTTAGTTGACATATTTAAATTCCGTTGCTATGTTACTTAACTCTATTTATACACTTTTAACACTATAACTATTTTTGGTTTCAAACGTTTGGGCCGAACTTTTAGATGTTGATGAAGAACTAACTCTGCCAGTGATATTAAATTTATCTCCTCCAGGCCACCAAGATATTCCATGCGCTTCTGCGCCTGCAGGAGAAGCAACAGCATAAGAATTTGAATCAACTGTACTATTATGCAACAAATCATTATCTAAATTAATTTGAAAAATTCTATTTGTACCACTTACATTAAGTCTTCCATTTGAATCAGCAAAAGTCATTCCAGTAATATTAGCTATAGGAATCCCAGCCGATGATGAATCTAAAATATAATTCCAACTGCTATCTTTAGACATTCCATCTAAACCAGAATCATAACTATACGTGTATTTCTGAATAATATCATCTCCTCCAATATAAAACTTGGCATTAATACTGTCAGTCCAATCTATTTCTAAACCTGCAGGATTAATATTGCTATCAAGCGTTATAATTTTTTGGGTATATTCTCTTACAGCTGTTGCAGGATCATTTAGAGTATTCATTTTCCATTGTGAAATAGTACCGGTCTCGTCATGGATATATAGTCTATCATTTAAAGTATTAACACTTGAGATATTATTATTATTTGTCATACTTGAATTTGGATCAGATTTTACTAAATTTGATACTAAATCAAATGAATTTAATTCAATTGTATGAATATACCTATTACCAGAAACAAACATTTTGTTTGAATCTACAATATTAATACTATGAAAAGTATCTAAATCATCACCAAGTCTAGAATTAGCTGAGTCTAAAGTGTTCAATAATATTCTTAAATCATAACCTCCATTACTAAATTCTTTACTAACTGAAGAAATAGGAGTAGTCAAATTGTATATACTATATTCGCTATCTGCAAGCGGCGCAGGTATATTATACTGATATATTTCATTATCTTTTTTATTTAAAACGTAAAACTTAGAATCATCTGGACTAAATCTTATACTTTCAGGTCCATGCGGTAATCTAGTATTAGGATAATTGAAACTTGGATTTTCAAACCGTCTACTAGCAGTTGGAGTTCCAATTTTATGCATACCTGGCGGAGATCCAGTAAGAGTTGGTCCAATAGCTGGTCCAGATGATTGAAATGTCCACTGATTTGTACCATATGTATTTCTAGGATTGTTTCTTGAAGAAGGATCCCATGGTATAGATAAACGATATTCAACAAATCTTCCGTGAGTAGCTGCTATTGTTTCACCAATAATCATTCTAGTACCAGAAGAGTTAAAACATATTGATTGTGGTAAACCATGATGAATATATCTTGCCCAGTTCTGTGTAACTAATTCAAGCTCGAACGGGTCACGGCTTATTACTACATTATACCGTTTAAGCCACAAATACGCTCCATTTTTATGGTTTTGTTGGAAATAAGTAATCCAATTATTAATCGGGCCCTCTTCAAATATTCTTTCGTAGCCTGGAACTGTTTCTGAAATTATAGTGTTATCTGAATCGACAGACAATGAGTATATTTGACTTGAATCTTCTAAACTATATCTATTAATTGTTCCACCATTTATAACTTGATTATATTGAAGATACCATGGACTACCAGTTTGCGCTGCAATACTGGGCTTTTCAAGAGTATAATAGTATTTTCCATCTGGACTTATAAATCCATCTGCTCGATTATTTAATTTTGAAAAATGATTTTTGAAATTATCTTTTCTATATGCAGTGTGTAAATCATACGCATTAGTTAACCAATATTCTGCTATTTGATTTTTAGTTTTATCAATTACAAATAATTTTAAACCAGTAAGTTCGAATTTAAAGGCTGATGCATCAGATGCTCTCCAAGTATCATTATATAAATTTAATTTTTTTTCTGTCTCGTGGTCGATAGTAGATACGTCGTATGGTATAGTTAGTTCGTATGACAAGACTTGGTTTTTTCTTCTATCTAAGAAAAATACTATACTTCCATTTAAATTAAATTGCAAATCCACATGCTGTTCAGTAGTAGACTTTGTTGTTTTTTCTGCTAAATATTGAATTAGTGGTACTGTGAAAGTGCTCATGCTTAATAGTACATCGTCGTTATAGCTAGAAAGTTCTGCTGTTTCCCAATTATAAAAATAGTCTAATTTAAGCGAATTTATAAAATTATCATTGTAACCTAAAGAATCTATAGTAAAACCAGAATCAACAATTCCAGTTGAATTAATTAGTTTAAACTTTGGACATGAATCTACTCCAGTAGGATTTACTGTTCCTTCAAATGAAATAATTGCAGACAACAATTCGTCTCCAGCTTGTTTTCTTGGAACAAACGAAAACTCTGGGCTATTACCAGTAATAGCTACGATAGGAGAACTAGAAGAAGAAACCCAGTTAATGGCATTACCATCACTATCAGTTGCTGTCAATTGTAATTGTGCGATAATAGCATTTTGTAATGGATTAAAAATAGAATCATAACTAGATTGTATACCAATTATAGTATTATAAGATGAATCTATTTTTTCATTAACCAACCCAACAGTAACCCAAGTATTAGTTATTTTACTAAATTGATAAATTTTGTTATTGCCTCTAACATAAACTCTTCCTGCATTATTTTTTATATAAGTTAGATCGGTCATATTGTTAAGCCTCCAACACTGTCTATAATATTAAATAATAACCCACCTTCTTGATAAGAATCGAATGAACTTATACCATCTGTTGCAAATCCTCCTTGAGGAACTCGAGTTAATGTAGCAAATTTTAAAATATGATCAGTAGACATATTAGTAATATTAAAATTATTTCTGTCATAAGTAAAATCTAATTTAACTGGCAATTGAGATTTATTTGGTATCTTATCAATATAAATTGCTGGATTACTGTCAGTATATCTATTTTTGCCAGTTATACTTCCAAATACTATTGATGGTCTTGCTTCAAAAGAATCTTCGGGACTGTGATAATCGTTAAAATAAAAATTAGTATGACTGTATTGGCTATCTCTAGTAGTTTCTACAATCGGTTCAAATAGCTGCGAAGTCGACACTTGCCAATCTATCCAATTATTATCATTATCTTTATTAAACATAGACATTTTTACTTGCAATCCCGGAGTATATCCAATATCTCCGGATTCTTTTAAATCTTCCCAAAATGGAAAATCACTATCTGGCCTTAAAATCACAATTTCATCAAAAGCATTTTTAGTTACTATTCCACTTGCATTTAAATCTACATTTTCAGTATTGATTATGCTCTTAGTAAACCATCCTATCGATGATACATCAGTAGTTGAAAACGGAGTAAAATTATCAATTGAAACACTATCACCAGTAAACCCACCATTTAAGTTTAAAGTGCTTGCAACATTATTTAAAATTCTGCTTCCAGCTTGTGTTGTTGGCAATATGCTACTGCTCTGGTTAGAAAGTAAAACTGTATTTCCAACTGCTGTAGTTTGAGCTGTTGTAAATGGCTCGAAGCTATCAGCAAATTGTAATCCAGTTTGAATTCTAAAATCTTTTAAATATCCGTTATATGATTTAAGTTGATTTGCGGTTTGCGGGTCTTTTAAACTACCAAAAGTTCTACCTTTTACTTGGTTACCAGCACCAATATACAATTTAGCATCTCTTATAGAAAGGTGTTTTGTATATATTGGTCCAAATGCACTATCGAATTGACTACCGTCTCTCCATATTCTTATCTTATCTGAATCTACTGTAATTGCATTATGAATCCATTTAGGATTTTTATTCATAGAAATAGAGCTAGAATCTTGAGCCCGATATGTTGCCATTTCACGTTGATCAACTGAATAGTTATAATTTGCATTTCTTGATACTACAATTTGACCTAATGTATCAAGAGAAAGAAGAGTTCCACCTTTAAATTCTCCGCCTCCTTGAGCTTCAATGCCACCCATTATTTTAAGTGAAGAATCTATTGAAGCATATCCAGATAAATCGTTATTCCAACTATTTAAATGATAGGTTGAATAGCTATCGTTTGGCAATCCAAAATGCTGATGTAAATTAGGTGGATGACTATATGAGTAAATTATATATGAATCAGCTTGATTATGAAAATTGTTTCCTGAATTAACTATATTCCATCCACCAGATCTCTGCGAATCGGCGCCGGCTCCAAAATCTGCAATTCTATTATCAGCTATATCGTCATACAGATGAAAATCTTTCATATATCCTTTAAACTGAGAAGTTATAATATTTGAATTTTTAACACCACTAAAATCATTGTTATTCCACCATGGTTCTAACGATGTATGTCTATATGTATCGATAGATGTTCCATTTAGTATATCATCAGCAACCCCGCTAGCCTTTGAAAATATAGGATCGATAACTTGTATGTTAGATCTAAAATTAATAGAGCTTCCACCTATAGTCGCTGAGGCTTCTTCTTCAGCAGTCACATAATTTGAAAATACACATTTATTAAATGTTGTTTTTGATCCTAAAATAGAAGTTGTTTGTGCAGTATTATCAAACATATATGCCCAAGTAAACCTAGCTACTCCTGATAAATCAAAAAGAACTTTATATGCGCTTGGGCCGGTTGATTGAAAAGATAATGCAGTATGACCTAGTAGAGGATTATTAGAATTATTATCAAATTTCTTAAACGTTAAAAATGCTAATTCAGTATTTTCATTTTGATTAGGTCCAAATACAGGAGCAACAACATCACTTACTCCGCCTGTATAATTAATATGAACAAGTTTAATATCATTAGTATTTCCACAAATCATAATATTTTTTGTGCCAAAAGGTGTTTTAACAGAACTAACATGAGTTCCCATTGTAGTAGTGATACCCCACGCTCCGCCGTTCACTGCAGTTACTGAATAATTACCTGGTTCTAATAATAAACAATCTCCATTAGTCATACCTGCTATAGTAGAGGTAATATCACCAGGTGTTGAATAGCTAACAATTGATCCACCTGTTTTTAAAATATATGCTCTAGCCTTATTAATTCCGTGTTCAGACCCTTCATATTTAGCTAATCTTCCGGCCCAACTTACATGAGAATTTTTGTATTCATCAGTTTCACCTAGTAGCGTTTTATTAGTATCGTTAGTTATAACTGGAGTATAAGCTTCTTTGTAATATAATAAATGACTGGCTAAAGGCCATTCACGACTACCCGATCCATATGAATCTCTGTTAAAATAATAATTTCTTACATTTTCGTTAGGCATAATACTAGTATCAATAAAGGGATTTATATTATGCGGTTCTGATAAACCTGTGCTAGAATAATAAATACCATCATTTAAAAATAGATCTATACCTAAAGAAGCTCGAGCGTTATTTACTAACTTTACTGGATCATACACCCAATCTTTTTTAATTAACGCAACTTTCAGTTCGAGCTGCTGTTTTACAGTTGCATCTTCAAGCCATCCTCTATACGATCCTACGTAATCAGTTCCGGCTCCGTATGTCGCACCTAATTTTGTTAATGTCGTTGCAGCGATTGGATTAGTTAAAGGATTATTATCTATACCTGCAGGTACTCCCAGGACACCTGCACTAACATAGTTAATCAGTTTACGATAATCCCACCTATTATCAAATTGAAATCCAAGTTCAAAGCTAGTATCTGCTCCTATATTTGAAGTAAAATCGACACTTGAAACATATACGCCATCTTTATACGCATGCATTTGACCAGATTGTTCATCAATAATATAACTGGCGATAGCGTGTTGTAAACTTTTTGTAGAACTTATTGTTGGAAATTTATATGAATTAGGATAACCAATATGATCTAGAATTGTAGATCCAGCTCCGGCCATGATATTTTTAACATTAAAAGTATCTGCAGAAGTACTTGCTGTTAGCTGATGCACCATATTACTTGATGTTAAAAATGGTGTAATTTTTTCTAGTCCAAACATGCTTGCAGGTAAGACATTATCTAAATTGCCAGCCGAACCCTGATGTTGTATTTCAAAATATATTATTCTACCATTAACGTTTAAACTTGAACTAGTTCCACAATTAGACAATACTACATTATCGTTTAAACCACCATCGCTACTTAAAACAGAATAGCCTTCTACTCTTTTTTCTCCTAATCTTAAAAACAGATTTCCTTCAGCATCAGTTCTAAATGGATCAGGACCAGGTGGCCCCCATGCCAATGTCTGAGGTGAGAATGTGCTATAGATTCTTCTATCACCTTCGTGTTTTGTTCCCATATTTGGCTGGTTTTTCCAAACTTTAAATTCTGAAACACCGCCTAGACCGCCTGCCGCCCATCTTAATAAACCACTGATATTATCAGGTTTATGATTAGCGATTTGTATATCATCTTTTCCATTTGGAAAATAGCTTTGATTTGATTGGTAATAGCTTGGTAAGTTACCAATCTTCTTAGTCATTAATGTGATTTCAGCAGGCTGTAATTTAACTGACATTCTTACTTCATGCCATCTATTTCCTCTTCGCCTTGGAGTACCGGTATCGGCTTCAAGTTGATTCCAAGGCATAGGTAAACTGCACGCTAAATAACCGTTGCCAGCTGAAAGATGTAAGTTATTGCCACTTACTTTTAATTCTAAAGCCTCATCATCATTACCAACTTTGAATAATGTTTTATTATTAATTGGCGAACTATCTAACCAAAAGTATCCAGCAAATGTAGCATCGTTGTATGTGTCAAAATTATCTGTAATTATATTTCTTTTTCCAGTAAGATAGCTGCTATTAATATTGTCATTTGTTCGATATAATCGATCTGAATCTGGATATAAGAAAGCTCCTTTTTTATATTCATAAGTATTAATCATATCATTAATAGTAAGATAACCCATTTTAGGTGCTGTTAAATCTATATCAGTAGTGATATTTTCCCAATTTAAATGTTTTCCTATTTGATAAGCGCCTAATTCTGTACTATCATAATAGGACCAATCTAATCCTCTAATACGAATTCCATTAGTATGAACCATTGCTATATTGTCTAAACCGTCATCTATACTTTGGTAAGAAAAATTTGAAGTAGAATAACTGTGGTTATTATATCCTGAAATCGTGGCTTGAGCTTGAGGGTCATTTTTTCTATACCACCCGCCCATAGATATATGAGTAGATTTTGATGAATCTAAAACATTAAGAGAAGATATAAGATATGATCCAGAATCAGTTCCATATGCAGATGCTCTTTCTTCTACAGTAGTTGTAGAGGACGTACTAGAAGGAGAAGAATATGCACCAGATGGATGTGAAATAGTTCCATGCTCAGGGTCACCAAATAAATAAGAACTTCCTCCATAACCGCTTCTATATGGAGTTATTCCTCTTGCAATTTGTGGATTACCTCCGACATGTGCAATAGAAGATTGACTTGGAATTAAATTTACGGCTTGTGGAACACTTGAATCTTTTTCAACTATATCAAAGAAAATTTCTGCATCAGTATTAGTGTCTGATAAAGTATATTGTTGAAAGTCTATGCTAAATTTATCTTCGATAGCATTATCATATCCAGTATTTGGAAATTTAAAAGCGCTATCCATTGACAAGTGCGCGCCAAGAAAGTTACTTGATGTATGCCCAGCAAAAAATAAACTATTACTGACAGAAACATTTAAGTCTTTTTTAATTACAGTTGAGCCTGTTTCTTTTACAAATGCTTCTTCGTCCAAATCAACAGGATCACTTGTTGATGACAATTCACTTGTTAAATCTTTGATATATTTGACCAACTATACATTCCTTAATAGTATTTTTTACTATTTATATAATTAATTCCAACCAAAAGATCCATTTCCAGTGAAGCTATAATATGTATAAGTTCCAGCCGTTGTTATTGTAGGAGATCCGGTCACATTTTGTGGTTGTGTTTTTGCAGTTAACACTCTAAATCTTACTGTCCCATCAGCGCCCGGTGCTGGTGATCCACTACTATTAAACATACCACCGCCGCCTGAGCCTGTATTTACTGCACCTGTTGATGCTGTAGCTGCTGGACCACTTGTACCACCAACTCCTGATGCACTTGTAGTTGTTCCATATTTCTGTGATCCAGAGCCACCAGCCGCATACCAATTTCCATCTACCCATTGTTTACCAATACCACCGGCACCACCATTATTATGAGAACCATCACCACCTGCCCCTCCAGCACCACCACCGCCACCAGAACCCGGATCGCCGCTAGTAAAATTACCACCAGTATTTCTATAACCAGGTGGAGTCTGAAGATCAGTTGGAGTTCTAAGATTTGCAGCTGGATTACTACTACCGCCAGTAGAACCACCATCACTTACTGCAGCTTGATAACCATAGCCAGGACCAGCACCACCGCCGCCAGATTGTATGTCTGTAGATGCATCGGATGCTAATACTCGACTTAATGTTCCTGGATATGCTGGACCTTGCGCGCCACTCCATCCAGTAACGGCAGGGCCGCCAGTTCCAACTGTAACAGTATATGTAACACCTGCAACTGGAACTAATGTGCTTTCTCTATATTCGCCGGCGCCACCGCCACCACCGTGTCGCATAGCTCCAGATCCACCTCCACCAACAACTAATAAATCAATTGTTGGTATGAATGCTAATGTAAATGCACTTATAGTACTAACTGATCCATTAATTCCATCATTAACATTAAATGTAATGCTAAAAGTCCCCGCATCAGATTCTGATGAAGATGGAGTTATTGTAAATACATTATCAGCCTGAGCCACTGTTGCTGTACTACCAAGAGAACCCGTTGTGACAGCATAAGACCAAGTTAAAGCAAATCCTTCAGGATCAGTAGAAACAGCAGTAATTACGGTTGGAGTGGCATCTTGCGTTAGTGCATACGTAGCATCAACTCCAGTAATGGCAGTTGGAGATGCATTTGTAACAGTAGCAATAATAAACCAACCAACTCCATTATAAACATATATTTTATTAGTAGCGGTAACTAATACTGTATCACCAGTATTCATTCCTGTCAGTGTTGCAAGATCATTAAATGATGCTACCACAGATTGTCCACTTGCACCTGCACCCATACCTGCTGAAGATATTTTTCTATTAGAAGCCGGTGTTGAAGCTTCAGCTACTGATGCTAAAGCTCCAGATTTTCCAAATGCTCTTGAGATAAGAGATGCTCTCGATACCATTACTTTTGTCCTTTATTTTTCTGTGAATAACCAACCGTTAGCCACATTATAATATACTAATCCAAATGCTGCTCTATTAACATCAATTGTTAAATCTGAATCTCCGCCTTCAATTTTATGACCATTTCTTCCAATTGTAATAGCATTTGTAGCAGCTTGTCCTGTTCCATCAATAATTCTAACTTCATCTCCAAGCGTTGCTGTTGCTGGAAGATTAACGGTTTTAGCAGTACTGGTATCAACAATTAATCTTTGACCACCAGTTAATGTTAATGGTGTTGTAGTAACTTCTATCCAAGCATTAGGAGCAGTTGATGCTGGAGTTCTTGCTGCAATATATGCGCTATCAACTAATCCAGCAAGCGCTGCAGCATCTACCGTAACATTTGAAGCTTTATTTTCAATTGTAGTAATTGTAATTTCATCAGATGTTGAAGCACCAGTTGTTAGCGTAATAGTATTAGTTATTGGATTAGATGTAAAGTCATCTGAATCCATAAGTTTAATACCATTTTGGAATACATTAAAGTTACTCGAATCAATTCCTAATGTCTTTGAATTAGCATCTGTACCAGTAAATGATGTTTGACCGCTTGTAGCAATAAACTTAAAGGTATTCATAAATGTATCACCAACAACTATATGTGAAGTTGTAACAGTTTGTGATAAAGTATTAATTACGAGATCATCGCCTGAGTCAGCAGTAAATCCATTTAGAGTTAATGAATTTGCAGCAGCATTAACTGTATAATCTACACCAGATACTAATCGAATACCATTATTAAATACTTGATAATTAGCAGTATCAATTGCAAGAGCCGCACCGTTAGCATCGTTTCCAGAGAATACTGTTTGACCAGAATCTGCTATATAATAATAATTAGCAAAGTTAACAGCATTTGTAAATGTTCCACCCGAAGCTCGAGCTGCAACGTAAGCGCTATCAATCATTCCTGTTACAGCAGCTGAGTCTGTACCTGCTGGTAACACGCCTGGAGCCCAATAACTATTTCCATTATCCCAAATTAATATCTGACCTTCAGTCGGCGCAGTTGTATGGACATCAGCTAATGAAGTAATTGAAGATGTATTATCTAATTTTGTTCCAAGAGCTGTAGCTGTAGTAGTAGCATAATTTGCATCATCACCAAGTGCTGCAGCTAATTCATTCAGAGTATTTAATGTAGCAGGAGCAGCATCTACAAGAGCAGCAACTGCTGAATCAACTGAAGATGTGACTGCAGCTCCAAGAACTGCTCCAACTGATCCAGTTGTTAAAGTTTGTATAATTACATCGTCTGAATCAGCGGCACCTAGTAATAAAGTAACAGTATTAGTGGCAGAATCTACGCTATAATCTTCAGTTCTATTTAAACGAATACCGTTTATGAATACTTGATGATTATTAGCAGTCAAAGATAATGATTGTGAATTAAGATCATTACCAGTAAATGCAGTCTGACCAGCAGTTGCTCTGTATTTGTAATCTTTAAAGTTGGCTTGACCTGCAATAATATAATTACCTGCTGATCCACTACTGATATTAGTTATGACTAAATCATCACCAGCATTTGCTCCAGTAGTAAGAACAACAGATGTTGTTCCAGATACAGTATAATCAATATCTTTAAGAAGATGAATACCGTTTAAGAATACCTGAATTCCAGTAGCAGTTACAGCTAAAGTATTGCCAGCAACATCAGAACCACTAAATGTGGTTTGATTAGAAGTAGCTGTAAATCTAAAGTTAGAATATTCGGATGTAACAACTCCGCCGCCGCCGCTTACAGTTACTCTTGCACTTATATAATCACTATCAATTAAAGCTATAATAGTCGCGCTATCAGCAGAACCTCCTCCTGAAGCAGCTCCAGCAATCCATTTGCTTGTTGCTGTGTCATATACTAATGCTTGACCATTAGTTGGACTTGGAACATTTACATCTGCAAGAGCACCAAGCGTTGTGACACCAGCCGAAGATCTTGCAAGGATATAGTCACTATCAATTAACTGAAGAACTTCACCAGAATCGAATGTTGATATGGTTTGACGAGCTTGAACATAATCAGAATCAATACTTGCGAAAGAAACTCTTGCTTGAACATATGCTGAATCGACCATTCCAATTACGGCAGAACTATCAATACCTTGTGGAACAACTCTTGCTTGAACATATGCTGAATCGATAAGAGTAACTGCTTTATCCGAATCTAATTTTGATCCAATAAGAGCAGTAATTGTAGTTGAGAAGTTTGCATCATTTCCAAGAGCTGTAGCAAACTCGTTAAGAGTATCCATTGCAGCAGGAGCGCCGTCAATCAGATTATTAATTGCTGTTGTAATGTCAGCGCCTGAAGCAAGATCTACCCAAGAACCAGCATGAGCAAAGTATGCTTTACCAGTTCCATGTACATGAGCAAACATACCATGATAAGATGAAGCACTTGGGAGATCAGCTAAATTAGAATACACGTTAGAATATAGGATTTTATTTGTTCCCATATCTAAATCTTTACCAGTTACATTGCTATCAACTTTAGCATCCGTGTAATTCCACCCTTGAGATAATATGTTGCTATCAACTCTAGCATTTGTGTAATAAAGATTTGAACCTTCGGACAATTCACCGGTATTTGCTCCACTTAAATTAAGTGCAGTAGCAACTCCAAGAGAATCAGTAGTAAGAAATACTCCACCACTATCTTTAAGTCTTAAACCACCAAGATGGATAGTTGAACCACTTATATACAAATCTTTCCATGCAGCGGTTGGGCTACCAAGATCATATAACTTATCTCCACCCGGAAGAATAGTATTGAATGTTACGTTAGTATTTTCTAATGGAATAGCAGTCCAAGATCCGCCTTTAGATATTCTTGCTTTATTATCACTTGTTGTCACTGCAGTCATACCAGGATATGTTACTGGATTAGGTAATGAACCAGCACTAGCACCTACAGATTTGAAGCTAATTTGATGTGGGCCAAAATCAACAGATCTACTGCCAATTCCTGTTATTAGATCAACATGAGCACTATCAACGATGCCTTTAACATAAGCAGAATCAGCTACAAATTTGATATAATCGCTATCAACAATTGATTTGACATAATCTGAATCTGCAATCGACTTAATATAATCACTATCAGCAATGCCTTTAATATAATCACTATCTGCAATCGACTTAACATAATCGCTATCAGCAATGCCTTTAATATAATCACTATCAGCAATTGATTTGATATAATCTGAATCCGCTATGCCTTTAATATAATCACTATCAGCAATAAGTTTGATATAGTCACTATCAGCAATCGACTTAACATAATCTGAATCCGCTACAAATTTGATATAATCACTATCAGCTACAAATTTGATATAGTCTGAATCTGCGATCGACTTAACATAATCACTATCAGCAATCGACTTAACATAATCGCTATCAGCAATAGACGTAATATAATCTGAATCAATAATAAATTTAAAATGAGCAGAATCAAGTTTACCTGCAGCTGTTAAATCTTCTTTTTGGACTCTAATATTAACAAAACTGGAATCTAATACCGATGTAAAAATATCTTGACCATCAATATAATATGACATGCCTGCTGCAACATTAATACCGTCTTTTAATCCACCACCAACAATATCTGTACCAACATTGATCGCATATAAACTACCAGGAGAATTATGATCAATACCAATACCAGATCTGCTACCGGTTGCAGCTGGTAGATATACTGTACCACCAAAAGTTTGTACTAATGGAGATTCAGTTTCTAATTTAACAAAACTACCATTTGGTTGCTTTATTTTAATATCGCCATCTACTTGAAGATCTCCATCAACAATATTGACAATACCTTTAATATTCATGGTATATGCAGGATCGTAGTTAGTACGTACACCCATTCTAAATAAGTTAGATGGTTCTGACGCTTTCTGTGAAACATTTTTCTGGAAAGCATAATTTGATGTTTCAGTTGCAATTAAAGCTATTGCTTCAGCAGAATCTAAGAATCTATCGGCATCAACTAAAGCATTAATATAATCTGCATTAATTACACCTTGATATGTTTCAAATTGATTAAATCCATAATTTTGTTGTCTTGCAAAAATATAATCAGAATCAAAGAAATGTGTTGCAGAATCAGGACCTATAAAGAATTGAGCAACCTGGTGTGTAAGATAAACTTGATTGCCTTGATTTGAATCAAGAATTCTATCTCCCTGCCAATACAAGGATTGTACATTAAGACTACCATTAACATCTAAATTATATCCAGGTGTAGCTGTGTTAATACCAACTCTTGGAGCAGTCGTGTGAAGATAACCAGATCCAGCTGTGTTATAAAAATACTGAGATGCTGGCATACTTGTGCGATAATGCGCTGTATTAATATGTGATTGAACATAAGTAGCATTAGCATTTGCTCTAATCCATGCTTGGTTAGCAACGTCTTGTTGAATATATTGATATAATGGTTTGCTTAGAGGACCAACATTTAAATAATTTGTAAAGTTTGCTCTATCTTGAACATCTAATCCAAAGGTTGCTCCAGCAGCTACTTTACCAATTGCTACTGCACCGCCCATAATAGACATCGTGTTATTAGCAGTTACAGTTTCAATATTTTGATCTAACCCAATTCCAATAGAATTTTCACCAGTGACTTGAATTTTTGTACCAATCGCGACAGATCCAAGGGCAGTAGCATGTACTTCGGTACCTAATGTAATACCACCATTTGCAGCTACAGTTTCTTTACCAAAGCCAATGCCACCTAAAGTTGCTTGGTTTAATTCACCGAAACCATACGCTTTTGCACTAGTACCATCAATAATATTGCCATGGCCATAAGCAAAACCTTCATCATCAACAGTATTAGAATGGCCAAACGCATAACCAAAATCAGTAATAGTGTTTGCTCTACCATATGCATCGCCACCTTCAGTCACAGTATTACTAGATCCGTAAATATTACCATTCTTATTAAGAATATTTGATGCACCGAAGATGAATCCACCTTGAGATGAATTATTCCCGGAGATACCTAAACCTGTATTTGCATTACCATATACATTAACATTATAGAAGTTTTTATTGTCATTACCATACACATTAGATGCAACTTTAATGTTTTTATTTCTATGACCATATACATTCTGTACAGAATTTATAGTTTCATTTTCCGAACCATAAACTCTTGATGATTTTGATATAGACTTATTCTGATCACCTATTACAAAAGATTGATCAATACCAACAATGTTTGATCTTCCAGCAACAAAACTAGTTCGTGAAGGTGAGTTATTTTTTCCATAAATATATGAGCCTTCACCAGAGCTATTACCTGTACCAAATGCTACAGCGTTCTTGCCACTAATAGTCTGATTCTTGCCGATAGAAATGCTACCTTGGCCTGTAGCCGATGAACTTAAACCTATACCAATACCATTCTGTCCAGAAGTGACATTGTAACCAATAGAAACTCCGCTTTGACCTGTACTTGTATTTTGACCTATACTTGTGCCGCTTTGGCCAGCTGTGGCTGTACTACCAATTGCAACCGCATTATTACCAGCCTGAGAATTTTTTCCGATTATGACTGAATTTTGTTGGACGCCTGTTGTATTGTCTCTACCAATATTAAGACCGCCTTGCGCACTAACGAGATTATATCCTATAACAACAGCATTTCGTGAGTTGTTAGTAAGCTTATTACCAATAGCAGTATTTTTAAAATAATCGTTATGATTACCAGGATCACCAGTAATTTCTTTACCAATTACAACACCAACACCAGTAGTAAGATCTTTACCGATAGCAATTCCGCCGTCAAGTGTAATTCCAGTCCCGGTTCGACCTGTGTTTGTAATTTCAAGACCAATAGATACTGATTTTTGCTTATTGCTGTTTGTAATATCTTTACCAAGACCAACACTAAATTGACCTGGATTAGTAACAGTATGACCTACTGAAACTGATGCAGTAGTATGAAGAGGACCTTTTGCTATTCCAACATAAGATACATTACCAGCATTTGCGTCATAACCAATAGCTGTTGAATAATCAGTAGCTAAAGTATTATAGCCAATGCCTTGTGATTGGAATCCAACTTCATTACTATCCCATGTTACGTTTGTTCCATCAACTTCACCTGCTCTGAAAGCGCCATATTCTGGAATCCACATAAGTCTTGAACCAGCACCAATTTGAGTACCAGTTTTACTTAATGGAACAACGCCTGCTTTTGGATGTTGACCAATAGTCGCAACATTCGAACTAAGGAATAGTACATTTCCAGAATCTACTGCAAATCTTGTTGTTCCATCATTTGGATGAATAGTATTTGCTTGACCAACAATTACAGAACCTTCTTCGTCATAATAAATTTGTTGATTACCACCTGCAGGACCTATTCTATTCCAAGGAGTAATTAATCTTTCGCCAATATAAGTTGAGTCTATAACTCTCATAAGGTTAGAATCGAAAGATCTTCCAACATAAGGATTAACTAAATTAAAACCTAGTGCTGAATCGTAAGAAGATGGATAATAAGGGCCGAAATAGAATTCAGCGCTTTCTCCGGCTGTCATGGTTTTATTAGTATTATCCCAAAGTAGTCCGCCATTAATTACTCTATAATCAGAATCAGCTCTGCGAGTACCACCAAATAACAAACCACCGTTTTGTATTTTAGCGATTTTACCGTCTACAGTAAATCCAGTTTTAAATATAGCACTATCATTAAATGTAAATTGAGTATTGGCTTGAGCAGAACCACTATCTTCACCAGTAGCACTTTTGCTACTGGTAATATTAAGATTACCACTTAAAGTAATAGCCGGATTTTCTAATTGAAAACCTGCACCGATTGTAAGAGGACCTCTAACTGTAAGTGACGCATCATTCTTTTTACTTCTTGCTTCAACTCTAATTACATCATTTAATTTTAATCTTGTATTTGCGGTAGAGTCAAAGATATGAATAAGACTATTAGATACTTCTTCCCATTTTTCTCCATTTGATTCAAGTTCAACACCATTAATATATACTCTTGTTAGACCATTTTTAACGTAGCTAAGAATTTTACTTGGGCTTGAGTTGTCACTATCTTGAAGTCTCAAAGCACTAAGATTTGGAGTACCTACTTGATGCAGTCCTCTATTATCAATTCTAAGATCTGTTACACTAGAACTATTCAATCGAGGTGAGCCTGTACCCCATTGAGGAAGCGATGCTAGCCTTAATTCAATAGTATTAGTTCCAGTTACTACAAAATCTCCGGTTTGAACGCCAAGAGCTGCGCTTCCTGTACCATGTTGGAAAGAATGGTCTGAATCGCCTGCAGACCAAGTACCAGGTCTAAATGATACTACAATATGACTATCATCTAAAGGTGGACCAGGTATTGGAGTTATAGTAATTGAAGAATCACCGAGTGGTAAATGGTCATTTACTCCTGCTACGCTTCCAAGAAGTAGTGATAAAGCTGAAGTGCCCGAGGTATTATCAAGAGTTAAATGATCTCTTGAAACAATATAGCTATCAGCGTGATCAATCGTAGGATCTTGATTATCAATAAAATTAAATATAAATGTATCGTCTGGTGTTATCGTATGTCCTTCAATAAGACTATGCCCACCAGCGCTAAATCCAGAATCAACTCTTACATCACCTTTAACGTATAATCTAGATCCTGGATGATCGATAGGAGCACTATCTGCACCAATTGCAACTTGAGTATCAGTATTAAATCCAACTCCACCAAAATAGAGAGTATGACCATCAGCAGATCTTCTCCAATGTGAACTATCATTAGCATTATGAAGAATATAGTTAGGACTAATAACAGTTTTCAGATAACCAGAATCGATAACAGAAGCAATGACCGACGAATCAATGTTCATTCTATCTTTTACATAATCATTAGTAACAATTGTTGCAATATAGTCTTGAGTTGGCCAAGCGACCTGAGTACCTTGAGCAGATGTAGTAATAATAGGAGATTTATGATCAATTGCGGCTTGTAAAGAAGCATTATCTTCTGCAGGCCTATTTCCTAAAGATGCGCCTGCTACCTGATAATTTGGAAGATCAATACGAGCTTTACCAAGAACATCAAGCGAAAATTTCTTATAATCTATTCCATCAATATTATCTTTATAAGATGCATCACTTACAGTAACATCATTTCTAGCAATTGTAACAGCATTACCTTGTGGAATGTCTGCAGCAAGAGATGCATCTGCTTGAAAGTTAATAAGTTGATCGCCATCTTTTAAGGCCCAGAAGTTATCAATAGAAACTCTTGCTTGAACATATGCCGAATCAAGATGATTTTCTAGAATTGGAATAAGTCCACCAGTTGGTCTTACAACAAAGCTGTCAAACGACATTCTTTCGCCAGTACCAGGATTATCACCGATTGTAAATACACTACCTGAAACAGATTGTCTAAAATGAACTGAGCCTTCTACAGTAGCGCTATCAGCTACAGTTAGTTTTCCGAGTATATTTAAATCAGCACTCGGTGTGGCTTGTACAGTTGGAACGACTTGAGCATAAATTGCTAATGATGTATCAAATGTTCCGCTGTAATCTGTGGTAGTAACTGGTTGAGTTAATGCTTGATCATGAAATAATTCAAATTTATTAGTATCAGTTATACTTCCAGATCCATTATCTGGCCCAGTAAAGAAAGTAATTGCATCAATAATACCAGCAGGTGATGTAATACTAACTCCTTGGAATCGAACAGCATCACCTACTGTTAAACCGTGAACGCCGCCAACCGGTAAAATAACTTCGGTTTTTGTGCCTGATGCAGAAATAGTAAAATTTGATACTAAAGCCGCAACAGTTACAACTTCATAAGTGCCAGTGGCCGGAACAAATATATTAGGTTCGCTTGACATATCAGGTGCTGTAGTACATGCTCTATCAGTAAATAAATTAAATGTATTCGCATCAACCGCCGCAACGAAATATATATTATCGTCTGTACTATTATAGTTAAAACTACTAGCAGTTCCAGAAGTGTTATCAGTCTCAATATTAACAAATTTAATAGCTAATCCGCTACCTGCACCACCAGCGGTAGCCATCGCACCGCCTGCTGCAAGTTTATGACCACCATTACCACTATTACCAGAATAGATTGTAGATGCAGTCACACTTGCATTAGTTGTGTTAATAGTAAATGTGTCGGCCGCAGGAAATGTAGAAACTGGAGTTGTAAATGATGTGGTTGTAATAACAACAATAGGTTCTGTGCCTTTAATAAAATCTTTAATATTAACATTACCAATATAAAGTGTAGCACCGCTATCAATATTTACATCACCATGAATATCAAGAGTATAATTTGGATTAAATCCAGAAACATATTTTGCAGCATTATTATGAGGTGTTTTCGCAGTTTTACCAATCATAATATTAGTATTGTTTAAACCCTTGTTTACAAGGTTACTATCAAGAATACTAGTACCGGCATCGTTAAATGTCTCTGGCTTCATAATTACGATGCCATTACTTAATCCGGTTGGAATAAATGTATTACCACCAATAAACATAGTATTAGTAGCAGTACCACCTACTGCAGTTCCACCATACTGCGCATTTACTCCAGCTGTGTGTGAATCTTTCCAACCCGCACCAATTACAATATTATCAGTATTAGTGTTATTAATAAAACTATTATCTTTACCAAATATTAAATTATTTTCAACACCAGTACCATCTAATTTATTATCTTTACCAATTAGATAATTGTTATCTCCAGCATTATCAAGTATATTACCGTCACCAATAGCAAATGATTTATTAGTAGCACCAGTTGATGTATTAGCTAATCCAAATTTATTATCAATACCAAATGCGTAAAGTTTAGTTCCAGTACTACTTGAGTCTTGCACGTTACCTTCACCAAGGAACATGTTTTGATCTGTTATAATTTGGTTATCTTTACCAATTGCGACACTATACTTACCTTGACTAGTAAGACCGTATGTAGAAGCTCTAAAGAGAATATCTCCTTTAGAAGTCCTTTGTCCAACTTTATTTTTTGAACCTAAAGATATAGAAGAAAACCCTCTCGCATATGGTTCTTGACCCATACCTATAGAAGTAATACCTAAATCAGAATTTTGATGTTCAGCAAGTAAAATTTCACCAGCTCTAATAAGTCCAGCTCTTGAGCTGTACATAAACATATTGTCATATTCATTACCAGGAAATACTCCTGCAGAATCGAATATTGCTGAATCAGTAGCAGAATAAGTTAAAGTTTTTAAACCATCAACTTGGAAATCACCACGAACATCAAATTCTGTATTTGGTGTTGTTTTTTGTACACCAATATTTCTTGGTGTTTCTTGAATAATAAACTTTCCATTATCAACAAACGCATTACCTGCAATAGGAGCTCCACCATCTGGGTTCCACTGCATAAATGTGCCGCCGTAAAGAATATTACCGCCAACAAATAAGTTACCAGCTCCATCAACAGCTGGATTAAACATATCGGATTCTCTACCAATCGATACGTTACCACCTTGAATAGCCATGAGGTTATCATCTACAACAACACCTGGTATTGTTCTATTTGGATTATTAAGTAAATCGGCCCCAGCTCCATATGTAGGAGCAGTCGCGACCATTTGAAAATTTATGCTTTTATTAGCAGTACTAGCAATATGACCATTCATACCAAATGCGTAAGAAGATTGTCCTGAGACTATATTTTCTCTACCAAACGCAAACGCATCGCCTCCACCAACTTTATTATAAGAACCAATTGCAAACGATAAAGCACCACCAACAGAATCTTCCACTCCAAAAGCATAACCAGCATTACTTTGAGCTCTGTTGTTTTGTCCTATTAAAAAATTAAAATTGCCGCCAGCAGATTTATTGTCAAGACCAATAAATACCTGTTGGAAACCGCCATTTGATACCACATTATTTTTACCTAAAATAAAGGTATCATCACCCATTGCAGTGTTTCCTGCGCCAAGTAAAATATTTCTATCACCGCCATCAGAATTGCTTGCTCCAATACCAACAGAATATAAACCAGTTATTTTATTTTTGAAACCCATAGCAATTGAACTAATACCGCCAGCTTGGCTACTATCACCAGTTGCAAAACTACCTTGACCAGATGCTTTAACATTTCTACCGAAAGCCGCTGAAAATTGACCTAAAGCACCCCAAGCAAAATCATTATGGTTTGTAAAGTATCCACCGCGTGTTGATGCTTTTCCTGGAACAAACGAAAATCTGGATCCTTTATCTGAATCAGCAAGAGCGCTTAGTGTTGGATCACCGTAATTAATTACAAGATCATTTGCCATAGAAATCTCGCCAGAGACTTTATCATTATAGCTAGCATCAAAAGTTTGACTACTTCCTGCTAAAGGACCCTTTACTTGAAATGGCCCGCCATGAACTTCAAACCTAGATTTAGGTTTATCTGTACCAACCGCAATTCTACCAAATCCACCATATGGATAAGTTGCTGAAAAATCTCTTGGAGCAAAATACGCATCATCTGTAGCTGTAGCCGTAAATAATCCGCCACCTGTAAATGGTACACCATTTTGTAAAAGTTCGCCAGTAAAGTTAATACTACCATCTTTATGAACTTCGAATAAAGAACTATCTTCAAGTGATATAGCTCTTATTAAAACTGAAACGTCTGAATCATTAGCACTAGTACCATCACCTGGAAATCTTCTAAGATCTCTTCCACTGTCTTTATGTAAATCACTTTTAAAATAGTTAATAGGTAAAGTAGAAGTTAATGAATATTTACGCCCCGCAAATTCGGTTGAGTCGCCATTAGTAGTTACTGTTAAACCATAAAATTCTCTTAATTGAGCTGAATCTGGATAATATATTGAATTTGGATCAATTGTTCTTAATCCAGGTTTTGAAGCATAAGAACCTAATCTAACTCCTGCAGCATCAACAACTCCAGTATTTTTATCAACAACAAATCGAAACCAGCCAGAATCTTGTATAATTTGTTCTGCAACCATAAGACCGAATCGAGTACCATTAGCTCTATCGGTTTTTTCACCGTAAAATAATTCGCCGCCTTGAATAGAGTCTAAATTGCCAGAAGTTAAAACTGAACCTGGAAGTAAATCTGTAACTCTTAATTTTTGAAACATTGCTGGAGAATATGATACTATTTCTCCGGTTGGTTTAATAGTTAAACCTGTAAAGTTACCTTGAGTATGCCCAATTTTTAATCCATTGGTCGAATCATACATAAAGTCTGAATCGCCGCCGAGTGTTTTGTCTGCATTAACAAATGGAACTGTACCAGGAGCAAGTGACGTACCTGGCGCATTAAATTCTAGTCTATTGACTCTAAGAAAATCAACATCACCAGAATCTGCTCTAAAGTATTTAAAATATGCTGAGTCAGCTTGTAAATCTTTATTATAAAAAAGTCTATTTGTTGTCCAATAATTTTCGTATTGTGTTCCAGCAGCACCGGCTTGCCAAGTAATAGTTGCACCTACTGGTCCACCTACTGTAATGCCTGCTCCTGATGCCCATGCTGAGTCAGCAGCATTATCAGCCACAACAATGTTTTTATCTACGATCGTAACTGTTTCAGATTGAATTGATGTTGTCGTACCTTGCACATTAAGATTACCAACAATATTAACATCACCTGCAACATCACCAAACGGAAATGGATCGATGTTAATTGTAGCTGGACCGCGATATTCTGGACTATGCGCAATACCAAAACTATGATATAAAGAATGACCGCTATCCACATCAAGTTGACTAATATATGCATTTGTTATTTTTGCAGAGTCAGCATCAAATTGGCCAATATAACCGCTATCAGCATCTATTCTTGAAATATAAGCACTATCGACATCTAACTGACTAATATATGCAGAGTCAACCATTAGTCTTGAGATATATGCAGAGTCAGCATCAAATTGGCCAATATAACCGCTATCAGCATCTATTCTTGAAATATAAGCACTATCAACATCAAGTTGAGAAATGTACGCACTATCGCCTTTTAATCTAGAAATAAATGCAGAGTCAACATCAAGTTGACTAATATAACCACTATCAACATCAAGTCTTGAGATATATGCACTATCAACATCGAGTTGAGAAATGTATGCAGAATCAACCATCAAGCGACTAATATAACCACTATCAACATCAAGTTTTATAATATGTGCTGAGTCACCAGTGAGTCTTGAGATATAGCCAGAATCTACATCTAACTTCCACATGAATGCTGAGTCACCAGTGAGTCTTGAGATATAGCCAGAATCTACATTAAGTTGGCTAATAAATGCTGAGTCTGCTTTAAGTCCGTGTGTATATAAGAAATCAATGGCACGTTCTGAGTCAAGAAGTAAAAATTTATCGCCAATCGCAACTCCAGGATTTCCTGCAGCTTGCATAAGAGTCATGAATTTTTCACCACCTACCGCAGCTACTCTACTTGCCATTTGAGGAACTACAAGCGAATCGACTGCTGGACCTACACCAACGAATAATGTTCCGCCTGCTACACTGTCATAATATGAATATGCAAGCTCGCCTAATGCTAAACTTGAAGGGGTGGCTAATTGGCCTGATCTCTTAATCTGGATTATAGATGCCATGAAATAAACAACCTATCTAAATGCTTTTATTATTTAATCTTATTTATATGTTTTTAGAAGGTATCTCCACCATCTATTATTTGCCCTTGATTAAATGTTTTACAGCTGTCCACAATTCTGTTTCAGCATCAAATGCAATCATTGTTCCGCCTGGAATTTGTCCTGCCGGGGCAATCGCAGTATCGCTCACATCTCTAAGACTGTTTCTAATTTTAATTTCTTTAATAGCTGGAAGCGGGGTTCCAACTTTAATGTTTTTAACGATGGTACGATTTGATGTTATTTTAATTGCCATATCGTTACCTTACGTTGTTACTTGAGGTGATAGCGTTAACTTACCTTCAAGTATTCTTTCAACCACGCCTAAACCAGTATTGCTATCTGTTCCTTCTAACTCTACATCATATACATATCGCCCAGCTTTCATGCGGGTTGTTTGTATATTAGTTAATGATATTTGTAAAAGATTTTCTTGATTAGCTGGATTATAAGCAGTACATGAAAATAGTTCAGCTGAATCAGTGGAGTTATAACTCTTTTTGATTTTTCCACGCATAATGTAATAAGATCCAAATGACCCTGCATCAGAGTCCCAATTAATCAGGAGTTTTCTGCTACCATCTGGATTAAACAACTCAAGTTGAATTACGACATCGGCTCCCTGATCAATATTTAAGTCTTCATAATGTGCCATCCTCGACCCTCGTTTTAGTTTATACTATTTATAATATAAAAACAGATTGCGCGTCATCTATATTCATAAATTAAATCTTAATATTGCTATTTATACTATTTACATTTATAGCAAATTGTTGTATAATAAAGAGTAATCTTTAAACGGAGGGTAGTACCTAATTATTACTAAGAAATATATCAACTGGAACAGCTAATCTAAGATTAGCCTGATAAGTTTTTACCAAATGATATACATATCCAGGCATGATTATTACATCACCGGTATGAGGAGTATATTCGATAGGGTTAAACATTTCAGCTGTTTTTCCGAAATATCCTCGATTAGCATTTACTCTTGGATCATATGCTACTAATTCTCCGCCCTTATCTATTTCATCAGCAAGTACATAAAACACTGCAGCAAACTGAGCTCCTGAATGATTATGAATATTCATAGAGTATCCCTTTTGAGATCCTGTTAACCATGAACTAAAACTATGAGATATATCATTTAAATTACTATCAAATACTTCTTTAAAAAATTCCGTATATTTTTCTATAGCCAAATCTTTTAACAATGGAATTTTATCTGTGAGCGAACCACTATCGTATTCAGCTTGTGGTTTCATAATACTTGCATTAAGTAAAATCTCTTGAACTAATTCTTCGCATTGATTTAAAGTAATTTGAGTTTTAAATATTGGAGTTGACCAACAATCATTAATACCCAATTTCAACATCATAATATCCTTTTATATCACTAACCATGCCATGAATTATCATCAATGGCCAATCTATATTGTTAAGTATTCTATCGTATATTTCTTTACTACTATCATATGTTTGAAAATACGGATCGTTTCCAGCTAAAAGCATTGGATCATTTAATAGATCATAAAAGTCTTCGTTAAAATCTTTACTAATCCAATGTGCATAACATATTGCTACAACATAACTCTTAGCTGGATATAGCCATTCATCTACTTTTTCATTAAAGTGTCGAATAGCATTTTTAATAATAACCTCTTGATTATCATCAAAAACTATTTTTACTTTATTCAAATCATCTGAATGATTTTTATTTAATCTATGGTAAACTTCTTGTTTAACTTGCCATTCTTTCATGATACCAATCCAATAATCCTCTATATCCGTTACAGCTATTATCTAAATCTTTGACATATCGATAATGCTCTGTTAAGCAGTTTCCAAAGTACGTGCAGGACGCACATATAGGACTTATCATTTCTTCTTTTTCTTTATTTGTCCAATCAATGTATTGTTCCCAAGAATCCAATTCAAGAAAGAATTCTTTATCCTCTTCATCAAATTCCAAGACCCCAAACTTGCCATTAGGTGTGATATATACGTGATCATCTGAAAATGCATTATATCTTCCTTTCGTTGATTCTATAATTCTATCTTCATTTACAAATTCAAACTTCATAGTGTCTTTTAACTTAAGCCACTTTATAACAAAATCTTCAAAGTCTTTGTGCGTCACATTATGGGCATTTGCTTGATTAATTGAATATGGTTTAATCTCAACAGACGTAATTGACGAACACATATTTAACATGTTAATCATTTCAGATACATCTTTTTCTAGCACCTTTGGAGATGCTAAAACTAAAACCGCAATAGGTACTGTACTCATTAACATATTTTGAAATACAAGTTCAGACTTTTCTCTTGCTTCAAAATCATATGATACAGAAAGATACACATCATCATCAAAGAAACCTGGATGCATCATAGAATAATTTGTGTTGATGCTAATTTCACCTAAATAATATTTTCTTATAATATCTTTAATGCCATAAAAATACGACTTTTTCATTGCACCAACTTCACCACCATATAGGTCAATATGTTCTATATCTGGTACTTGAGATAGCAACTCATCTAATTTATCAAATGAAATTTGTTTTTGATCTCCAAGTTGCTTAGTAGATAGGTAACAAAAGTCGCATCTAAAATTACAAAAATATGAAGGATTAATCGATACGATCATTTTGTAGACCTAGGTAATTTTTTAAATTTATTTAGTAACTCCGCTAAACTTTTTTTATTGAATATTAAATATATTATTCTATTTTTTAGATTGGTTAAATTAAATTTAAAATAGATATCATCTTTATTAGTAAACATATTGATTTCTAAAAAATAATAACGAGGATACTTTCTTAAATACATATTATTTATGTCTTCAGCTTCGGCATCAACATCTACAACAGTCCTAGTCTCTATAGTTTTTAATTGATTACCATCCTCATGCCAAACTATAGTATTATTAGCGATTGAATTTTTCTTTGTGACTTTACAACCTATAATATGCTCGACTTCATTTTCTATAACTTTTAATTCATTCTTACAAGGAGAGGCTAATGTAACATAAAAATGATCGCCCATTCTATCTTCGTGTCCTTCACAACAACTCATAGTAAAATAATTTTTATTAATTAAACACTCTATAAAAGGCCATACACCATCTTCTATCTGCGACCTAAATTTAGGATTTATAGGACTAACGGATATAGCAACCACACCATCTTCATATAATCCATCACAGTTAATTCTTCCATCGAAATTCATTCTATTTGGCGCACGAGTCAAAGCATAGCTTTTAGGACTTTCTTCCGAAATTTTAATTTTAATTTCTTCTGAAGGATTTTCAATATTCTGATAATATGGGGCTAAGAAATCTAGTTTCATAAAAGTTTAAAACCGATCATTACCTGTACGGAAAGGAAATATTCATTACTACTGCAAGTCTATCTTCTTCACCATAATAAGGAGTTACTTCATGCCATACATGAGCTGGAACAATAATTATTGTATTTTTTTCAGTCTCAATAGACATTTTAGATTTAGGTCTTGTTTTTATAACCTGATTAAATGCTGGGTCATGAAAAATTAATTTGCCGCCATCTTTGTCATTATCTACACAGTCTAAATAATAAACCGCTACCATTGAAGCACCACTATGACAATGCAAACCTTTATAATCGCCATTTCTCATAAAGGGCAATCTTCCAGTGGTCTGTTCCATACGTTCTAAAATTTCGGTGTGTGTAATTGATTCATCATATTCATTAGCTAGTTTTAAAAATGACTTTGCAAAAAAATCGTGTAAATTTTTGATTTCATTATAATTTTTAATATTATCATCAGTAAACAATGGGATGTGCACACCATCATCTCCACCATCTTGATATGAAAGCCCTGCCATAGCTAAATGATTTCTAAATATTGCCTGACATACCGAATTAAGTGTACTACTTTCTTCTTCATTAATATTATGTAACTCATGTAACATTTTTATTGGAAAAATAGTTTTTATCATGCGTATTCCCTCTCATACGGCGTCAACTGTCTATTGATGCTATTTATACTGATTATATCAGATGCTAAAGTTTTCATATGCTCACAATGATCTTCTACCATATTATGTTGTTTTAAATCTTTAATAGTTTTTTTACATCCATTACAAATTTCAAACATCGGGCAAGTATAGCACGCATTTTTCAAACTCATTAAATTTAAATCTGTCGCAAGCGGTGTTGAGAATCCACCATTCATTTCGTAATCAAAATCAATAGCCTTATCTAAATCATCACCAAACGCACCACAGGAATAGTAGTCACCTTCAGGCTGAAGCGTTCGAATACCAGAATCACATGTTCTTGATTGAGGGCATATAGTAGATTCTCCTCTTAATCGTACCATCATTTGCTGAGTATTATGTTCCCAATCGCTTAAACCGGCTTTCCATATTTCGACATAACGTTCATATATTTTTGATAATTGATATGGAGCTGATTGTGATCCTGATGCCATTGCATAATTCACTTTACATATTACATCCATCTTCTTTGCGAGTTCAACGGTTTTAATATGAGTATCTTCGTTCTCTTCAACGATTACAGCTATGAAGGATGGTCTATATCCAACATGTTCTAACATCGCATCTGAACATCTCCAGAAATCTTCTTCTGTAAACTCACTATAATCGCCCTTTAATCTTCCACCACCATATTGAAATGACGTAGCCACACCTACCCTCGGATGGTTGAATAGTTCTTTCCATTTTAGTGGCTTGGTAAGAAACGGGTATAAATTTGTTGTAAGTGATATAGACGCTGGCATATCATGCTTATCAAGAAACTCTATAATTTTCCAATAATAATTTGGCTTCATCATTAATGGATCACCACCATTAACAATAATTGTTTGTGTATCTGGAAAACGTTTTAAAAACTTAAATATCTTATTTAAATCAAGAGTGGCTGTATTATCTTCGAACGTAATTTTAGATGATGAACAAAACGAACATTTGAAATTACATAGTTCGGTTGGTTTAACAATTAAGTCCATGGAGAATCGCTAACATTAAACCCAAAATTCATAGTGATTCTGTGCATATCAGGATCTCTAAAGTGTTCAACTCTATGTTCAAACTGTTTATCTTGGCTTCCTACTACCACATCATATTTTTGAGGTAAATGAAAGGCCGTGATTCTATTATTTTGTGATATATTCCTAAACATAATCTCGCCGCCAGCATCATTATCCATATCAGTAAAATATAGAAGAAACATTATATTTGCGCCTTCACAAAAATCATTATGCCAATGACATGAAGTTTGTTCAGTGCCATTCCAACAATGATAATAAATCAAATCTTGTTTTTTTGAATATGGTTTTAAATAATGATTAAAAAGATAATCAGCGGTCAGCAACATTTTCTTTCGCATACCTAACATATAATAATTTAAAGGGAATCTATAATCTTTTCTATTGCCAACACCTCTAAGCCATTTTATATTAGGAATAGTATCTTCTAGATATTGAAACGCTAAGACGTTATTTTCTGTATAAAACCCATCATCCATTTTCCAACCATTTTTCACAGCATTTTTACCTTTTGTCTAAAACCATATGACAGATCATCTTCACCATCACGTTTTGGTTTAAATCCCTTTGTTTTTTTAACATAATTAAACGTTTCTTTAAAAACACATTCTTCCATATCATTGTGATCACCTGGCATATCAGCTTTTACAAAACATGTAAATGGGCAGTTTTCATAATATTCACACTCAAAACAATTATATTTTTTTAAAAACTTTTCTACTATCTCTCCTGTTTCAAAAGGTGTTTCACCAGTTTTTTTATCTCGTTGATACGCTACACCACAACATCCACCAGGCGAAGAACCGTCAGGCTGAATAGTTATTGAATTACCTCTTGTACACATCATTGCACCAGTCTGATTCAATGGATCATGAAACGCGTCCATGTTTTCGCATTCAGGATAGTTATCTATTAAATATTTATTGAATGCTAATAACTCGCTATCTTTAGGAATTAATTTTGCATCTGTTTTAATCAGTGGCGATGGCATATAAGCATCAAAATCAACCGGAAAGTTTTTATACAAATAATCAAAAGTGCTTTTATCATTGCTCTTTATAATCGTCTGTACATTTTGGCTAGTAGTAACAATTGAAACATTTCTAATATAATCCTTAAAAGTCTCTACATTCTCTAAGAATATTTCCTGTTGACCTTTATTGAAACGTCCTCTTGGATCATAAGATGTTGAAAGTTTTATATCGTGTTTTTTACAAAAGTCCATGACTTTACTAGAGTTCTTTTTATCAAACATAAAATTAGTAAGATAATTGAAATAAATTCTTTTGTCACCAATGTTAATCTTGGATCTGACTAAATCCATAAATTCGTCATATACGTCTAAAAAGCCTTTTTCAATCCATAGATCTTCAAATAATTCTCCACCTAATAAATGTAATTTATAGTCTTTTGATCTTGGTGAATTGTTAATGAATTTAGCAACAGTATCGCTTTTTGCTAAAATTTCTTCTCGAGTAGCTCCGACCATTGAGTTATGATCTTGTGGACAGAATACACATTTTAAATTACAATGTTCAAAGAATATTATAACAAGCTCACTTGATCGAGTGATCTTGCTTCCTAAAATTTTGTATATATCAAAATCAAGTGGAGCTGGATTAATAGGTGCTACAGACATTCTTTACTTACCTCTGACATAATTATATGTCTATTTTTTTCTATAAATTTATTTATAGTATTTGCTCTAAACTCTTGATTTAAAACTTTAATGCTTTTTGGTTGAGAATTTGGATTAAATATATCTCTTATTTCAGAATATATATCATCCCAACTATCTAATTTACTTATAGCTTCATATGCTTTTTTAGTAAAGACAGACGGTGATACACTATTTTCAATCATAGGATAAAAGTGTTGCAATAAATAATTTCCAGCACTATTCATAAACCACATTTCATGCATTTCTTCAATTGTAAACGAAAAGCAAGATGATATAGTTTTAAAATATGATTTCTTATTTTTGTATAAATTATTCCAACTATCTATTCCTTGTTCATCTGCAATATCAGTGTAAACTTCAACTGTTCGAATATCATATTTAATTTTATATTCCTGAGAATTAAGAGCTGAATCAGGAAGAAACATATAATCGTGTCTATAAGAACCAAACGATTTGAAATTCCAGATATATTCCATTTCATTATAAAAATCATCTATCGTAGAACCCGGCATTGCAAGTATCATTTCTAAATTAGGTATTGGAAACCCATGCTTTGAACATTGTTCATTAATGTGTTTGCTTAATTCCAATTTATCTTCTGTATTTAAATCAACTCTTTCAGCTATTTTCATTGCAATGTCAGAACTGCTTTGAATAGATACCGATGGAACTATTGATATATTAGCCATCTCACTCCACATGTTTTTCCCGTTTTTCATATTTGGAGAAGCATAATTTGTTCCAACAATTTCAAAATACTTATCAATCAATTTTTTTCTTCTACTTAAATCTTTAGATTTCATAGTAGAAATATCGGTTAAATTAAAACCGTTTGTCCAAGCATATTCAAAAATTTCAAAGTCTCTTTCAAAAAAAGCTCCAAAGTTTGCATCATTTAAATATGCAGATCTATAACCGGCTTTCAACATAGCAGTAATATCACGTTTCACTATATCTAATGATTTCTTATAAATCTTTGTATTAATGCCACCGCCCCATTCACAAAATACACACTTATAAGGACAGCCTCTCGTTGTCTCTAAAACAATAAATGGTTCCATTTTATACTTGCGGGCATACTCAAGTAATTTTGTAAGATATTCTAAATGATCTTCGTATACCGAATAGTCTTCTTTTGATATATCATGTATGACTTTTACGTCTGACCTTAATTCCCATGGAATACTTGTTGGATCGATTTTGTTTTCAATAAACTGATCTATAAGTTCAGCCATAAATGGTTCACCTGGTTTAGTAGGTCTACAAATTAAATCATACTGAGGACGAGAGGCTAATAGTTCAGGTTCATTAGTTCCTATATGTGGACCACCCAAAACCAATATTTTTTCTGGATATTCATTTTTAATTTTATTAGAAATTTCATCACATATCATATAATTCCAAGTATATGAAGAAAACATAATTACATCTGCTGCAATTATTTCATCTACTACTTCATCATACGATTTATAGCTATTCCATTTATATGGTGATTCTAACCATTGCACTTTTTCGCTATATTTTCCATACCGTGCATAATAACTTTGCATCAATAAAAATGTAAAATTATTTGCTAATGACCAGTCAGCGTGAGGAGGATTGACAAATGATATAATCATATTTCATTCTATACATTATAAATTAAAAAATATTTAGACTGTCACATATTTAGCAATAACAGTTTTATCAGAAATAGAGTTAGCGTGTAGCAGTGAATGAACTAAATAATGATTTACTGTTTCAAGCTCTAAAGCAAAGAATTTTTCAGGTTCTTTGTCATATGATGATTCAATTAAGATAAGTCTATCCAACAACTCATCTGTTAATTCAGTAGTAATTGCTGGTAAGAATTCTAATATGATATCATCTCTTAAAGTAAAATCAGACCATTGACTTTCTATAATAGCTACAAACTCTTTAATAGTATTGAGATCTGAATCAGAAATGTTTTCAAATATTATATTATCACTACTAGAAGCACCACTTAAATATTTTATCGACCACATATCATCTTTAATAAACACTTGAGCAAATTTAGAAGTATCTGTAAAAATGTCATTAATATTATTTAATGTATAAGTTTTGTCTAAACTTAATTTATCAGCAAAAGGTTTAGTTAAGAAATGTTGGAAAAATACTTCTTTTAATTCGTAAAGATATTGTTCAAACACCTTTTTCAGCAAAGGTCTGACTGCGCTTTTTAACTCGGCTTTTGAAGATTTGTTATTGAGATAATTCGCTAGTAGATGTTCAACACTTATTGTATTTTTATATTTTGTCATAAAAGCTTTTTTCTTAGCTGCAGATGGAGCTTTAACGCTGTCATAAATGGTCTTGAAATTTTCTACTTTTAAAATTTCACCAGCTCCTAATTTTGCGTTGTTGCTTGAAAATCTGCCTCTAAAAAATGTATTGAATTTAAAAGCATGTGCTCTTACTAATGATTCGACTGAATCAGCTGTAGGAGTTTTTAAAATAAATTTATACCACGTAGACATAATAAATTGCAATGCTGCATTGTCACAATAAACGACGATTCTTTTATTTGTAGCATCACATTTAGTAGCTAATTGATCAAAAAGAGTTGAAGCATCTTTAAACGTTTTATCTTTTCCTAAAATATCATCCCATTCAAGTCCATATGCGATAAGTTGACCAGATAAGATTTTTTGGAGATCTTCTAAAAGATTAAAACCGTTATTCTGCGATACAACAATACGATCAAATTTTGGATCGATGATATTATCTGTTGTTACATAAATTTTCTTAAACAGATGTATCATAACTGTTCTCCTGTGGCGATTGCGCTTGTTAGTAAAAACATTGGGTTATTAACATTTGCCCAATAGCTAAATAAATTATTTCCTTTAAACATATACTCATTAAAGTATGATTTATAATATGTTTTATGATGTTCAATTACATTAGCATAAAACAGATAGAATCTTTCATGCTTAAGTAAGCTTACAAAATTTATTCCGGTCAAATCTTTGGTATCATCTTTTGGAAATGCTTTGACATAATCTTTTAATTCATCTGATTCAACAGTATAAAGATTATATAATGAAAGAGAATCTAATTTTTTAGTCCACGTTGTAAGTATATCAACATTATCATCTATAAAGTTTTTTTCTGTTAGCTCTACTATACCTTTCATTTGAAGTAACAAATTAATTACTCTTTCTTCAAGGGTCGGTACATTTATAATAAAATTAGCTAAAAGATATTCTTTAGTCATATGATCAAAGTCTTCTTGACTATCAATTCCAATATCACATGGCAGTTCTAAATTGCTAAGATACGTTAATAGCTTTGTTCCTTGTAATTGAGAATTTTGGTAATCAACCATATAAAAAGTTTGATCATCTTCAAAATACAATTTTAGATCTTCAATACTGAACGGCGCAGTAACATCAATAACTTTCATCGTCTTCCTCGCGAACCATGACAGCTGCTATGACAACTGCTGTGACAAATATTAATAGTTACAGTAATAGTATTAGATACTAACGAATTAAATCTTGTTTGTAAATCAGTAAATTTAGCTTCTAATCCAGTATCAGTAATTTGTGTTCCAGATGATAACGTAACACCAGCTGCAGATAAAGATTGCACATAACTACTGCTTAGATAAGCTTTTTGTGTTTGATTAAAAATTAAGCCTGGGGTTTGGTATGTACCTATATTACTTGTTACACCTGTTACGTTTTGCCTTGCATTTAAATTTCTAATTTGACTATATGCCGCGGTTTCATTTTCAATTGCGGTATTAATAGTAGCAGCATTAATTGGATTTCCGGCTATAGTAGATCCGCTAATTCCAATGCTTCTCCCAGCAGTCGTTCCACCAAAATAGCTTGTAGAAAATCCACTGAACGGAACAGAGTTGGTACCCCAAACAATCCCAGAATTTGCACTTGCTGGAGCAAAATCCGCAAATCTATCTATTATATTCTGTGCTGTAATTGGACTTGTTAATGTAGCCATTTCATTCCTCTTTCGTTATATAGGTGTATTTATACATGTTTTGCTAGTTCTATCATTAAACTTTTAGGAGCTCCGCAAATATCGCCATCCCATCCTAGTTGATGACAATCTCCTCCGCAAAATCTAGAAACAGGACATTCTAAACAAAGAGGATTTCTCATTTTTTCTTCTAATATAGTTCTTATTCTTTTAGGACTTTTTAGTAATATATCGATAGAATCATCTAGACTTCCAAAGGCTTGTTCAGGAGCGCTATTTGGACATCCTGCGATAGTTCCATCACCATTTATTGTAAATAGTTTTTGCTCACAATCTCTACAAAATGTTCCGCATGTAGTCATAGTCTTTTCAAACTTAGCATAAACATTTTCTAAAAAGTCATTTTCAAACCAATCTCGTGCTCCATGCTCTTCACTTTGAATATGCATTTTTAAAAAATATGAATCGAGTTCTGCATTGCTTGGAAAGATTTCTGATGCTTTTCTTGCACTACCATTATTAGTTAATCTTTCAAGAGAAACTTCTTGAACACCTAATCTCCTACACCATCTTAATAGCGTTATAGGATCTTTAGCAAGAGTATCTTTAGTGAGACTAATAAACAGGCGAATAGTTACTCCTTCAGCAAGCAATGTTTTTACATTTTTATGCCAAAGATTATATTGGGTATTATTTTCAAATCGTATCTTACGATCCCAAGATGTACCTAATCTATTACCGAGCGGCCCTTTAATAAATTCTTTATGTTCATCTTTTAATTTAAATACTAGATTAGTTGTTGCACCCCAAGACATCTGATCCCATAGACCATCGCATGCGTCGTATACCTTTCGCATTTGGCCAACCGGTACAAGAAACGGTTCACCACCATGAAATTCCATATGTATAGAATCTTGGGTCGCAGGTTTTTCTTTTCTAAATCTATGAATCCAGTCAACTAGCTTATCAGTATTCCAATAAATCTTTTGACCGCTTCTTCCGCTCGTAAAACAATGCGCACAATTAAGCTGACATGTTTCTGTTGTTTTGAGATACATCAGCCAGTTCATTATTAATTTTATCCTCTGTATAATTTTCTAAACCAAAGCTCAGTGTCAATGCTTCATCTTTATTTAATGCTTGATGAGGAGTATAAGCTGGTATATGTATATATTCTCCTGAACTAATAGTCAATAGCTTATCATTAATTATTAAAGACTTAGATCCTTCACAACAATATATAATAACATCATCTGGGTCGGTGTGCATGCCAAAAGAATAAGACCCAGCTGATGCAAAAAATAAATGACATGTTACATGTTGTTCATGTTCCCAATCAGTTTTTACTTTCCAGCAATATTCGTATATTGCTGAATTAAAATTTTCCATACGTTCAATTTTTATAGAATGGTTTTGTTTTTGTGCTTTGCAAAAATCACTAAAGCTAGTAATTAGTTGTTCACGACCCTGTTCATCTATAGCATAAACCATGTTTTGTTCATACATATGATTTGCAGTAAGTGCAGATATGAGTTGAGATTTATTAATCATAATTTAATTATATACTATTTTTAATTAAATGTAAACAGTTATTTACACTTTTAATACACATTCTATTAATTTTTCTTCAACTGCAGTAGACGATTCTAAAGCAATACCTATTATTTCAGCATGAGAACCATCTGGTGCAAAGCCATTAAACTCTTTACCTGCGCATCCATTATGGTGAGCATATACAGGATCACCTTTATTAACAGCTCCAACTATTCTAACTGGAACACGTCCTTTAAGAGCAAGTGCTTGTCCATCTATATCTGCGTTCATTAAATATGCGGGATCAGCTGAAACCACACCCATTGGAATTCCATTTGCAGTACATGCTACTGTTTCTTCAGTTTCGTTTGACGATATCATCATTACTGTTCCAACTGGATGCTCTTCGCTTGTAGTATATTTTTCTGCAAGGTCAGCATAATTTGCAGACGTTGCATTACCAGCAAAAGTTCCTGCGGTCAATGTATGTGATGATGGATTATATAGTAAATGATCGTTATCTGTATCAATATATGGTCGCTGGTAACCTGCGCCGTTATTATCACTAAACAATATTTGATAATTTACGTCATCATTTTTTTCATCTACATTAATATTATCGGCATTAGTAGCCAGTGTTACATCACCACTCGCAAGAGTAACTACTCCAGCATTAGTAATTGTAGCATCTCCACTTAACGTGGCCGCAGTAAAACCAGAGCCATTACCAATTAAAATTTGTGCATCTCCTACTGCAACATCTGATGGTACACCTGCAGTAGCTGCATTTCTAACTTTAATTGTACTAGCTGCCATATTACTTAGTTTTGCATTTGTTACATTACCATCTAATATTTTATCAGTAGTGACGGCATTATCTGCAATTTGTCCAGTTGCTACTTGAGCTGCTACCACATCACCAGCAACTCTTCCAACTACCGTATTTACTGGCACAGCAAAACTTACGAGATCTCCTGCAGCTCGAGCAACAACACTATTAGTAGAAATCGATAAGTCATCAATATTTGCAGTACCTACTCTTGCAAGAAGAGTATTACTATCTAATGCTAAGTCAGTTGGATTTTCAGCGCCTGCCGTAGCATTTACCTTAACTGTATTAGCTGCCATATCGTTTAGTTTTGCATTCGTCACCACATCTGGTTGGATTGTAACAACACCAGCATTTGTCATAAGAACATCTTGAGATAAAGCAGCAGATGTGAAACCAGTTCCATCACCAATTAAAATTTGCTCATTAACAACAGCTTTATTTGACGATGCTCCAGCTGTATTTGCATCTCTTACTTTAACTGTATTTGCTGGCATATCTTCTAACATAAGACCATCAGCTTCTTGAGTTAATCCATGACCACCTGCAACATTAAATACACCAGATGAATCATCTATAGTAGATTTACTTATACCAAGTCCTGCAGCGTAATTTGTAGTCGGAGGAATAGCCCAAGTAAATGTTCCATCTCCATCAGATCTTAAAAACTGATATTGAACACCTCCACCAAGGAGAGAATATCCGCCCATACCGCTAACAGCTAAGTGATGAGAAGTAATAACATCTGAATCAATATTACGGCCAGAGATCGCATGTGTATCTATATGATATTCTTTAAGCTGGTTTGAATCTATCCATGCCATATCATGTAAGTGGTTCATCGCTGATACATAACTAGAATCATGACCAGTAAAACCAGGAGATCCTGTTTGGCCACTACCGGTAGTCAGCTCATCTAAGTCTCCTCCTTGTTCACCAATGAGGTTGGTCTTCTGTCTCCAACTATTAATTGTATCAGTTAGATTTACGATTACCTGTCTAGCCATTTGATTCTACCATTTTTTCTGTTAATTGCGCTAACATTTTTTTTATTTCACTTACATCATTTTTTAATTCAACAAGTTCTTTTTCTTTAGCAGCGTCTAATTTCTTTTTCATTCTAGCCATATTTATAGCATCGTTATCAATATTTAATATTGCTCCACTAGCTAAATCTTTAACTAAATTAGGATGACCATTTACTTTTACACAATTAATATTACTTCTCAATTTTAAACTCCTAACGCTATAACTCTTAAATCTTTAACTGTAGGAACTTTTGAACTGTTATTAGCAAAAAATACAATTTTAATTTGGAATGTAGTAAAGGCTGGAATAGACCCTCCAACGCCGCCAATTAAATAGCGATATTCTTTATAAGAATAGATATTATCTGAAGTAGAAACAGGTGCTTCAAGTTCAGCTATTGTCCAGTCAATATCAGTTAGTATTGTATCTTCTGTACCAGTTTTATAATATACATCAAATAACGAGCCTGTAGGTCTGTTAGCAGCTAATAAAACTTTTAACCCTACTGCAGTATTTGTTAATGTCACTGGCTTTGTAATATGTTTAGCAAGAGCACTTCCACTAAACGGAGTAGTTTCTGCAGCATAATCAAAGATCACATTATGACCAGAAGTAGCTGATGCTGCTGGTCTATCTATTTCATTTTTAGTAAGTACTAATGAACATCTTTGCAAATCAATAATAGGCGAAACAAAAGAGCTAGTTGTACTCATTGAGAGTCTTAAAGAACCAGTATTAACTCCACCTAATCCGCCAGCACCTGTTGCAGTATCTTCTTTTACTGCATTTGCTACCATTATTGGAGTCTCAAAATAATTTTTTTGATTAAGCGCAATATCAGTATATCCTCCTGCTGGCGCAACATATGGAGTTTCTAACGCAACATTCGAATATCCGGAATACAGGCTTGCTTTTGGAATTATACTTGTATTAGGAGGATCAAGAGTTTGAACAATAGGATATAAAGTATTTCCTTGAATATTTTTAGTTGCAAATATTTCACTTCCACCGCCTTGAGCTGCTGAAGTCGCTGATCCTGCAGCTAATGTAATTTTATAGCCTGTAGGATCAATATGGGTTATTGTATGAGTAGTGTTAAGTTGAGAAGCTGTAACGCCTCCAACCGCAGTTGCTCCAGTAATAGCAACTTTATCTCCAACAAATAAATTATGATTCTTATGGAAAACTCTTATTGAAGTTGGAGCTGAAGTATTTGTTAAAATAGGATTAAGACCTAATTGAGCAAGTGGTAAATCTGCTGTATTAAGTTGAGCAACTGCTTGTATATTAGTAGCAAAATCAGCTCTATATAATGTAAATTTCATATCCTGTTCTTGAGAAGCTTCCCAAGTTGTACTGTTTTGTGACTTAAAGAAAGATCCTAAAAATGGCTGTTTTGTAATTCTTCTTGAAGTAGATCCTAATTCCCAGTCACCCATAAATGATGTCCATAATAAATAATCTGTATTGTCGCATATACAAACAATTGCGTATTCTGTTCTACCAGATAAGTAGATTGGTTCATCAAAAGTAAATGTTGTTGAAAGACTTGCGTCATTAGAAATTGCAACATCACCAGGGGCTAAATATTTTCTAGATCCTGGTACAATTGTATTTGATGCTGGATAGCCATTTACAAGAGGTCTTAATTCAATCCATACTGGTAGCGTAGCATGTTTTGTTTTAAAATATAAATCAACTTTAGTTACAAATATACCTTCGTCTTGAGGAACACGAAACGATTGAGCTAATGGATCCCAATCAACTCCGCGCACTCCATCTGGAGTAGGATTATCCGGACCGTCATCCCCACCATTATTAATAGGTTGTGGCACAGGTTGCAATCTAGATCCAGTTACTACTCTACTAGTACTTGAAACTCTATTTCCAACTACTGTAAGATGTCGAGTAGATAATATTTCTTCTTGCCAAGTCTGTAGAGCACCTGTAGCGTTATATGATGCTACTGCTCGTGATCCTGGCAAACCACCGTTGTTCGCTGTTTCTGTAACGTCAAGTAACATAAAATTAGCGTTACCAGTTCTAAATTTAGTTGTACTATTATTAGGAATAAAAAAAGATCCTGCGACACTACCCTTTGCATCTGTAAGTAATGCGCCACTTCCATCTGGATGTGTTGTAAAATTATTTGGCGATTCATATTCAACTCTTGAGGAATTAATTCTATCAAAATTTCCGGTGTTTCTGACAAAACTATCCATTTTTACATTATTAAAGTAAGCAAAATGATATGCATCGGGTCGTAATCCAATCGCTTCGAAGCTAATTTTTCTACTTCTCATGAATGGTATAACTGCTACATCAATAATTTTAGAACCCAAAGAAGTTCGAATAGTTTCAGAAGCCACTACTCTATTTACAATTGAACTTGTAGTTTGGTCAAATCCCCAAACTGTTAATCTTCCACTGGTCTGAGAGAATGCTCGACTAGATGTCGTTGTAGCTGATGCTACTGTAGTTTCATCCCCTACTTCCATTCCTTCAATGTCGTTACCTAACCAACCCCACTCTGATTGATCAAAAAGAAGCGCTTGATTGAGATTTAATCTTGTTCCACCGTCAATCACTTTTGCAGCAGCAATTTGATCAACTTTCCATTCATCTGACTGAGGAGATAACGTCATTGATCCACTATAAATGGAAATCATATATGGATTAACATTTTCTGTACGTGATACAACTGATTGTGTAATATATGCAACTTCAGTATGTTTAATATAAATGTTATCTCCTTTTAAAACGGTGTCTGGTGTATCTACTCCGCTTACAGTCCTCGAAGAAGAAGTTGCTGCATCGTAAATAAGCCCTACATTATATTCAGTAAAAGGTGGATGTAAAGTCATAGTTTTTGGATCAATAGAAGCTTTATATTCAACTGAATTAACATTAGCGTGAAAAAGATCTTTAAAATTATCTACAAGAAATCCAGATTTAGTTCTATTATTACCTGAAGCATCAATAACTTCCAACGCATTAGTATCTAGTTCTAATAAACTAAGAGCTACAGTTTCTTCTAATAAATCTACTCGCTTATCGATTTTACCAATATCTTTCATGGTATAACCTTTATTTTCAATAAATTTAACGACCATGTCAGAAGGAGAAATTGTACCACCGTTAAGTGACGATCTATATAATTCTAAAGATTTAGGTGGTTGAGATGGTAATACTGGATTATCTGCTGGTGTTCCTTCTAAGTTTTCTAAAATACCTTCAGAATTTATAATGATTCTATCTTGTCTTGGAAGATAATGCTCAATTCTCACGTCTATAAGTGTATCATTTTGAGGTAATTCATTAACTACACCACCAGTCGCTCCTCCAGTATCATTAAATACTGAACCGCCAGGTGCTATAGCTGATCTGAAGTCCATTACGTCTCTGAGTTGAACTACTGTTCCATCTCTCATGATATATTCTGGAATATCACCATATCCAGCCGGAAGACCTGGATAAGATCCTACTGCAAAACATACACCGGCTCCATGTTGATAATATGTAAATTCTACATAAACATTACCAGTAAGACCGCTCGTAGATTTTCTTATTAATTTTCCTAGTCCGTAGAATCCGTCTCGTTGTCCGTTATCGACTACAAACTGATCACTTACATCAGGTCCACTTGATGATCCTTCTTTAATCATTGTTACTGCAATAATATCGTTTTGATCAAGATCTACAGTTCCAATACCACCGCTAACAACAATAGCAATAGTTTCTTGTTGATTAGTTGAAACCGTTTTTGATCTTACAGAAATGTTACTTGATTTTTTAACATATGCCAATACTTCAACAGCATTAGTAGCATGTGGTAAGCCAGTAATTTGAATAGTCTGACTACCTGGAGACCCTATTGTTGCAGCAGTAGTGACTGTACCTCCTTGCATTATAATCCAATCACCAGTATTATCAAATATTTCTCCAGATAAACCAGTAAGTGTTATAGAATTACTTGAAGGAGTTCCTGTAAATTTACGCATTACAGTCATATTAACAATTGCAATATCTTTTGGTCTATTATACGGAACTTCAAAGAATAAATTATTATCATTTGCTTCTTTAAGAACTGCTCCAGCAGGGCTTCCTTCTAATACTAATGTTGAATAAACACTTGTACTAGTACCAATTTTAACTGCATCTCTAAAGCTATTTGTACCTGTCATTACTACATCAAATATAAAGACTCTAAAGTTCGAACCAAATGCTGCTGGTGCATCTACATGGCGTACTCTACAAGTTCCTAACACTGAATTATCAGCTTTGTAAATATTAACTGATGGAAATGTAGTTTTTTGATTACCACTTGGTGAATCCATAGGTAATGCGCCAACAAATGCCGATACAATTACATAACTTCCGTATTCTGCAGGAATAGAACTAATATCGCCAGTCGAAGTATTACCAGCAAAGGTAGTTGCTTTATTAACCGAAATCTGTGTTCGAGTTGGTAGATTAATTCTATGACCATTTACATATGCTTTACCTGGACTTAATTCTGCTTTTAAGGTTGTACTACTACCAGAATCGTATGTCAAATAAAATGGATCTACAACATAATTACCAGATTCTTCAGATGTTCTTTGAGCGATTAGATCATTAATTTTATTATATTGATTAAATCCTGTCGCTTGTTCTACTATAACTGAATTAATAATATTAGCAATATACATAAATGTAGTTAAACCAGGAGTAGAAGGCTTAACTGCAAGTGTTAAAGTTATTCTATAACGGTCAGCACCAGGTGCTGCAATATTTGGAAATTGTCCTTGATTGTCAAATAACGCCTCATTATCAGATGCTGTGACTATATCCTGAACTACATTAAATCCTACCTGCCCTGTAAAATCATTGCTATATTTTGAAACAATTATTGATTGAGATGGAGCAAAACAAAAATGACCTTGCGTAAAATAATCACCTGATGCGACTGATAGTCGTACACCTTGACCGTACGATGGATTTGATTCAGTATGATTAGCTTTAATTTTATACGATTCACTGCCGTTATCTATTTGAATCGTTTCATCTGGCAAAAATCTTAAGGTAGAGGTTCCAGCGGTCTGCGATCCACCACTTCGATACATAATATAAAGTGTAGGAGGATTTTCAGCTGTTCCATCACCGTCTTCAACGCAGATAATCTCAGCACTAATACCAGAAGTTAATCCGTTAAAAATAGCTCCAGGCACAGCCAGTGTGTTTGCTGCGAATGCAGTAGTAGGAGCTTGCAAAATGCCTGGCTGCAATTTAACAAATTGAATATTAGGGTTTAAACTAATTCCACCTGGATTAACCATCGCTCCTTCTTTGAAGATATTTCGACCAAACCGCTCCATATCTTTTTGAATAATAGTTTGGGATTGCGTTAATTCTCTTGCTTGTAGCGCTCTACGCGGATTAAAAAGAATTCTTTTGTACCCAGCGCTATCGGAAAAATCATCCTTATAGGTAGAATTCATCAAGTTTTCTGAAAAGCTTATTGGCATGTTATTACTCTACTCTTATAATTGTATTATTACTTTAATATCTTCTGACTGATTTGCAGTACGAGAAACTGCTACTCGATTATCTAAATATAAAACTTCACCAGATAATCTGTCCACTTCACCTGGATTATTATGTGTTTCAATAACACCTTCACCATTTCCGTTTGTTTCTGCAATAGTTTCACCAGTTTGAAATTGTTTAAAACCAGTTTCAGGAGACTGATGGTAAAATAATCTTGATCCTAAAGTTACACTTGAATCTACATTATCTATATAAGCTTTAGCTCCACTACTTACACCTTCAATAATTTTATCTTTATTAAATGCAATAGTATAACTTGATAATTTAATATTTCTAGATGCTATACCAGTAAGAGCAATAAAGTCACCTGCAGAATCTCCGGCGCTTGGATTTTTTATAAGACCTATTTGTCTAAAGTCTTGAGATAAAATAAAATCATCATCAACATCTAAAATTTTGCTTCTAAACATTAAAGCATTTGCTTTTAAATCTTTCCTTGCATCTCTGCCAAATCCTGGCGTTGGCCCGATGATAGGTCTTGCTTGAGCACTGTCACCGCCAGATCCATCTGGAGAAATTGTAACAGCACCGAAATCATAGCTATCTAAATAGCTTAATGTATTTCCAGAAGCAGAATTAGTATTAATAGCAGTAATTGTTCCGGCATTTGAATCTATAACTGCAGTTACAAAATTTGTAGCAGAATCACCGAACGATAACGTTCCATTCCCACGAATAACGATATTTGGCAAAACTCCAGTAGTTCCATATCCATTGCCACCGTTTGTCATTACGAATGAAATAATTCTACCTGGCTTAGCATTTTGTTGAATTTCCCACTGCTTAATTTCAATTCCTGTTGAGTTTGAATCTGGAGCTGTTTCTTGAATATGAACAGGCATATACTGAGATGACAAAAAGAAATTAGCTTTTAGAGCACTAACAGTATAAAGAAACTTCCATACATAACCATCTGATGTCGAGAATGGATCAACGTTCTCGTTTCCACTTGGTTTTACAAGAGATGGTTGCACCACTCCTTGTTTATTTCTGCCGGTCCGTAAACAAATATATACTCCGTAATTATCTGTTAAAACATAATACCTAGTTCCAACACTTAAACTACCTTGTCTTCTATCATCCCATTGAGGGTAAATTGTTCCGTATGTCCAATCTTGTCTTGGTACAACGAAACTAGCTGCTTCTACTTTTTTTACGGATTGCAACCGTTCTTTAAAATCTATTATATCAAATTTGGCATTAATCGGAGTAGTAGCTGCATCATTACTATCCCAAATTTCAGATCTTCCAACACCAATATAATATTCTGTGCCTGAGGTATTATAATCGCCCAGTAAAGCGCTTAAGATGTTAAATTTTAAATCATCAGTGACGATAGCTGTCATATTTCTTTCCTAACTTAATATGTACTCAAATTGTAATAGTAAAAATATTAATATTTGTTAACTATATTTATATACTTTTTTTAACTTATCCTACAATATCAGAATCATATAGCGGATAAAGTTGAGTCATATCTGAATCAGCTTCAAAGAACGCCGCGCCTTGTTCTGCATATGCAAGAGATGTAGTAATAATAGATGGATACGGCTTTGTCATATACGATGGATTATCTCCAGTGCCTACATAGAAGGATGGATACGTGCCATGATAACCATAAGAATCGATACCATTTCCAAGAGAAAGCGTTGGGTTGCTATCACTTCGAATAAACGATGCGCTATCTGCTGTAGTATTCCAAATTTCTCTTGTTTGTGCTGCCCAAGCATAAGTAGTAGGATACGCAGCCTCGAGCTCAGTGATAGTTCTATTAAGATATATATCATTTCTTAATGGTTGTGTATGTAATCTAAGATTATAAACATTTCCATTAAAAGTTTCTGATGTAAGTGAAGTAATATCTAATTCTTGGAAAGTCTGAGCTGTTAGTCTTGAACCAAGTGAATCATAAAAATAATTTTCAGATATTGAAGCTTCACCATGAACAGCGAATGGTTGTATATCAAATATTTTAGCAGTTACACCAGAAATAATTGAATTGATTGCTGGCTCTTGTATTACTATTTCAGCGCCTAAGAAAAATCCGGCTGGATGTACAAACTTTTTATATAATTCTTCCCAACTAGGCATACCAACATCTGTTCTAATTAGATGAGATAGCAATTGATAAATTTTTCCATCTTGTAATACTTTTTGAGCATCAACTCCAATTGGAGAAGAGGAATCATTAAGATAAAATAAATCGTTTTTAGGATAATGAACAACTGCATCTGTAGCAAAAAAAGCTCTAAAGAAACCTTCAGCCGAATACTTAGATCCTTTTACTCTATAAAACTTTGCAAAATTACGAATAATTTCTCTTGGTACTTTTGGAAACTTTAAAACACCAGTTGATAATGCAAATTCATTTAACATTAAATCTAACTGTTCTAAAGAATTATCTTCAACATCTCTACACGTATAAACATCTTTTACTAAAGATCCAAAACTTTTAGCATCTAAAAATTCGTAGTAGTATTCTAAAAATAATATGATACTTGGATATTCATCAACAAAATATTGAGGCAAAACTTCTTTAACTGAGCTCTTATGCATCTCTATCGGTAATCGATTAAAATCTCTTAATGTATGCTCTAAACCTTTTACCATTCTCTTAGTAACCTAACACTATATTGGTATCTTGATAATCGATATTAACACCAACTGTTAGATTATTTTCAGATACACTTAATACGTAATTTCTAAGAGGTTTAATTACTGTTTGATCTTGAGGAATAGCTTTAATTTTGACAGAACCTGATCCATCTATAATGGCTCTTGGTGCAAATCCGTTTAACTGGACTAAACCGCTTTGCGGAAAATATGTTCCTAAAGTATCTACTATTACCGAACTATTTGCATCAACAATTTGAAGTATAGTAGTACCTAGTTGATTTCTTATTCTCGCAATAACGTTATTATCACCATACGTAAATGTGCTTGATTCAATACTATATCTATCCTCAGATGGATTTTCCAGTCGCACCGGAAAATATAATTTATACGAATCTTCTAAATTGAGTGTTGGCTGAAATTTTATTTGAAGTTTAACATTCATACTAGAAGAAAGAACAGATGGGTCATAAGCATCGATCTTTGTTAACAATGATGATCTTCTAAAAGTTTTACCAAATCCAGCTAATAGTGTATCAAAATGTGTTTTAATAAGATTTTTTGTTCTAGCTTCGATATTACCTGACTTTAATCCAGTAAGATTAGGGTCCCATTGAATATTTGCATCGATTAAAAAATCAAGAGAAATTGGCTCTACAAATTTTGTACTTATAGCCATAATGCCAAGATTGTTGGTGTATATATTAACTATATTCGACTTTATATTTATTTTTTCTTCTTCAGTTACACCAGATCCATAATCTAAGCTGATATATACACAACCATAATCAACTGGAATATTATCTTGACTTCCCCAGGCTGCAACTGATTGAATAGCTGGGAAATTAGCTTTAATCATTGATTCGTAATCTAAAGCAGTAACAAGTCTTTGTTGTGTACTAAAAGCAACAGGTGCTAACTGCTTTATAGTGTCAATAGATTGTAAATTAGATCCACTAATTGATTTTGAAAGTGGTATTACATTTACTGGATAGCTTGTGCCTAATATAGATATTTGATTATTTGCGGTAAATGCAATTCCTCCATTACCAGCTTCGCCTGCTGTACTTAAATAGCTCACAACAATCTTATTACCAGCTGTCGGTGATTTGCCAAAAGTTACTCCATCGCCAAAATTAATTTCATAAAAACCATTTGGCGTTTCTCTTATCGTATAATACGTTGAAGTAGAATCGACTGTAACAGCTCTATCTAATTCAGTATAAGTTTCATAAGATGCAGATGTTGTAGAATTATATACTGTTACACTAGCGGTTTTAACGTCGATATTTTTATCTGGAATAACATATACTTGTCTATCTGTAGTTGCTCCTACTATAAATGTCTTATTAGTAATTTTACCTTCATAGGCAATAATTTCAGACGCACCAGTAGATGAATTAAAAGTATAAACTCCGTTAGATTCTACACCAGTGTATCTTTGTCTAGTATGAAATTCATACGAATTCCCATCAATAGTAGTACTAAATGTAAATCCAGGTGGAAGAAGAATAGATGTAGGACGATTAGCTATTAATCCAGTATTAACCGTAGCTTTTAAAGCTACTCTTGAAGATGTTTTAGAAGCAATATCTAGACCTAGCATTTCAGCATGAGATACTACAGAAGGTCTTAACTGAGCAGTATTTAAAAATGATTCGTTTAATGCAAAATTAGCAATAAGACCGTTATAATGTGTGTTATATGCTAAGACATCTAGTATGTTACTTAAACCAGAAGCTTCAAAGTCATAGTCAGTAAACTCTGATTTTTCTTTAAAAAATGTCTTAAGAGCACTTTTTATATTTTCAAAATCAAGTTGGGTTGATGTAATATTTGTTGCCATTTATCTTAACCTTGCTACTGAAGTTTCTATAACTTCTATTGTTCCTGTAGATAATACTAAAAACTCTATTCTACAAAAAATGTTATTTAAATCGGGTCGAATCGTAGATTGAACATTTAATATTTTTGCTCTCGGTTCCCAGTTTTTTACTGCCATTGCGACTTCTTGGTTAATATCATCTTCTAACAAATCATCAGCTAATTCAAAAAGCAATCCAGTCAGATCAGCTCCAAAAGAGTGCTGAAAAGGTTTTTCAAATTTGTTAGTCATTAATAAATTTTTTACAGCCTGTTTAACTGCAGCTGCTTCTGTTTTTTTAAAAATATCACCATTAGTTTTTAAGTTAAACAATAGATTAATGTCTTTACTCTCTCGAATACCAGAAGTGATAATACCTGCAGTTGAAAGATTTCCATCTTCTGTTGAGAATGCTCTTGTTACCATTTTATTCTATCTTCTATTGTTTATTCTATTTATACATTTATTTGTTAATTATTTGTTATTTTAAACTCCAATTAAGGCTTCCTCGGCCTTGCGATTGCGGCACTATAGAATCCTCTAGCCCCACTCTAATAGCCATATACATTGGTCGATCAGCTGAAATTGCTCTGCTTACATAAACTCTATATTTAATAGGACCATGGAAGTCACGTTCATTATATCCGACTTGTTTAAAGAATTCCTTTTCGCCTTCAACATCATGGAATATTAGAGTACTTCCTGGAGCATGTTTGCCAGCTTTTGCTGCAGCTTCTAATTCGTCAATGCTTCCATACGTGCCATTCGGTAGTTTTGTTTTTGTCCCGGCTTTCTTCGGTTCTGGTTCCTTAACAACTTTTGGAGTTTCTTTTTCTTTAACTATTTCAGCTTTTGTTTCAGCTGTTTTATATATTTCGTTTGATCGAGGAGCTGGAATCGATCCGCCTTCTTCATCTCTCATTGTAAATAGACTTGCATCTTTATAAATGTTAAAATCTCCTCCCCAACCCAATCCAAAAGATCTAGCAATTTCTGCGATGGCGTCTGGAAAATCATGAACAAGAGTAGTACCCTTTAAATTCTGAGAAGCATTAATGTTTATACCTAAACCAGACGCATTAGAAGTCCATAAATCCTCTCCTTTGTATTCATCAGGAAGATTTGAATATCTCTGTGTAGTTGTAGAATATCCTTCTAATGTTTTAATTGTATAATTATATTCTGGCCCTTCAAGTTTGTTAATAAATCCTTGAAGATTATCCCATACTACAGCTGATACCATGGCATAAAACCCGCTTTTAGTTTTAATTTTCTTTAACCCTTCCTCAGTAATAGCTGGAGCTGTTACATCTTCTAATTCAATTGCTCCTGTTTCACTTAAAGTTATTTCAATTAAATCTTTAGCTGATTGCAACTCATCATTAAAAATAGTTTCTAGCTCTTGTTTAAATGTAATTTTATAATTCTGTGGTATTTCTGGCATAGTAACTATAATTGAACAATATAATATTTTTTCTCCATTTGATAATTCATCTACTTCATATGTATCGTAAGATAATATTAATTTATCAAATTCTGCATTGTCTTTTAAATAACTAGCTAAGTCAAAAGTTACATCAGGAGACAGCTCACCAGTTCTACCATTTCTAACTTCAAATGCAACTACCCTACCAGTACTTGATAATTTTGTAATAGAGTCTTCTGGGGCAGATTTGTCAGTTGGCCCTAATTTTTGAACACCCTCAACTATTTTTACATTAAATCCATCCATAAATTTAGGAGCTTTTACTAATTTTAATAGCTTAACACTACCAACTAAATTCCTTGCTACTCTATGTCTTTCAATCTGACTCATATGATTCATTGTTTCAGAATTTGGAAAGAATTTTGCGATTGGTACGCCAGCTGAAAGAAGAGTTCCCATTTTAATAGTTTTAATATGGTTTGGATTATATTGTGCTTCAGGTACAATAAATTTAATTTGTTTTTTAGATGTATCGCTCGCTTTATATCTAGTAATTACGGTGGTAGGATCAACCGCACCGATGACTTGCCCTCCCATTCTAGATTGAGTTTTCTTTCCGACTATACGATCTATATGTGGAGGAACTTTTTCAGTATATGAAGAAGACAATACCCCAGCCGCGATTTGCTCTTGAGTAAACGATAAATTATTTTTATTTGCTGGATTACGCATTTTAATTCTTATTTCAGCCGTAGTAAGAGGTTTCTCTGTAACTCCTGCTGTTGTAACGGTTTTATCCATATAATTATAGATTCCATCATCTTCATCTACAAAAACTGATTGTACCATATATGCAGATTTATCTAAGAATATAGAAGAAGTAGTTGCGGTTGGTAATGGCTTTAAATTATCTAATCCACTTGGCCCAAAATCATTATCAGCATCAGTTGGCCATTTCTTTGGTCCCTTTGTAGTATTTGGCGGAATGTCAGCAGTTGTATCTGATGCTACAGTATAACCAAGCGGTGATCCAGTATTACCGCCACTTCCAGGATGAGTATCTGGATCGCTATAATTTTGAGAATTTGTTACATCAGCAGATTTAGCAAATTCAGCTGTGCCTTGTAAATCACCGTATACAACTGGAATATTCATATGACCTGTTGTCACTTGAGTATCATTATAGATAGTTGCAGTTGTTACATTGTCAAGTGCGTTTATTGAATGGCCAGTAAACATATTATAGTTATACATTACAATATTCTCACCACCAATAGTTCCAGTATTACCTGTAGCAGTCAAATCCTGAGCAACAATATTGATATTAGGAGAACTTAAAGATATTTCAGTTTGTGATGTAAGAGTTGTAGATCCTTTGTGATTATAATCTGCTTCACCTCTCACAACAAACTCATAATCTGCTTTTACTGAAGTGCTTAGTTTTCCAAGAAATGTATTTGTAACATCTTTTAATACAGTAGTACTTTTTACTTTTTGAATAGTTTCAGCCATCATGCCAATAATTCGTTTAGTATAAGACCCAAAGACGTTTACGATCCAATGACCTCCAACTTTTAGATTATAATTTCCTCCAACATCAAGATTAAAATCTCCACCGATATTCATATTTAAGTCACCTGAATAAGTAAGATTGCCATTTCCTTCTGTAAATAGATGATGATTACCAGTTATCAAATCTACTCTATTACCTCTTGCATTAACAATAATAGAGCCATCTGGTTTCATTTCAACTCCAGCGCCTGACATATGCTTAAGTAGAATTCTTTCGCTGCCTATAGTATCATCATAAAGAATCACATGGCCTTTCGGTGTCGTCTTAATTGATACTTCAGTTGCAGAAGATGGAACTTCATGTACAAGAGATATATCTTCACGACCTACTGTAACAGCAACGTCTGTTTCTAGGTTATGAATTGTTTCTCCTCTTGTACTTTTTTCCGTTCCTGGTTGATAAAAATATTCAGATCGAGGTAATTCTCCGGCTGGATCTTCAAATCCAGTACCTAAAGTTTTACCTTGTAATGTCGCTTGTCTATTCTTATCGATTAGAGTATCAAGATCTGATCTTAAACTCATGCGCCGCTCCCCCAAAATTTAAAGTCATCTACAGTCTCAATTACTTTTCCAGCTTTATCTTTAATTTCAGTAGCAGCATTAGTAGCGTCTTCAAGATTTAAGCCCTGTTTTAAATAATCTCCTACACTTTGATTATTTACACCGACTCTCAATACCTCATCTGGAATAACATCAAACGATTTTATAACGTCTCCGGCTTTTAATTTTTTGTCATTAAGAAGACTTACAATTTCATCATATCCATGAACTGCAACTGGAATTTTTTCTGGAAGAGGTATCGCGGTTTTTACTTGTTCTTTATCTACTACATTCGGTGAGACCGCTGGCGCCGGTGTAGGAATAACATTTGGAGCATTATACTGTGTCAGAGCATCTGATGCCATAGGCGATTCTCCAACTAAAGCATCCTGATCCATTGCTGGAAGACTAGGATCTGTTTGATTAGTTTTCTTATATCTATTTTTTAAATAACTACCTACATCGAATCCAGGATCTAATTCTTGATCTTGCAATTCGTTATGACCGAATATACTGCAACCTGGCCAAATAGTATAAAATGCTTTACACATCATATCAAATGAAATATATTGTGATGATGTCAACGATTCTCTTCCATACACCCAGTTCTCTTTTTTTTCTGAGGAATATGAATTCAATCCTCCTATAAATGCAATACCAATGCTGTATTTATCGTGACCCGGAGCGTGTTCTCCTTCTATATATACCGGCCGTCCTCTTTCTATTTGTCCATTCTTTTTTATGATATAATGATAGGAGCATCCTTGATGATTTAATGCTATTGATCTAGCATGAACTTCCGCTGCTCCGGAATGCGCCTGATCTAAAAAATG
>Ga0233438_10000471_pt1 | contig 51621 bp, 61 predicted proteins | sample SI_123_September_FD_182720 | JGI IMG/M metagenome (GOLD analysis project Ga0233438, IMG submission 182720) | Seawater microbial communities from Saanich Inlet, British Columbia, Canada - SI_123_September2016_10_MG | ecosystem: Environmental > Aquatic > Marine > Inlet | place: Canada: British...
AAAGATTTTTATAAAAATGTCGGAGATGTGAAAGAAATAAGAACGCGTGAAGTTCTTGATATGTTAAATGAAAGTTTAGGTGCCTTAATATTTGATAGAAATACTAATGACTCAATAGATAGAAAATGTAGGCTGTGTTCTAATGGAGAACTTAGTCTTAAAAATAGTTTTAGAGGTGGGGCATTTATTGGATGTTCAAATTATCCAGAATGTAAATTTACACGCCCTCTTTCAAAAGCAAAAGCGGCAGCTCAATACAACCTTGCCGAACCAAAACTACTAGGTAAAAATGAATTTGGAAAAGATATATACTTGAAAAATGGTAGATTTGGACCGTATTTACAATATGAAAAAGAATTAGAAAATTCAGATGCTGAAGAAAAAGTTAAAAAGAAAAAGAAAAAAAGAAAGAAAAAAACTGGAGATAATGATCATTTAAAAAATGTTTCTATACCTAAAGGAATTGAAATAGATAGTGTTGATTTAAAACAAGCAAATTTTCTTTGTTCTCTACCGAAAATAATTGGTCAACATCCGGACTCAGGTAAAGATATAACTTTAAATTCTGGAAGATTTGGTCCTTACTTAAAGTGTGAAAATAAATCTGCTAGACTTGAAAATGTTGAAGAGCTTTTTACAATTGGAATAAATAGAGCAATAGCTTTAATAGCTGAAGCTAAGCCTGGAAGAATTTCATCATCACTTATTAAGGATCTAGGAGAACATCCAGAAGATAAAAAACCAGTAAGAATAATGAAGGGTCAATACGGGCCTTATATTAAATACAAATCATTAAATGCAACTATACCTGAAGAAAAAGATCCAACAGAACTATCTATGGAAGACGCATTGATTTTAATTGAAAAAAGAAGAGAATATGACAAAGCTAAAAAAAAGGGGAAAAGAAAATGATTCAAATTGAAAGTAAATTAAAGGAGTTAAAAATTGATTTACCTGAACCTAAAGCTCCAGTGGGAGCTTATGTTGCAACTAAAATTACTGGAAAATTATTATTTATTTCAGGACAAGTTTCTATAGATAAAGATAGTAATTTAATAAAAGGTAAAATAGGCAAAGATTTAAGTTTGGAACAAGGCTATGCAGCTGCAGAAAGATGTGGGCTTAGTTTGATTGCTCATGTTAAAAAAGCATGCGGTGGAGATCTTGAGAAAGTTAAATCTTGTATAAAGCTTACTGGTTACGTAAATTCTATAGATACATTTATAGATCAACCGAAAGTTATTAATGGCGCATCAGACATAATTGCTAAAATTTTTGATAAAAAAGGTGAGCACACAAGAGCGGCTGTAAGCGTAAATAGTTTACCTTTAGGCGTTGCTGTAGAAGTTGACGGTATATTTGAGCTTAATTGATATCAGGACGTCCGATTGAATAATACTTAATTTTATTTCGCTTCATTTCTTCGCCTGTATAAATATTTCTTAAATCGTAGATTTTAAAGTTTTTCTTTTTAACAATTTTCTTAAAATCAATTGATTTAAACTCATCCCATTCTGTCAACAATATAATTAAATCGGCATTTAAACAATTTTCTTTAATATTATTTTTAAATCGACAGTTAAATAGTTTCTTAAATTCACTTTTTTCACCAGAAGGATCATAGTATGAAATTATTGCTCCTTTATTACTAAGATAAGGCAGCATTTTTAAACTAGTCGAGTCTCTCATATCATCAGTATTTGGTTTAAAAGTAACACCTAATATACTTATCTTTTTACCTCTTAAATTATTTCCTAAAATTTTGTGAACACGCTTAGTTAAAAGAATAACTCTATCGTGGTTAGATTTTATGACAGATTTAACTATTGATAAATTTGTTTGAAATTTCTCAGCTGCAGATACTAAACCTTTTGTGTCTTTAGGAAAACATGAGCCTCCATAAGCTGGGCCAGGACGTAAAAATCTACCGCCTATTCTAGTATCTGATCCAATTCCTAGAGCAATATCTTCAACATTTATTCCTGATCTTTCACATAAGTTAGCTATTTCATTGATAAAAGTTATTTTTGTCGCAAGAAATGCATTAGCTGCATATTTTATTAATTCAGCTCCTCTTCTTGATGTGGAAAAAAACTTTGCACCTTTATTAATTAAAGGAGAATATAATTTTTTCATTATCTTAAATTCATTCTTATTATTTGACCCTATTACTATTCTGTCTGGGTATCTAAAATCTCTTATTGCCTCACCCTCTCTTAAAAACTCAGGGTTAGATATTACTGAAAATAATTTTCTCTTCTTTTTAATAATTTTTTCAATGTGATCACCTGTGCCAACAGGCACTGTAGATTTTGTTACAATAATTTTTTTCTTTTTGGTAATTGAAAGAATTTCTTTAGTGCATTTAAAAACAAAGGATAAATCAACTTTTAGTGAACCTTTAATATTTGGTGTGCCAACACAAATAAAAATAATATCTGATGCAGTAATTGCTTTTTTTAAATCTGTTGTAAAAGTTAGTCTTTTAGCTTTATAGTTTTTTTGAATTAATTCATCTAAACCTGGTTCATAAATTGGAGAAATTCCGGAGTTTAGTTTGTTAATTTTAGATACATCTTTATCAACACAATAAACTTGATGTCCAATATCAGCAAAACAAGTTCCACTAACTAAACCAACATATCCTGTTCCTATCATGCATATTTTCATTATTTGCCTTTAAAAATTTGAATACCAGATTGAATATATCCATTAATAGTTCCGCAGTCCAAATATTTTCCTTTAAAAATATTTCCAAAAAAATTATTCCCCTTCAAAATAAGATTTCGTATTGCATCAGTAATGTGTATTTCACCACCTTGACCAGGTTTAAGTTTTTTAATTTCATCAAAAATATTTACCGGAAGAATATATCGACCTATAATTGCATAATTAGATGGAGCCTCATTGATACTTGGTTTTTCAATAACATCATTAATTTGAAAATAGTTTTTATTCATATTTTTAATAGATAAAATTCCCCATCTTGATACATTCTTTCTATCAACTCGTTTTGTAGCAATAATTGAGCTTTTTGTTTTACTGTGTAATTTAATCATTTCTTTTGTACAATTTTTTTTTATTATTAAATCATCAGGTAATAACATTAAAAAAAATTTATTTTTAATAAACCTTTTGCATTTTAAAACAGCATCACCAGTACCTTTTGGTTCATTTTGATAAACAAATTTAATCATTTTTTGATATTTTTTAATTTTTCTAAATTCTTCAATTATTCTTTTATCTTTTTTCTTTTTAATTATTTTTTTGTAAAACAAATCGTTAAAAAAATATTTTTTTATACTTATTTTTTCTTTAGATATTATAAAAATAAATTGTTTAACACCTGCTTCAAGACATTCATCTAGTATATATTCAAGATTGGGTTTGCCGTTGATAGGCAGTAATTCTTTCGGCATTACACTAGTTAATGGAAGAAGACGTGTGCCTAATCCAGCTAAAGGAATAATTGCTTGTTTTATCATAAGATTCTTATATTAGTTGATATCATTGAAGTTAAGAAATGAAAATATTTAAAAATAAACTAATTCTACAAAAAGAGATTTCTAAAGATAATTGCTTATCATTTGTGCCTACTATGGGCGGACTACACAGGGGCCACCTTTCTTTAATTAAAAAAGCCAAAAAATATAAATGTAAAATTTGTGTATCAATTTTTATTAATCCAACCCAATTTAATAAAAAAAATGACTATAAAGATTATCCCAGAAACATAAAATCAGACATCAAAAAACTTAAAAAACTTAAAGTAAACTATCTTTACTTGCCAACTTATACAGACATTTATTCTTTTAAAACTAAAAATAAAATCTATATAGATAAATTTTCTAAACAATTATGTGGTAAATTTAGAAAAGGTCATTTTGAGGGTGTTATTAATGTTGTAAACCGCTTTTTGGAAATTATTAAGCCAAAATATATTTATTTAGGCATTAAAGATTTTCAACAATTAACTCTTATAGAGAGACATATAAAAAAAAATGAAATCAATACAAAAGTTATTAAATGTAAGACTATAAGGGAAAAAAATGGTGTTGCATGTTCAACAAGAAATTTAAATTTAAATAAAAAAGAATTTACAATAGCTTCAAATATATACAAATATTTATACAATTTAAGTAAAAAAATTAAAAAAAATTATAAATTATTAAAAATAAATTCTATTAAAAAAGATTTAATATTGTTAGGTGCGAATAAAATAGATTATATTAAATTTTTAAATATTAAAAATTTTAAAAGTAATAAAAGTGTAAAAAATAGATTTAGATTATTTATTGCCTATTATATTAATAATATTAGATTAATTGATAATATTTAATTTAAAAAATAATAAGAGCCTAAACCTAAAAATGACAAGAAACCAATAACATCTGTGATTGTCGTAACAAAAACACTTGAAGCTAGAGCTGGATCAACATTCAATTTTTTTAAAGATACAGGAACGAGTATGCCAAAAAGTCCAGCTACAATCATATTTAAAATCATTGATACACCTATTAGGAATGAAAGATTTATTTGTTTAAACCATAATTGAACTATTATTCCCGTAATTATTGCGAATATAATGCCATTCAAAATACCAATAAGGAATTCTTTACCTACAACGCGATTAAAATTAGTTTTTGAAAGTTCTTTTGTTGCTATAGCACGAATTGTTACAGCAAGTGTTTGCATGCCTGCATTGCCGCCCATTGAAGCAACTATGGGCATTAGAAAAGCTAAAGCGACCAACTGTTCTATTGATGCTCCAAAATTACTTATAACCCATGTTGCGAGTAATGCAGTGAATAAATTTAATAGCAACCAATTAAATCTTCTTTTTGTTTTAAGCATAACACTATCTGTAATTTCTTCATCACCAACACCTGCTAAACGCAATACATCTTCTTCAGCTTCTTCTTGAACTACAGTAACAACATCATCGGCTGTTATCATGCCGACTAATTTATTGTTCTTATTTACAACGCCAGCTGAAACAAGATTATAATTTTCAAATGTATGACCAACTTCTTCTTTGTCCATATTAGCAGAAATAAGAACTGGCATTTCGATCATAATAGAATTCATCTTTGAGTCTCTAGAAGTTCTTAGAACTCTAGAAGATGGAACTGTTCCTATAGGTTTAAAATCATTGTCAACTATAAAAATTTCTAAAAATTCTGCGGGTAAATCTTTATCTTCTCTTAAATAATCTATTGTCTGTCCAACTGTCCAATTACTAGGAACTGCCGCAAATTCTCTTTGCATTATTCTTGCAGCCGAATCTTCTGGAAAACTTAGTCCCTCCTCTAACAAGAATTTATCTTTCGGAGGTAATTTATCTAAAACTTTAACTTTGGTATCTTTTTCTAAATTTTCTAATATTTTAATAGCATTATCTGACTCGAGTCTCTTTATAATTTTTATAACTGAGTCAATAGATAGTAATTGAAGTACTTCACCTTGAATAGATTCATTTAATTCAATAAATATTTCTGGATTTATATTGAACGACTCTAATTCAATTAGCTTTATTCTTGTGTCAGGATTTAAATTTTCAATTAAATTAGCAACGTCAGCTTCATGCAAATCCTTAAGAGTTTGATTTATAAACTCTATATTGCCAATTTCAATTTTTTCACTAAAAGTATTAATAAACTCTTTGTTAAAATCTAAATTAACTTTTTTACTTCCAGTGGACTTTAACAAAGCCATAAATACCTCTTAAAGTTTTCTGAGACTAATAGTCTATTAAGTGATAAAATTCAATTTAAATGAGTATTGAAATTAGATGCAGCAAAAAACCTATTCCTTACAAAAAAGCTATGCTTTTTCTCAATAAAAGAGTTGAAGAGGTAAAAAATGGACATAATAAAGAACTAATATGGGTTTTAGAACATCCAAAGACTTATACAGCTGGGGTAAGTTTTAAGCAAAATGAGATAATTGATAAAAAAATTAAAATTATAAAGACTAATAGAGGTGGCAAGATTACTCTACATAATCCAGGTCAAAAAATTATATATTTTGTAATAAATCTAAATAAACGAAAGAAAGATATTAGAAAATTTATTAATACAATAGAGGTTAGTGTAATTGAATTTCTGAAATTCTTAAAAATTAATGCTAAAAAAGATAAAAAAAATATTGGTATTTGGGTTAAAGGAAGGAAAATAGCAGCTATTGGTTTACGTATTTCTAGATGGGTAGCTTTTCACGGATTTTCAATAAATATTTCAAATAATCTTAATGAATACTTAAAGATAGTACCCTGTGGGTTAGATAATAAAAAAATTACTTCTGTTTATGCAGAAAGAAAAATTATTCCAAAAAATTTTGAAGATAAATTAATAAATATATTAATTAAAAATATTAATAGTATTTAAAAATTCTTTTTTAGAAATTTCTCAAATTCATCATCATACTCAGCTTTAAAATTATATTGAGTATTATTAATCATAAACTTGATTTTATAAGCATGTAATAACAAGTTTTTACTTTTTAAACTCATTTTATCTGCTCTTCTATTAATAAAATATTTATCATCACCAATAATAGGATTTCCAATATTATAAAGTTGTTTTCTAAGTTGATGCTTTCTTCCAGTGATAGGATTTAACTCTACATATGAAAAATCAACTGATGTTTTTAATATTTTTAGATGTGAAACTGCTTTTTGAATAATTTTTTTTCCATTATCAATGGTTATTAAATCATCTTTTAAAGTTTTTAAATCTTTAGAAACTTTACCATGAGTTAAAGCAATGTAGGTTTTATGAATTTTTCTAATTCTAAATAAAGAGGTAAAAAGTTGTGCATATTCTCTATTTTTAGCTATTATTAAAACTCCTGAAGTTTCTTTATCTAGTCGATGAACAATATATGGTTTTGTATTTTCGAAATATTGAGAGTCTTTTAGAACGTCAATAACATTTCTGAATGATTTAGTTCCTGCTTGTACAGCTATTCCTCTGGGTTTGTTAATAACCATAAAATTGATATTATTTTCTAAAATATAATCATCATAAATATCAACTTCCTTGCGAGATGGTTTATATTTTATAATTTTAGGTCTTTTAGAAATTTTAAATTTAGAAATGTCGTAAATTTCTACTATATCTCCCAACTGAACTCGATATGAAGTCTTAACTTTTTTTCTATTTATCTTTACTTTATTAAGTCTTAAAATTTTTTGGATTAATGATTGAGGAAGGTCAATTATATTAGCTTTAAACCATCTATCAAAACGACTATTATGATAATCTTTTTTAACTGTTACTTTTTGAGGCATGCATAGCTAATACTATTTGCTTAAAACTTTAGGATTTGCTTCTGCTTCTTTTGTTTTATCTTTATTTTCTTTTTGTACTGGCTTATCAACTTTTTTAGCTTCTGGATTTCTATCAACAAGTTCTATAACTGCCATAGGAGCGTCGTCACCTGTTCTAAAACCGGCTTTTAGAACTCTTGAATATCCGCCTTTACGAGCATTATATCTTTTAGATAACTCATCAAAAACCTTATTAACAGACTTCTTGTCTTGTAATTTTGAAAATAACCTTTTTTTGTTACTTAAAATGTTTTTTTTACCAATAGTTATAACTTTATCAATTTGTGGCTTTAATTCTTTGGCTTTAGGCAGAGTTGTAATGATTTGCTCATATTTAATTAAAGAATTAAGCATATTTTTGAATAAAGCCTTTCTATGCTCACTTGTTTTGTTAAGCTTTCTGTAACCAACTCCGTGTCTCATTAGTAATTATTTTCCTCAAGTTTTTTTGACATTTCGGCTATATTATCTGGAGGCCAATTAGGTATTTCCATACCTAAATATAAAGACATTGTATTTAGAACCTCTTTAATTTCATTTAACGATTTTCTACCAAAATTTGGTGTTCTTAACATTTCTGGTTCTGTTTTTTGAACTAAATCACCGATATAAATTATATTGTCATTTTTAAGACAATTCATAGATCTAACCGAAAGTTCAAGTTCCTCAACTCTTTTTAATAGATTTCTATTAAATTCAGGCTCAGATGATTTAACTTCTTGAATAACTTCTTGAGGATCTTCAAAATTAACAAACATTGATAATTGATCTTGAAAAATTCTCGCAGAGTAAGCTATTGCATCTTCCGCATCAACTGTTCCGTTGGTTTCTACCGTCATTACTAACTTGTCGTAATCTAGTGCACTACCCGCTCTTGTATTTTCTACTGAAAATGAAACTTTCTTTACTGGGCTGAATAATGAGTCTATTGAAATTAAACCTAGAGGACTGTCATCGGATTTATTTTTTGGAGCTTGTACATAACCTTTTCCTGTGCTTACCATTAATTCCATATGAAAATGTGTTTTTTCGTCTAAATTACAAATTGTCTGTTCTGGATTTAATATTTCAATTTCTGGTACAAGCGTAATATCTTTAGCTTTTACTTCTTTTGGTCCTTTAATATCTAAAATAATTTTTTTAGGTGTAGAAGATGATGACTTAATGGCTAGATTTTTAACATTTAAAACCATATCTGTTACATCTTCTCTTACTCCTTTTATGGATGAAAATTCATGCAACACTCCGTCAATTTGTAAAGCAGTTACAGCGGCACCTTGTATTGAGGAAAGTAAAATTCTTCTTAATGAGTTTCCAATTGTTTGTCCAAATCCTTTTTCTAAAGGTTCAGCTATAACCTTTGCAACAGTTCTATCATCGTTGCTTGTAATTTCTAGCTTGTTAGGTTTAATAAGCGCTTTCCAATTCTTGTCTATTACATTTGTCGTTGTTTGCATTATACTCTCCTTCTTTTAGGTGGTCTTGCACCGTTATGTGGCATAGGTGTGGTGTCTTTAATTGATAAAATTTTAAATCCTCGAGATTGTAATGAACGTAAAGCAGTTTCTCTACCTGAGCCTGGTCCTTTTACTTGAACAGTTAATGTTCTAAGTCCTTGTTCAAATGCTTTGGCTCCAGCATCATCTGCCGCAACTTGAGCTGCATAAGGAGTTGATTTTCTTGATCCTTTAAAACCTTTTGCTCCAGCAGAAGACCAAGATACAACATTTCCACTTTCATCAGCAATTGAAATTATTGTATTGTTGAATGTTGAATAAACATAAGCAATACCAGAAGTAATATTTTTCTTAATTTTTTTCTTTTTCTTGAAAGAACTAGTTTTTTTTACTTCAACTTTTTTAACTTCAGATTTTTTTTCAACTTTTTCGTTCTTTTTATTCATTTAAAGTTTATTTTTTTAGTGGAGTTAATTTTTTTCCAGCAATCGCGATTGCTTTTCCTTTTCTTGTTCTTGCATTACATTGAGTTCTTTGACCCCTTACAGGTAATTTTTTTTTGTGCCTTGATCCTCTGTAGCAAGCAAGATCAACTAATCTTTTAATATTTACCGAAACTTCTCTTCTTAAATCTCCCTCAACTTTATGATTAGCATCAATGAATTCTCTTATCTTTAAAACTTGTTCTTCTGATAATTCGTTAACTCTTTTTGAGGAAGGTATTTCTAATTTTTTACATATCTTTTTTGATGAGTGTGGACCAATTCCATGGATATAGGTTAGAGCAATACTAACAACTTTATTTTGTGGAATATTTATCCCTGCAATACGAGCCATATATTAATGAGTTTGTTTTCTTGCGTATTTATATTGTGTAATTGCTTAAAGTCAACCCTAGATAGCCTCAATTAAATCGCTAATTTCATTAGTAATTTTTCTTATTGAGGTCTCACCATTTACTACTTTCAATAATTTGGACTCAGCATAAAAATCTATTACAGGTTTGATGTTTTCTTCATAAGTTTCATATCTAGTCACTGCTATATCTAAAGTATCATCTGATCTTTTTTGAAGAAACTTTGTTGCACAACAATCAGAATTGATAGGAGCTGGATTAAAAAATTCGTTATATATTTTTCCGCAAATAGAGCAAACAGATCTTCCAATAATTCTTTTTTTTATAACATCTAGTGAAACTGATAATTTTAAAACTAAATCAATTTTTTGATTATATTTGTTAAGTAATGTATTTAAATTATTTGCTTGAGATTTATTTCGTGGATATCCATCAAAAATTAATCTATTTTTATAACTATTGTTTGAAATAAAATTTTCTATTAAGTCACTTACAATTTTATCAGGTACTAAGATTCCACTATTCATATTAGTAGAAATTTCTAAGCCCAATGGCGTTTTTTTTATAATCTCATTTCTTAAAAGTTCTCCTGTAGATAATTGATATAAATTATATTTTTGTACAATGAATTTTGATTGCGTACCTTTTCCTGCGCCCGGTGGACCAAAGATAACTAAATTCATTATTTAATTATTTACCAAATTTTGTTTTTTTAATTAATGACTCATATTGTGAACTCATTAATCTTGTTTGTACTTGTGTAACTGTATCCATTGCGACTACCACTACAATTAAAATAGAGGTTCCTCCTAAATAAAATGGAATAGGATATTTAGCAATTAAAAATTCAGGCATTAAACAAACAAATGTTAAATATAATGAACCAACAGTCGTTAATCTTATGAGTATTGTTTCAATATACTCAGCTGTTCTTTCACCAGGTCGTATACCTGGAATATATCCTCCATACTTTCTTAAATTTTCTGCAGTTTCTTTTGGGTTAAATACAATTGAGGTGTAGAAGAAAGAAAAGAAAATTATTCCAGAAGCATATAATAACATGTACAAAGGTTGCCCTTGTGTAAACATAGAGGAAATTTTTATAAATGCGTCAGACTCAGCAAAGCCAAAATTAGTAATCGTGACTGGCAATAAAAGTAAAGCTGAGGCAAAAATTGCTGGTATAACACCAGCCGTATTTATTTTTAAAGGGAGGTGAGACGATTCTCCTCCATACATTTTGTTTCCTACTTGTCTTTTAGGATAATTAATTAAAATTTTCCTCATAGCTCTTTCAAAAAAAACAATAAATAAAACTGTAAAAATTACTAAAATAAATATTCCTACAATCATTAATGCAGATAAAGCTCCTGTTCTACCAAGTTCAAAAGTTGATGCTAAAGCTCTAGGAATTTCTGCGACTATTCCAGAAAAAATAATTAATGAAATTCCATTACCTACTCCACGTAAAGTAATTTGTTCCCCTAACCACATTAGAAATGTTGTTCCAGCAACTAAAGAAATTGTTGTAATAATTCTAAATGACATACCTGGTTCAATTACTAAATTACCAGCATTTTCTAAACCAACCGAAACACCATAACCTTGTAGACAAGCAATTAGTACTGTTCCATATCTTGTTATTTGTGTAATTTTTTTTCTACCGATTTCACCTTGGTCTTTTAGATTTTTAAAATAATCAGAAACACCAGTTAAAAGTTGAACAATAATTGAAGATGAAATGTATGGCATTATGCCCAACGCAAAAATGGCCATTCTTGTAACCGCTCCACCAGAAAACATGTTAAACATTCCGAGCAGCCCTTTTTGACTGGACGCCATAATCTCTTTTAACGCCATAGGATCTATTCCAGATAATGGTACATATGTACCCAATCTATAAATTATTAAAATTATAATTGTAAAGAATATTCGATTTTTAAGATCCTTTGCTTGAGTAAAAGCTCCACCTGTATTTAATGTTTCGCTAGACATAAAAATTATTTTTTAACAATATTAATTTTTCCACCAGCTTTTTCAATTTTGCTTAATGCTTGTTTTGACGCAAAATGAGCAGAAATTTCTATATTTTTTTTTATTTCACCAGTGCCAAGAATTTTTAATTTTAAGTATTTTTTGTGAATTAATTTTTTTTCCTTTAAAACCTTAATATCTAAAGGTTTGCTCAAATCAGTTTTGTATTTATCAAGCATACTTTGTATTTTTGATAAATTTAGAACTGCAGTATTATCTTTTCTTAAAGATTTAAATCCTCTTTTTGGTAATCTTCTATAAAGTGGCATCTGACCACCTTCAAAACTCTTTATTGCAACACCAGACCTAGATTTTTGACCTTTATGACCTCTTGATGAAGTTTTGCCTCTTCCAGAACCAATACCTCTACCAACTCTAATTTTTTTTTTATTATTTTTAATTAAGCTATTTAATTCCACTATTTAGCCTCTCTTTTTAAAATGATATTCGAAATAGTTTTTCCTCTGATTGCGGACAAGATTTTTGGTGAATTTTGAGATCTTAACCCATCAACACACGCTTTTAATACATTATGAGGATTTGCAGATCCTAAAGACTTGGCTACAACATCTTGAATGCCCAACACTTCACATACAGATCTAATTGCTCCACCTGCAATTATTCCAGTACCTGCTGGAGCTGCTCTGAGTATAACCTTACCCGCGCCATTTTTACCCTTAACATCATGATGTAGTGTTCTACCATCTTTTAAAGGAATCTTAATGAGATTTCTTTTTGCATCTTCAGTTGCTTTTTTAATCGCATCAGGCACTTGTTTTGATTTACCTTGTCCAATTCCAACTGATCCTTTTTGATTACCAACTACCATTAAAGCGGCAAATCCAAATCTACGTCCACCTTTTACAACTTTTGTAATTCTATTTATTGCAACTAATTTTTCTTTTATATCAGTTTCAACTTTTTTATAATCAGCCATATTAAAATTTTAATCCATTTTTTCTTAACATTTCAGCAAACATTTTAACTCTACCATGATATTTATTTTCACCTCTATCAAAATAAACTTCATTAATATTTTTTTCTTTTGCTCTCTTAGCTAAAATTTCTCCAATTAAACTTGATTTTTCCATTTTTTTAATTTTTTTAGCTCTTATATCTTTTTCAAAAGATGAAGCGGAAACTAAAGTTTTATTTTGTTTATCATCTATTATTTGCGCTGATAAATTATTAAGAGATTTTGATACAGAAATACGTAATTTATTTACGTTTACTTTTTTTAATTTTTTTCTATTTCTAATTTTTCTTTTTGTTTTATTATTAATTTTTTTCATTATTTCTTTTTACCTTCTTTTCTTAAAACAAATTGACCTCTTTCTTTTATGCCTTTACCTTTATAAGGTTCTACTGGTTTTAAATTTTTAATATCTGCTGATATTTTAGAAACTAATTCTTTATCTACACCATTTATCTTAATAATAGTTTGTTTTTCTACAGTAATTTTAATATCCTTAGGTATCTTAAAATTTACATCATGACTAAATCCTATTTGTAAATTTAATATTTCTCCTTTTAAATTTGCTCTAAAGCCTACACCATTTAATTCTAATATTTTTTCATGACCTACTGAAACGCCAGTAACAGCATTATTAATTAAACTTCTATATGTACCCCACATAATTGATATTTTTTTATCTATTTTTTTTTCTAATGGAAGTATTTGGAATTCACTTTCGTTTGATTTAGAGGAAAAAATTTTGTCATTTATTGTGAGGTGTTTTGTGCCTTTTGGACCAGTTATAGTTAAGTTTGAACCCTCAATCTTAATTGAAGATTCTTTTGGGATTAATATATTTTTTTTTCCAATTTTAGACATTAAAATACTCTACAAATTATTTCGCCACCGATATTATTTTTTCTAGCTTCAACATCACTCATTACACCTTTTGGAGTCGAAAGTATAGCAAGACCAAGTCCATTCATTACTTTGGGTATACTGGTTGCTCTTGAATAAACTCTTCTACCTGGTTTTGAGATCCTTTTTATTTCCTTAATAACAGGATAACCTTCATAATATTTTAGAGTAACTTTTAAACTAGTTTTATTATTCTCAGTTTTTTCAATAAAGTAATCTTTTATGTAACCTTCGACTTTCAAAATTTCTAAAATATTTTTTCTAAAATTTGACGACGGTATTTCAACAGAGTTCATTGATCTCATTTGACCATTTCTTATTCTTGAAAACATATCTCCTATTGGATCTGTAAATGTCATATTTCTCCTACCAGCTTGATTTTGTCATACCAGGAATCTTTCCTGAAGAGGCCATATCTCTTAGTGCGATTCTTGATATTTTTAATTTTCTATAAACTCCGTGAGGTCTTCCAGAAACTTCACATCTATTTCTTATTCTTATTTTTGCAGAATTTTTAGGTAATTTGTTTAATTTTAACTGGGCTTCAAATCGTTCTGATAGTTCTAAATTTTTATTATTAATAATTTTTTTTAAACTAGCCCTTTTATTTGCAAATTTTTTTACAAGTTTAATACGTTTTAAATTTTTTTGTACTGCACTTTTTTTTGCCATATATATCCTTAGTTTTTTTTTTCGTTAAGAGGAAAATTAAATTCTTTTAACATTTCTAAAGTTCCTTCTGTACTTTTACTTGAAGTTACTACTGTGATATCTAAACCTCTAATTTTATCAACTTTATCGAAGTTTACTTCAGGAAACACGATGTGTTCTTTGATTCCAAAGGAGTAATTATAAGAGCTATCTATACCTTTTGAAGATAAGCCTCTAAAATCTTTTATACGAGGCAAAGCAATATTTATTAACCTGTCAATAAATTCATACATTTTATACGATCTTAAAGTTACTTTGACGCCTGCATTTGAGCCTTTTCTAGTTTTAAAATTTGAAATTGATTTTTTAAATTTTGTAATTATTGGTTTTTGACCAGCAATTAGAGCCATGTCATCCACACAAGATTTTAGTTTTTTTCCATCAGATGCATCTTCTCCCAGTCCCATATTAAGTATGATTTTTTCAATTTTTGGAACATCATGTTTGTTTTTTAATGAAAGTTTACTCATTAATTTTGAGATAATTTCTTTATCATATACAGTTTTAAGTCTAGACATTATTTTTTATTCACTTTCTTTTTTTCATTTTTTTTTGCGTCTATGTTTTTAACATTTGACTGATGTATAAAACTTTCTTTAGATATAATTCCACCTTTATTTTCTTTTGTTGGTTTTGTATGTTTTTTAATCATATTAATAGTTTTTATTTTTACTTTATTAAGTTTTCTATTAATTTCTAAAATTTCACCAGTTTTTCCTTTATCTTTTCCTGTTATAATTTTTACTTGTGTTCCTTTTTTCAAAAGCATAATTAAAGCACCTCCGGAGCTAAAGATATTATTTTGGCGTGACCTCTTGATCTTAATTCTCTTGTAACTGGACCAAAAATTCTTGTTCCTATCGGTTCGCCTTTATCGTCTGTTAAAACTACAGCATTTTTATCAAATTGAACTTTTGAACCATCGTTTCTAAAAATCTCTTTTCTAGTTCTTACCACTACAGCTTTATGGACAGCACCCTTTTTAACCTTACCTTTTGGGATCGCGTCTTTAACACTTATTACAATAATGTCACCGACAGACGCATATCTTCTTTTTGAGCCACCTAAAACTTTAATACACTCTACTCTTTTAGCGCCGGTGTTATCTGCTACTGTTAATTCTGTTTGTATTTGTATCATTATTCAACTACCTGCCATGTTTTTTTCTTTGAAAATGGTTTTGACTCAATTATTGAAACTTTTTCACCCTCTTTAAATTTATTATTCTCATCGTGTGCGTGATATTTTTTTGATCTTTTTATAACTTTTTCATAAAATGGATGTTTAAATTTACGAGTTACTTCTACAACGATTGTTTTATTGTTTTTAGCACTTTTAACAGTTCCTTTTAGAATTTTTTTTGTCATTTAGTATTCTTTATTGTTGTATACAGTCTGGCTATATTTTTTTTAATTTGATTATACTGAGAAGGATTATTAATTTGATTATTTATTTTTTTAAACCTTATATTAAATAAATCTTTTTTAAGAGTTAATATTTTCTTTTCAGCTTGATCTTTTGTCAGTTTTTTATCTTCTTTTTTGCTCATTTTTATCTTTTTATAAACTTTGTTTTAATTGGTAATTTGGCAGAAGCTTTATACAGGGCCTCTCTAGCAATTTCTTCAGTAACTCCATCAATTTCAAAAATAATTCGTCCTGGTTTAACTCTGCATGCATAATATTCAGGAGAACCTTTGCCTTTACCCATTCTTACTTCAGTTGGTTTTTTTGATACAGGGATATTTGGAAATATTCTCGTCCAAACTTTTCCTGTTCTTTTCATATATCTTGTTAAAGCAACTCTAGCAGCCTCTATTTGTTTGCCAATAATTCTTTCTGGTTCAATAGCTTTTAGTCCAAATTGACCGTAATTTAACTTAACTGCCCTTGCAGCTTTTCCGTGAATTCTTCCTTTAAATGCTTTTCTAAATTTAGTTCTTACTGGCTGTAGCATTTTTCACCCTTTCTTTTTTTTCTTTTTCAACATCTTTAGCCATTAATTCACCTTTATAAATCCAAACTTTTACACCAATAATTCCATAAGTTGTTAAAGCTTCTGCGACACCATAATCAATTTCTGCTCTTAGTGTGTGTGATGGAATACTTCCTTCACGCAACCATTCCGTTCTTGCTATTTCGTTACCTGCTAATCTACCGCTTAACATAACTTTGATACCTTTTGCGTTTAGTCTCATTGCTGATTGCATTGCTCTTTTCATTGCTCTTCTATATGCAATTCTTTTTACCAATTGTTGAGCAATATTTTCTGCGACTAAATTTGAATTTAGTTCAGGTTTTTTAATTTCTTTAATATTAACGTTCACATCACTTTCAGTAATTTTCATTATATTCTTTTTAATTTTTTCTATATCTGCACCTTTTTTTCCAATAACAAAACCTGGTCTAGATGTGTGAATTGAAACGGTACATTTTTTTGAGGATCGCTCAATAATAATTTCTGATACACCAGAATTTATTATATTTTTTTTAATATAATTTCTGATTTTAAAATCTTCAATTAAATATTTACCAAAATCCTTTTTTTTAGCGAACCAAGTCGAATCCCAACCTCTGTTGATACCTAATCGTAAGCCAATTGGATTTATTTTTTGTCCCATTATTTATTTACTTTCTTTTCTTTTTTTTCTTCTAGTATAATTGTTATTCTGCTAAATGGTTTTTTAATCGAACTAGCTCTACCTTTTGCTCTTGGCCTAAATCTTTTCATAACAAGAGATTTACCAACGTAAGCTTCTTTTACAAATAAGTTATCAATATCAAATTGATAGTTATTTTCTGCATTCGATATTGCAGACTTGACTGTTTTGCTTACATCTTTAGAAATTCTTTTTCTTGAAAACTCTAAATCTCTTAATGCAATATCAGCTTTTTTACCTTTGATAAAATTACAGACTAATGCTAGCTTTCTTGGGCTAGTTCTTACGTTTTTATTTATAGCTTTTACAAGAGAATTATTCTTTTCCATTATTTTTTATCTCCTGTTGGTTTTGCTGCCGGAGCAGCTTTTTTATCTGCAGGGGTATGCCCTTTAAATGTTCTAGTAGGAGCAAACTCACCAAGTTTGTGACCAACCATTTCCTCAGAAACAGTAATAGGTATAAATGATTTTCCATTATGTATCATGAAACTATGACCAACAAAATCTGGAATAATTGTAGAATGCCTAGACCAAGTTTTTATTGGTTTTTTGTTTGGCGTATCTTTAAGTTTATCAATTTTTTTTAATAAACTTGGATGCACAAAAGGTCCTTTCCATACAGATCTTGCCATTATTTTTTCCTCTTCTTTCTTCTTGTAATAATTAATTTATCACTTCTTTTAGGTCTTCTTGTTTTTAATCCTTTTGCTGATTGACCCCAAGGAGAAACCGGACTTCGTCCACCCGATGTTTTTCCTTCACCACCACCATGTGGGTGATCAACTGGATTCATCGCAACACCTCTTGTTTGAGGACGTTTGCCTCTCCACCTGTTTCTACCAGCTTTTCCAATTTTTACATTTTTTTGATCAGGGTTAGATACTGTTCCAATTGTACCCATACAAGAACTATTCACTTTTCTAGTTTCTCCGGATGATAGTTTCAATATTGCATAATCTCCATCATAACCAGATAAGGTTATTGATGAGCCTGCAGATCTTGCTAATTTTCCACCATTACCAGGTATTAATTCAACATTATGTATGGGAGTTCCTGGAGGTATATCTTTTAATTCTAAAGAATTACCAATTTTAATTTCCACGTTTTTTCCAGATTCGATTACATCACCAATTTTTAAACCTTGTGGAGAAATTATATAAGTTTTTTCTTTATCCTCATAAGTTATTAAAGCTATATAAGCGGTTCTATTAGGATCATACTCTATTCTTTCTACTGTAGCCTTTGTATTTTTCTTTTTTCTAAAAAAATCTATAATTCTAAATTTATGTTTAGAACCGCCACCCATATGTCTTGAAGTAATACGACCTGCATTATTTCTACCACCGGTAACGTGCTGTCCTTTTGTCAAAGGCTTGTAGGACGATCCTTTCCATAAATTGCTTTTATCTACTACAACAGTCGCTCTTGTTGATTTTGTATAAGGTTTGAATGTTTTTAAAGCCATAAAATTAAATTCCAGTTGTTAGATCTATACTTTGACCTTTTTTAAGAGTTATTATCGCTTTTTTATAACCGCTTTTAATGGATTTTTTTCCCTGCTTCATCTTAAGTTTAGATTTTTGATTAATTATATTCACTTTAATAACTTTAACTTTAAATAATTTTTCTATATTTTTTTTGATAGTATTTTTGTTTGCTTTTTGATGTACTTTAAACACTGTTTTATTTTGTTCAGATAAAATTGTAGCTTTTTCTGTTATTATGGGATGTCTAATAGAGTCAATATGATTAATTTTTTTCATTTAGAACCCTTTCTTGAATTTTTTTTGCAGAAGAAGAGGTAATTATGACATTTTTAAATTTAAAAAGATCATAAATATTTGTTCCTTCATCTTTAATTAACTTTATATTTTTAATATTTCTAGCAGACTTGTTGATATTTTTCATAGAGTCAGTGTCAGAAATTATCAGTGCATTATTTAATTTATTTTTTTCTAAAAATTTATTAAATTCTTTTGTCTTTTTAACCTCTTTTTTAACATCTGCTAAAATGTGAAGTTTTTTATCTAAATTTTTTTTAGAGAGCGTTTGGGCTAATGCTAATTTTCTAACCTTTTTATTAATTTTTTTAATCTTATATTTGTCTCCTTTTGGCCCATGTGCAACACCGCCACCGACAAATAAAGGTGCTTTTTTACTAGCATGTCTTGCGCCACCACCTCCTTTTTGAGGAACTATTTTTTTTGTAGAACCTCTAATTTCATTTCGTTGTTTAGTTTTAGCTGTTCTAGGTTTTGCATGGTTTAATTGCCAGTCTATTACAAATTTTATTAATTTATGATTAACTTTAAGTTTTACAAGTTTATCAGAAATTTCTATCGACTCAGCTTTGCTTCCATCAATATTTAATAAAGGAAATTTCATTTATTTTTTTCCTTTCTTAGCTGCGGCTTCTTTAACTTTTGCTTCATGTTTTTCTTTTATAGTTTTTCTAGTAATATTTTTTACTGCCCCTCTCAATATTACTGTAGAGTTTTTTGAGCCAGGAATAGAACCTTTTAAATAAAGTAAATTATTTTCTATATCTGATTTTACAATTTCTAAGTTAAGCATCGTTCTTAATTTGTCACCCATATGACCTGCCATTTTTTTACCTTTAAATACTTTACCTGGGTCTTGCCTTTGTCCCGTAGATCCATGAGATCTGTGTGAAACAGAAACACCATGTGAAGCTCTTAAACCACCAAAGTTCCATCTTTTCATTACGCCTGCAAAACCTTTACCTATTGTTTTAGATCTAACATCTAAAAACTTCTTATCTTTGAAAATCTCTAAACCTAACTCATTACCTTCTTTATATTCTTCTGAATTTTCTACTCTAAATTCTTTAAGAATTTTTTTTGGTTCTGTATTTTTTTTTGTAAAATAACCTTTCATCTGTTTAGTTAATTTTGAATTTTTAAGTTTAAAGAACCCTAATTTAACAGCACTATAACCTCTTTTGTCTTTTGAAATAACGTCTAATACTCTACCTTTTTCTACTTTTATAACAGTTACAGGTATAGACTGACCACTTTCAATAAATTCTCTAGTCATTCCTATTTTAGTTCCTATTAATCCAATGCTCATAAATCTAAATCTTTATTTCTATATCGACGCCTGATGCTAAATCCAATTTCATTAAAGCTTCGACTGTTTGTGGTGTTGGTTCTATAATATCTATTAATCTTTTATGAGTTCTTGACTCAAATTGTTCTCTACTTTTTTTGTCAATATGCGGTGATCTTAAGACTGTGTACCTCTCTATTCTTGTTGGTAAAGGAATTGGTCCTTTGACTTGAGCGCCTGTTCTTTTAGCAGTATTAACAATTTCCTCTGTAGAAAGGTCAAGAATTTTATTATCGTAAGCTTTAAGATGTATTCTAATATTTTGGTTATCCATAAATTAAGCTAATTTCTTTGTTACTTCGTCCTGAACATTTTGAGGAACTTTATCATAATGGCTAAATTGCATCGTATATTGAGCTCTACCTTGTGTAGATGATCTTAAATTATTTATATAGCCAAACATATTAGCTAATGGAACTGTTGCATTTATAGCTGTAGCATTACCTCTGGCTTCGGTTGAAGCTACTTGGCCTCTTCTACTATTTAAATCTCCGATTACATCACCCATAAAATCTTCCGGTGTCACAACTTCAACTTTCATCATTGGTTCGAGTAATTTTAATGTTGCTTTTGTACAAGCTTCCCTGAAACACATTCTTGATGCAATTTCAAAAGCTAAAACACTTGAGTCAACATCGTGATGTAATCCATCTAAAATTGTAACTTTATAATCAATTACGGGGAAGCCTGCTAATATCCCGCTTTCGGCTACACTTAAAACACCTTTTTCTACTCCTGGAATAAATTCTTTTGGTATTGAACCGCCTTTAATTTTGTTCTCTACTTCTCTACCTTGACCTGGTTCTAACGGTTCTACGCTTAATGTTACTTTAGCAAATTGACCTGACCCACCACTTTGTTTTTTGTGTATGTATGTCACTTCTGTTGATCCTAAAATTGTTTCTCTGTAAGCAACTTGTGGAGCACCAACATTTGCTTCAACTTTAAATTCTCTTTTCATTCTATCTACGATAATATCTAGGTGCAATTCACCCATACCTTTGATGATTGTTTGACCAGATTCTTCGTCAGATGTAACTCTGAAAGATGGATCTTCTTTAGCTAATCTACCTAAAGCTTCACCCATTTTTTCTTGGTCAGCTTTTGTTTTTGGTTCAACGGCAATTTCAATTACTGGATCTGGAAATTCCATTGGTTCTAACAAAACAGGTTTGTTTTCATTGCATAATGTGTGTCCGGTAATAGTATGTTTTAAGCCAGCTAAGGCGACTATGTCACCTGTTGTTGCTTCTTTAATATCTTCTCTACTGTTAGCATGCATTAAAAGCATTCTTCCTACTCTTTCAGTTTTTTCTTTTGAGGAATTATATACAGATGTGCCTGCTTGAATTTTCCCTGAATAGATTCTTATAAATGTTAATGAACCGACAAATGGATCGTTAGCTACTTTAAATGCCAATGCTGAAAAAGGCTCACTATCAGCAAATTTCATATCTAATTTATCCTCTGAATTTAGTTTTGTTGCTTCTATTGATCCAATATCTAGAGGACTTGGTAGGTAATCTATTACTGCATCTAGTAAGGGTTGAACGCCCTTGTTTTTAAAAGCTGATCCTGTTGTAATAGGTACAAAACTAAATCCTAAAGTTCCTTTTCTAATACATTTAATTAAATCTTCTGCTACAGGTTCTTTTCCATCTAGATATGCTTCCATTAACTTTTCGTCTTGCTCAACCGCTGCTTCAACTAATTCTTTTCTGTAGGTGTTGGCTTTTTCTTTTAGATCTTCTGGAATATCAACTATATCAAATTTAGCACCTAGATCTTCATTTTGCCAAATTACAGCTTTCATTTTTACTAGATCAATCACACCTTTTAAATCGGCCTCTGAACCAACTGGAAGCTGTAAAACTAAAGGTTTACAACCAAGCCTGTCTTTTATCATATCAACACACCTATAAAAGTCAGCGCCCGTTCTATCTAATTTATTTACAAAACAAATTCTTGGAACTTTATATTTATCAGCTTGCCTCCATACTGTTTCTGATTGCGGTTCCACACCTGCAACACCATCAAATACACAAACAGCTCCATCTAAAACTTTTAGAGATCTTTCAACTTCAATTGTAAAATCAACGTGACCTGGTGTATCTATGATATTGATTCTATGATCTTTCCAAAAACAAGTAGTTGCTGCCGAGGTAATAGTTATTCCTCTTTCTTGTTCTTGTTCCATCCAATCCATTGTTGCTGCACCATCATGCACTTCACCAATTTTATGACTTTTACCCGTATAGTATAAAATTCTTTCAGTGGTAGTTGTTTTACCGGCGTCTATATGAGCCATGATTCCAATATTTCTATATTTATCTAATGTATATTTAGTAGCCATATTTTATTACCATCTAAAATGTGCAAAAGCTTTATTGGACTCTGCCATTTTATGTGTGTCTTCTCTTTTTTTAATTGCTAAACCTTTGTTTTGTGAGGCATCTAAAATTTCAGCATATAATTTTTCAGCCATTGTTTTGTTTTTTCTTTTCCTTGTAGCATCCATTAACCATCTAAGAGCTAAGGCTTGTCCTCTTTTAGCTTTTACTTCAACAGGAACTTGGTAAGTGGCTCCACCAACTCTTCTTGATCTACATTCTAAATTTGGTTTGACATTACTTATTGCTGAATTGAAAATTTTTAAAGGATCATCGTTATTTTTTGATTTAATCTTGTCTAATGCATCATAAAGAATTTTTTCCGCTGTTGATCTTTTTCCGTCATACATTATAGAATTAATAAATTTTGAAACTACTTCTGAATGAAATTTAGGATCGGGATATACTTTTCTAACTGGAGCTTTTCTTTTTCTAGACATAAATTATTTTGGTTTTTTTGCTCCGTATAATGATCTTCTTTGTTTACGATTAGCCACTCCTTGTGTATCAAGATTACCTCTTAAAATATGATAACGCACACCAGGTAAATCTTTTACACGGCCACCGCGTAACAAAACAACAGAGTGTTCTTGTAAATTATGTCCTTCACCAGGAATGTAAGCTGTAACTTCAAAACCATTTGATAATCTTACCCTTGCAACTTTTCTAAGTGCGGAGTTTGGTTTTTTAGGAGTAGTTGTATAAACTTTTATACAAACACCACGTTTGAGCGGTTGTTTTTCAAGAGCTGGAACCTTATTTCTAGCAACAGGTTTAATTCTGCTTTTTTTAATCAACTGATTTATAGTTGGCATAATAATATTTTGAAGTTAAAGTAAGAACTACCTATGTATAATTTTTGTTAGTGTTTAAGGTTTTAATACACCTTACTTCTAACATTCAAAATTGCCGTAAACTAACATTGAATAAGCAAAAGTCAATATTTAAGAGTTTTTTTTAAGTGAAATTAGGCTGATTGTTCAGGCGCTTCTGGTTGTGACTCGAGCTCTTGGTTCTTTATTTCTTCAAGTCTAATTTTATCCTGTTCTCTGGCTTTTTTATCCCAATCAATTTTTGTTAAACCTGTTCCTGCGGGTACCAACCTACCAACAATTACGTTCTCTTTTAACCCTTCTAGGGAGTCTACTTTTCCTTTAATTGAGGCATCTGTTAATACTCTTGTAGTTTCTTGAAATGACGCTGCCGAGATAAATGAGTTTGTCTGTAACGACGCTTTGGTAATACCTAATAAAATTCTCTCAAATACAGCTGGTTTTTTCTTTTCCTCTCTTAATTTGTCGTTAATGACATTTATGTCTAATAAATCGATTATTTCTCCGGATAGTAAATCTGAGTCACCGGGATCTTTAATTTCTACTCTTTTTAACATTTGTCTAACAATTGTTTCGATATGCTTGTCATTAATCACAACACCTTGCAATCTATAAACTTCTTGAACCTCAGTAATAAAATACTCGGTTAATTTTTCTACACCTAAAACTCTTAAAATATCATGAGGTAAAGGTGCTCCATCTAATAAATATTCACCTTTTTTAATTTTTTCTCCTTGATTAAAATTCACATGTTTGCCTTTAGGTATTAAATAATTCGAAGTTTCTCCACTTGATGCAACAATAGAAATTTTTTGTTTTCCTCTTACTTCTTTTCCAAACTCTATCATTCCATCATTCTCAGCAATAATTGCACTGTCTTTTGGTTTTCTTGCTTCAAATAATTCAGCAACTCTAGGTAAGCCACCAGTAATATCTTTTGTTTTAGAAGTTTCTTTCGGTAGTCTTGCTAAAACATCACCAGCAGATATTTTTTGACCATCCTTCACAGAAAGTACAGTATCTGGAACTAAATAGTACCTTGCTTCATTACCATCTGCTTTTTTAATAATTTCACCTTTTTCATCTCTAAGTGTTATCCTAGGTTTTAATTCTGAGTTTTTAGATGATGATTTCCAATCTGTAACAGATTTTGACGATAAGCCCGTTGCATCGTCTAAAGTTTCTGTTAATGAGCTTCCTTCATTTAAATCCATATAATTTACAATTCCGCCCGTCTCAGCTATTACCGGTAATGTATAAGGATCCCATTCAGCAATTTTTTTACCTTTTTCTATTAAATCTCCATCTTTAAAAAACAATTTTGAACCGTAATTAACTTTATACATCCCCAGTTGTCTCTGTTGATCATCTTCTATGCTTAATTGAGTATTTCTGCCCATTACAATAATATTTTTCTTTGAGTCTTCAATTAGATTCTTGTTAATTATATTAAGTTTACCTTTTGTTTGACAAATAATTTGTGACTCTTCTTTAATTTGAGCTGTTCCTCCGACGTGAAATGTTCTCATAGTTAATTGAGTTCCGGGTTCACCTATTGATTGAGCCGCAATCATTCCTACAGCTTCTCCAACGCTAACTAATTTACCTCTAGCTAAATCTCTACCATAACAAATTTGACAAACACCTTTAGTGGAAGCGCATGTAATAACAGAATAAACATTTACTGATTTAACTCCAGCAGCATCTATTTTTTCACAATCAAATTCATCTATTAGTCTATCTTTTTTTATAATAACTTCACCAGTAACAGGATTTTTAATATTCTCTGCTATAACTCTACCTAATACTCTTTCTGATAAACTAACTAAAATATTTCCACCTTCAATAATTTCTGAAATATATACCGATGATCTTTTTTTAGGATCACATGCTGCTTTTGTTATTTGCACATCTTGAGCTACGTCACATAACCTTCTAGTTAAATATCCAGAATTAGCAGTTTTTAAAGCTGTATCGGCTAACCCTTTTCTAGCGCCGTGAGTTGAGTTAAAGTATTCTAGTACAGATAAACCCTCTTTAAAATTAGCTATAATTGGTGTTTCAATAATCTCGCCTGAAGGTTTAGCAATTAAGCCTCGCATACCAGCTAATTGTTTCATTTGAGCTTGAGACCCTCTAGCACCAGAATCAGCCATCATATAAACCGAGTTAGTTTCAATTCTATCATCTTCATATACTTTTTCAGCGGATGATATCTCTTTCATCATCTCGTTTGCTACTGTATCAGTACATTTTGACCATATATCTACTACTTTATTATATTTTTCACCTCGTGTTATTAACCCATCTGAATATTGTTTTTCGTATTCTTCTATTTGTTTTTTTGTGTTGCTAATTAAAGATTCTTTTGTTTTAGGTATTATTAAATCGTCTTTCCCAAAAGAGATTCCAGCTTTAAAAGCGTGTTTGAACCCTAGTGTTTTTATTTTATCACAAAAAATAACTGTTTCTTTTTGTCCGCAAAATCTAAAAATTGTATCGATTATTTCTGAAACATTTTTTTTTGTTAACAACCTATTTACTAAAGCAAATTTAATATTGTAATTTTTTGGCAAAACATTTGCCAATAAAAATCTTCCAGCTGTACTTGTAAATTTTTCAATTATAGGTTTTCCATCTTGATCCACTGTTTTGAAAATTGAAACTATTTTAGAGTGCAAACTAATAGATTTATATTCCAGTGCTTGTTCTATTTCTTCAATGGTAGAGAATATTCCTTTAGGTTTTTTATCATTTTCTTCTCCTTGAGATAAATAATATATACCAAGAACAATATCCTGACTCGGTACAATAATAGGTTTTCCATTTGATGGACTTAAAATGTTATTTGTTGACATCATTAAAACTCGTGCTTCTAGTTGTGCTTCTAAACTCAAAGGAATATGGACTGCCATTTGATCTCCATCAAAATCAGCATTAAAGGCAGCGCAGACTAATGGATGTAATTCTATGGCGTTACCCTCAATAAGTTTAGCTTCAAAAGCTTGAACTCCTAATCTGTGGAGTGTAGGTGCTCTGTTTAAAAGAATTGGATGCTCTCTAATTATGTGTTCTAAAGAATCCCATACTTCACTTTTTTCTTTCTCAACAAGTCTTTTTGCTTGTTTAATTGTGGTTGCTAATCCAAGTTTATCCAGTCTTGCATAAAGAAATGGTTTGAATAATTCTAAAGCCATTTTTTTTGGTAAACCACATTGGTGTAATTTTAATTCTGGACCAACAACAATTACAGATCTGCCAGAGTAATCTACTCTTTTACCTAACAAATTTTGTCTAAATCTTCCTTGTTTACCTTTTAACATCTCCGCTAGAGATTTAAGTGGTCTTTTACCCGTTCCAGTTATTACTCTTCCTCTTCTACCGTTATCAAACAATGCATCAACAGACTCTTGCAGCATTCTTTTTTCATTTCTCACAATTATATCTGGCGCTTTTAAATCTAGAAGTCTCTTTAGTCTGTTATTTCTATTAATAACTCTTCTATATAAATCATTTAAATCTGATGTAGCAAATCTACCTCCGTCCAATGGTACTAGAGGTCTTAACTCCGGGGGTATAACTGGTACTGATGTTAAAATCATCCATTCAGGTTTATTTCCTGAAGTTATAAATGACTCAATTAGTTTTAATCTCTTTATTGTTCTTTCTTCAGTTACTTTTGATTTAATAGTTGGAAGTAGTTCTCTAAGTTTTTTTTGTTCTTTTTTAAGATCAAGATTAACCAATATTTCCCTAACTGCTTCAGCTCCAATACCTACAGAAAAAGAATCTTCACCAAATTCTTCTTGAGCTTTTAGTAGAGCTTCCTCAGATATTAATTGACCTTTTTTTAGAGTTGTTAAACCTGGTTCAATTATAATAAAACTTTCGAAATATAGAACCTTTTCAACTTCTTTTAGCTTCATGTCTATAGCTAAAGAAATTCTACTAGGAAGGGATTTTAGAAACCAGATGTGAGCAACAGGACAAGCTAAATCTATGTGACCCATTCTCTCTCTTCTAACGTTAGATTTTGTTACTTCTACTCCACATTTTTCACAAATAATTCCTCGAAATTTCATTCTTTTGTATTTACCGCATAGACATACATAATCTTTAACAGGGCCGAATATTCTTGAACAAAATAAACCATCTTTTTCCGGTCTAAATGTTCTATAATTTATTGTTTCAGGCTTTTTAATCTCTCCATAAGACCAGGATTTAATTTTTTCAGGACTTGCCAATGTGATCTTAATACTATCAAAGTTGTTTTCTTGTACAATATTTTGATTTTCAAAGTTTTTTAAATTTTTTTCCATAATTAATTAGTTCAATTCTATATTTAGACCTAAAGCTCTTATTTCTTTCACAAGTACGTTAAAAGACTCAGGAACGCCTGACTCAAAATTATTGTTTCCTTTTACAATTGTTTCATAAACTTTTGTTCTTCCAGCTACGTCATCAGATTTAACTGTTAATATTTCTTGTAACGTATAAGAAGCACCATAAGCCTCTAAAGCCCACACTTCCATTTCTCCAAATCTTTGACCTCCCAGTTGAGCTTTACCTCCAAGCGGTTGTTGGGTAACTAAACTATAAGGGCCTGTAGACCTGGCATGAATTTTATCTTCAACTAAATGATTTAATTTAAGCATATAAATTATTCCAACTGTTACAGGTCTATCAAATCTTTCACCTGTTTGACCATTCCACAAATGTGTTTGTCCTGAGTTAGGTAATTTAGCTATATCAAGCATTTTACTAATATCATTAGTGCTTGCACCATCAAAGACTGGTGTAGCAATAGGGACACCATTAGATAAATTTTGAACTAATTCTGCTATTTCTTTATTAGAGAGTTTTGATATCACTTCTTCATAATAATTGTTTCCATATATTTCTTTTAATTTGATTTTAATTTTTTCGATTTCTTGATCAAAATTTTTTAAATATTGCTTAATTTGATCTCCTAATTCTGAGCAAGACCAACCCAAGTGTGTTTCTAGGATTTGGCCAACATTCATACGACTAGGAACTCCAAGTGGATTTAAAACTATATCAACGGCTTTTCCATTTTCCATGTACGGCATATCTTCAACTGGAACTATCTTGCTCACGACACCTTTATTACCGTGTCTACCAGCCATTTTATCTCCTGGCATTAATCTTCTTTTTACTGCTACGAAAACCTTAACTACTTTCATAACTGTAGGAAGCAAATCATCTCCTTGCTGTATCTTTGTTACTTTATCTTCAAATCTTAGTCTTATATCCTCTGACGCGTTATCAAATTGATTATGTAATTTTTCTAAATCAGTATTTAATTCTTGTTTTTGTAAAGGAATTTTCCATAAATCTTTTAAAGTAAAATTTTCAAAATCGTTAATATTTAGGGTTGTTCCTGGTTTTAATTCTTTGAATTGTTTATTAATTCCTTGTCCATTTAATAAATCAATCACTCTTAATTTTATGTTTCTGTTTAGAATTTCCTCCTCAACTTTTTTATCTTCTTGAATTGCTTCAATTTCTGATCTTTCTATTGCTATAGAACGTTCATCTTTTTCTATACCGTGTCTATTAAAAACTCTTACATCGATAACAACTCCTGTACTTCCTGAAGGAAGTTTTAATGATGAGTCTCTTACATCAGTAGCTTTTTCACCAAAAATTGACCTTAATAATTTTTCTTCAGGACTTGATGATGTTTCACTTTTTGGAGTGACTTTACCAACTAAAATATCGCTTGGTTTAACTTCTGCTCCAACATAAACAATACCAGATTCGTCCAAATTTCTTAAGCTTTCTTCACTTACATTAGGTATATCTCTTGTTATTTCCTCGGCACCAAGTTTTGTATCTCTTGCCATAGCCTCGTACTCTTCTATATGTATTGAGGTAAATACATCGTCAGTAACACATCTTTCTGAAATTAAAATTGAGTCTTCAAAATTATAACCTTGCCAAGGCATAAAAGCGACAGTTACATTTTTACCTAGAGCTAATTCTCCAAGTTTTGTAGCAGGGCCATCAGCAATGATATCACCTTTTTTAATCTTATCTCCTACTTTCACTAAAGGTTTTTGGTTAATGCATGTATTTTGATTTGATCTTTGAAATTTTGAAAGATTGTAAATATCTACTGTTGATTGAGATAAATCTGTTACATCAGTTGCTTTAACCACTATTCTTTTACCGTCAATTTTGTCTACTATACCACTTCTTTTTGCAACTATTGTTACACCAGAATCTAATGCAACATCAGACTCGATGCCCGTTCCTACTAAAGGTGACTCAGGTTTTAGTAAGGGAACAGCTTGTCTCATCATATTTGATCCCATTAATGCTCTGTTTGCATCATCATTTTCTAAAAATGGAATTAATGCTGCTGCAACTGAAACCAACTGTTTTGGAGAAACATCAATGTAATCTATATTTTCTCTCGTTGATAATTCGAAATTAAGATTTTTTCTACAGGCTACAAGTTCTTCTACAAATGATCCGTCTTTATTTAATGCTGAATTAGCTTGTGCAATAGTAAGTTTTTCTTCTTCGATGGCGGATAAATATTTTATTTCTGAGGTAACTTTAGCATTAACTACTTTTTTATAAGGACTCTCAATATAACCAAATTTATTTACCCTGCAATAAGTGGCTAAACTATTAATAAGACCAATATTTGGACCTTCAGGAGTTTCGATGGGACAAATTCTTCCGTAATGGGTGGGATGTACGTCTCTTACTTCAAAACCAGCTCTTTCTCTTGTTAATCCACCAGGACCTAAAGCGGAAACTCTTCTTTTATGTGTAATTTCAGATAATGGATTAGTTTGATCCATAAATTGTGAAAGTTGTGAAGTTGAAAAAAAGTCTCGTAAAGAAGTAGTAATAGGTTTCGCATTAATTAAATCTTGCGGCATAGCTGACTCTATTTCAAGGAAAGTTGACATTTTTTCTTTAACAGTTCTTTCCATTCTTAAAAGACCAATTCTAAATTGGTTTTCCACAAGTTCGCCTACAGATCTAACTCTTCTATTGCCTAAGTGATCAATGTCATCAACCTCGCCTTTTCCATCTCTTAGATCCAACATGAACTTAATGATTGCTACAATATCTGAAGTTTCTAAGATTGTTTTTTTAGTACTTGTATTTAAGTCTAATTTTGAATTTAGTTTGACTCTTCCGACTTCCGATAAATCATATCTTTCTTTTTTAAAATATAAATTATTAAATATATCCTCTGCTATTTCAACAGAAGGTGCTTCGCCTGGTCTTAATACTTTATATATATCATTAAGAGCCTCAGTTTTGTTTGCATTTTTATCTATTTTTAGACTTTCGAGAATATAAGGACCTTTATTAATCGGGTCTACATTTACAATATTTAATACTTTTTCTTCTTGTTCTAAAATTTTTTCTAACTGTTCTTCCGTTATATCAAAACCTGCTCCAACTAGAATCTCGCCATTCTTTTCCTTGATATCATTACCAAGATATTTTCCTACAATTTGTTCATTAGAAATAATTATTGAAGTTAGTCCTTTCTCTATAAGTTTTTTTGCAATTACAACGTTTAATTTATCACCTTTGCCTAAAACTTTTTTGTTATTTTTAGCATCGATCAAATCGTGAGATAACTTTAAAGGTCTTTTGTAATGTTCTAGATCGAATTCTGTGGTCCAATTTTTTGCTTCCTTGTTATAAATATATTTATTAGTTGAATAAAATGTTTCAATTATTTTTTCTTTTGAAAAACCAAGAGCGAAAAGAAATGTTGTTATTGGCAGTTTTTTCTTTCTATCAATTCTAAAATGTAAAATATCTTTAGGATCAAATTCAAAGTCTAACCATGAACCTCTACCCGGTATTATTCTGCAATTAAATAAAAGCTTACCACTAGCATGTGTTTTTCCTTTATCGTGATCAAAAAAAACTCCTGGGCTTCTATGCATTTGGTTCACAACTACTCTTTCAACTCCGTTCGTTATGAAAGTTGCACTTGGAGTCATTAATGGTAAATCACCAATAAAAACCTCTTGTTCTTTTGCAGAAAGAATTTGTTTAGTATTATTTTCTACATCTATATCATAAACAACTAGTCTTAAATTAGCTTTCAAAGCTGCGGAGTAAGATAGGCTTCTTTGTTTACATTCTATAACATCAAACTTAGGTTTTTCTAACTTGTAAGAAATATATTCTAAAGTAGATTTGTCATTTCCGTCTTCGATAGGAAAAATGCTTTTAAAAACTTTATCTATTCCTTTTGAAAATTCACTTAATTGATCTTTTAACGATTTTGACTCTAAAAATTCATCATACGAATTTTTTTGCACTTCAATTAAGTTGGGTATAGACAAACCTTCTACAAGTTTACCAAAGTTTTTTCTTATATGTTTCTTCTGAGTAAAAGATAATTGCATTAAATATAAAAAAATTTTATTGCAAATATTACTTTACAATAAAATCTAGTCTTAAATTTTAGTTTACTTTAATTCTACTTTAGCGCCTGCTGCTTCAAGTTTTTTCTTAAATTCTTCAGCTTCCTTTTTAGCTACTCCACCTTTAATTTCTTTAGGTGCTGCTTCTACTAAATCTTTAGCTTCTTTTAAACCTAAACCAGTTATTGCTCTTACTTCTTTAATCACGTTAATTTTTTTGTCTCCTGCTGCTGCTAAGAAAAGCGAAAACTCAGATTTCTCTTCGCCCGCTGGTGCTGCTGAACCCGCTGGAGCTGCTGCCGCTGGTGCTGCTGCCGTAACACCCCATTTTTCTTCTAATTGTTTTGAAAGTTCTGCTGCTTCAACAACTGTCAATGTTGAAAGCTCGTCTATGATTTTATTTAAGTCTGCCATTTTATAATCCTGTGATTTAATTTTTTAAACTCTTCGCGCGCGCTAAATTAGCAATTTTTGAGCCCGGCGCAAGTAAAATACTCACTAATTTTTGAGCCGGAGTAGCCAATATACCTACAATTTTGGCCCTTGCTTCTTCTAAAGAAGGTAATGTGGCGATTATAGCCACCTCTTTCTGGTCTAAAACCTTGCCATCCATAAAACCAGCAACGATTTTTAATTTATCATGTGACTTTGCAAACTTAGTTAAAATTTTAGCCGTTGTGATTGGGTCAGAGGAAATAGCCGCTGCAGTTGGTCCTGTAAAATATTTTTCTAATTCTTTAACAGGGGTTTCTTTAATTGCTATTTTTGTAATTCTATTCTTTGTAATTTTAAATAAAATACCTTTGTCTCTAAGTTCTTTTCTCAACTCATCTAATTCTGTAACATTTAAACCTTGATATTGAGCAATCATAACGGACTCATTTGCGGTAAAATTTTTCTTCATTTCTTCTACATAATTTTTCTTAGCTTCTTTGTTCATCATAATTATTTAGATCCTATTTTATAAGAAATTCCCATTGTTGATGATAAAAAAATATTTTTAATAAACTCACCCTTTATTGTATCAGGTTTTTCTTTTTTTAATGTGTCAATAAAATGATTAAAATTTTCTAATAATTTATCATTAGTAAAACTCTTTCTGCCTATAGTAGTCGCTAAATTACCATCTTTATCATTTCTTATTTCAATCAATCCTGTTTTAATATCTTTTACTGCTTTAGAAATATCAGTTGCGACGGTGCCAAGTTTTGGATTCGGCATTAAACCTTTTGGACCAAGAACTTTACCGTGCTTACCTATTTTTCCCATCATCGCAGGAGTGCAAACTAATTTCGTAAAATTAAATTTACCAGTAGCAATTTTTTCTATTAAATCGTCGGAACCGACAATATCAGCTCCACTTTTTTTGGCTTCATCTATTTTATCCGATTCACATAGGACAGCTACTTTACTTTTTTTACCAGAGCCATTAGGTAAATTAACAGTTGTTCTTAAACTTAAATCACCACCTTTTGATTGTTTTAAATTTATTTTTAAAGAAACATCAATTGACTCATCAAATTTACAAGTAGAATTTCTTTTTACTAAGTCTATTACCTCTTTAATTGAAATTTTTTTATTCTTAGCTGCGGTCTTTAAAATTTCTTTATATCTTTTTGATCTTTTTTTCATAATTACTCTTTAACTTCTATTCCCATAGATCTTGCTGATCCACAAATAATTTTAGTAGCTTCTTTAATGTCAAAAGCATTTAGATCTTTCATTTTTTCTTTTGCTATCGATTCAGCTTGTTTCATTGTAATTGAACCAGCAACCACTCTTCCTGGTTCTTTTGATCCACTTTTTAATTTAGCGGCTTCTCTAATAAAGTGTGATGCCGGTGGAGATTTGATAATAAAATCAAATTTTTTATCTTTATAAACTGTAATAACAACTGGAACAGGTTTGCCCATGAAAGCCTTAGTTTTTTCATTGAAAGCTTTACAAAATTCCATGATGTTAATTCCTCTTTGACCCAATGCGGGACCAACTGGAGGTGCTGGATTTGCTTGGCCTCCTTTAATTTGTAATTTTACATAACCTGTTATTTCTTTTGCCATCTAATTTTTTTCCACTTGATTAAATTCTAAATCTACTGGTGTTGCTCTACCAAATATAGAAACTGACACTTTAAGTCTAGATTTTTCTTCATCAATTTCTTCAATTAAACCATTAAATGATGCAAAAGGGCCATCACAAACCTTAACTTTTTCACCAATTTCAAAATTAATGCCAGTTTTTTGGCTATCAGCATTTTCAGAAACTTGACCAAGAATTCTTTGTATTTCAGTGTCAGAGATTGGCGTTGGTTTGTCACCTGAACCTAAAAAACCACTAACTTTTGATAGATTTTTTATTAAATGATAAATTTGTTTATTTAGTTCAACTTTAAGCAGAACATAACCTGGAAAGTATTTACTTTCTTTTTTGGTTCTTTTACCTTTTTTAACCTGAGTAACTTGATGAGTGGGAACTAAAATTTCACCAATATTATCATCTAGTTTGTGTTTTTTTAACTCTTCTTTAATTGATTCAACAACTTTTTTTTCAAATCCAGAATATGCCTGTACTATGTACCAATTCATAAATTAAAAATTAATGGTTAGGATTAAATTTAATAAAAATCTTAAAATTTGATCCAAAATTAAGAAGAATACAGCAGCAATAGAAGCTAAGGCGAATACCATTACTGCCCCCATCATAGTGTCTTTTTTAGTAGGCCAAGTAATTCTAAAGGTTTCTTGCTTAACTTCCTGAATAAATTTTAAAGGATTTTTCATAACTTCTACCGGGTTTGGCAGGAGCGGAGGGACTCGAACCCACAACCTCCGGTTTTGGAGACCGGCGCTCTACCAATTGAACTACGCTCCTAAGCGTTATTTAATTATTTTAGTTACTACTCCAGCTCCAACTGTTTTACCACCTTCTCTTATTGCAAAATTTAAATTATCATTCATTGCAATTGGTGTAATTAATTTTACAGAAAATTTTCCATCATCACCTGGCATTACCATTTCTGTGCCAGAAGGTAATGTAACTTCACCTGTAACATCAGTGGTTCTGAAATAAAACTGAGGTCTATATTTTGTAAAGAAAGGTGTATGTCTACCACCTTCTTCTTTCTTTAAAATATATGCCTGACATTCAAATTCTGTGTGAGGAGTTATTGAGCCAGGTTTACAAAGAACTTGTCCTCTTTGTACATCATCTCTTTCAACACCTCTAAGTAAAGCACCGATATTATCTCCGGCTTCACCACTATCTAAAAGTTTTCTAAACATTTCAACACCAGTACAAACAGATTTTTTAGTATCAGTAATACCAACGATTTCTATTTCTTCACCAACTTTGATAACGCCAGACTCTACTCTACCTGTTACAACTGTTCCTCTTCCTGAAATTGAGAAAACATCTTCTACAGGCATAAGGAAAGGTTTATCTTTTGGTCTATCAGGTTGTGGGATAGTTTCATCTACAGCTTTCATTAATTCCATGATCGCATTTTTGCCTGTAGCTTCATCTTTTCCTTCAACAGCATTTAAAGCTGAACCTTTAATTATCGGAATTTTATCTCCTGGAAACTTATATGAAGTTAAAAGTTCTCTTATTTCTTCCTCAACTAGATCTACAAGCTCTTTATCTTTAACAGTGTCTATTTTATTTAGGAAAACTACAATAGCTGGAACACCAACTTGTCTTGCTAAAAGTATGTGCTCTCTGGTTTGTGGCATTGGACCATCTGCAGCGTTAACTACTAAAATTGCTCCATCCATTTGTGCTGCTCCTGTAATCATATTTTTTACATAGTCAGCGTGCCCTGGGCAGTCTACGTGAGCATAATGTCGTTTTTCAGTTTCATATTCAACGTGCGCAGTTGAAATTGTTATTCCTCTTTCTTTTTCTTCGGGTGCTTTATCTATTTGATCGTAAGCTACATAGTTTGCACTTGAAGTACCGCCTGCCTCAGATAATACTTTTGTAATAGCAGCGGTTAAAGTTGTTTTACCATGGTCTACGTGTCCGATTGTACCAATATTACAATGCGGTTTGTTTCGTTGAAACTTCTCTTTTGACATTTTATTTTTTCCTCACTTTATTAGTTTAACTTTAAATTTTGGAGCGGGTAAAGAGAATCGAACTCTTACATCCAGCTTGGAAGGCTAGCGTTCTACCATTGAACTACACCCGCAAAATCCAAACTTAACACGCCCTATATCATTGATACTTATTAAGTATGGTGGAGGGGGAAAGATTCGAACTTTCGAAGACCGAAGTCAACGGGTTTACAGCCCGCCCCATTTGACCGCTTTGGTACCCCTCCTTTAATCATTGGGATACCCACTAACTTAAAAAGCATTCAACAACAAGGGTTTTATAAGCATTTGTATAATAAATGCAATAAATCATTTTACCTTAAAATATGCTAATAATTTGAGAAATTAGCCCAAAAAACATGAAAAAAACTACCTTTTTAATTGTTGGAAAACATGCGGTTCTGGAAGCACTTAAAAACCCTCTAAGAAAGATTGAAAGAGTTTTTTTAACTGAAGATGCTCAAAAAAAACTAAATAGAGAAAATCAATCTTTAAATTTATTCAAAAAAATTAATGTATTTTATAAATCTAGAAAAGAATTAGATAATCTTTGTGGAAGAGATGAAACAGCTCATCAAGGATTAGTTGCTGAAGTTGAGCAACTAGATGAAATTACCCTTAAAGAATATGTATTAGAAAACAAAGAAAAAAATATTAACTTCGTGGCACTTGAGGAAGTTACAGATCCAAGAAACATAGGATCAATTATTCGTAGTGCTGTCGCATTTGGTGTTGATGGTTTGATAGTAAAAGATCGATCTTTCCCATCAAAAAGCAAGCTCCTTTATAAAAGTGCTAGCGGTGGTGCTGAACATATTAAAATTTTTAAGGTTTCGAATGTCAACACTGCTTTAAAATATTTAAAAACAAAAGATTTTTGGGTAAGTGCTTTTGATGTAAGTGCAACAAAAGATTTCACTACTAATAATTGGAAAGGGAAAAATGTTTTATTGTTTGGGTCAGAAGGTTTTGGAATCAAGGCTAAAACTCTAGAAAATTCTGATTTTAGATTCAGGGTAAAAATGAATGGTAATGTAGAAAGTTTAAATATATCAAATACTGTGTCTGTTGTGTGTCATCATATTTTTCAATCAAAAAATAAAGATTAAAGCCATTATTAATAAGGTTGAAGAGTAGTAAGTTTTATTCTATATCTTTTTACAAGCCCTCATAGCTCAATTGGTAGAGCAATTGATTTGTAATCAATAGGTTCGCGGTTCGAGTCCGTGTGAGGGCACCACTTTTAATTCGTCTCTTTTCTTAATTGCTCTAATTTAATTTTTTTTTGTAAACTAGTATTTTTATCGTAAAGAAGACTAAATTTTATTTTTGTTTGAACCTTAATTGAAATCTTTTTTGCATTTCTTACTTCAACATTATCAGCAACAGCGCTAATAGGTCTTTTTGTAGAATTTAAATTTGTAATAATAACTTTTGATTTATCACTTACAATTTTTCCTGACCATCTTCTTGGTCTAAATGGGCTAATTGGAGCTATAGAAATTTTTTTTGAATTTAAACTTAAAATTGGTCCATGAACTGATAAATTATAAGCTGTACTCCCAGCAGGTGTTGAAACTAAAACACCATCTGAAACTAATTTCTTAATAACATTTTTTGAGTTATTTTTAATTGATAAATTGGCTGCCTGTCTACTTTGTCTTAATATTGAAACTTCATTAATAGCTATGCTTATTCTTGTATTGTTTTTAGTAATAACTGACATTTCTAATGGAGAGATATTTATGGTTTTGGCTTTAGCCAAATTTTTTATAAATAACCTATTAGTAAACTTATTCATTAAAAATCCATAATTACCTGAATTAACTCCATAGAATGATTTTTTTGATTTTTTATTTTTTTTTAAAGTTTGAAGCATAAAACCATCGCCTCCTATGACTATTACTACATTAGGTCTTTTAAGTTTTTCTTTGTTGAGTATTTTGGTGATTTGTTTCTTAATTTTTATAGATTTTGAATTAGTATCTGAAATTATCAATGGTTTATTCATTATTAAAGTGGTGCCCTCGGCCAGACTCGAACTGGCACTCCCAAAAGGGCAAGGATTTTAAGTCCTTTGTGTCTACCAATTTCACCACGAGGGCACTATGTTATTTTTATTGTTATTGTTAATATATTAATACATTAGAGTTTTAAAGTGTCAAAAATAATTAATTTATCTCTCTGTCTTCTAGTTGTCTTCTAGTCTTCCCATATTTTATAGGACAATAAGTTAAGTTTATTTCCAAATAAGATTTACTAATTCTTGAGGTTTCCAGCTAATAGCAAAACCATTCGTCTGAATTATTTTGTCATTTTTCCAATCAATTAGAGATAGTCTTAAACCGTGTCCTCTCATTTGAACTAAATTTTCTACACCATACCCATTTAGCCAAAAGAACATTGCGTATTTGGGAGCAAATTTTTTCTTTGTGGGAACGGCATTCTTAAAAGCCTTTTGTAACTTTTTTGCTTCACAAGAGTTTTTATTATTCATTAATTCAATAACGTACATTCCAAACCTTAACCAATCTTCTCTAGTAAGCATAATGGAGGATGAGGATATAGGACTCCCTTTTTTGTCTAATAGTATTTTTCCCTTTGACTCAAAGCCTGCGGAATTTGAGATATTTTCTTGAAACCATTTTGCAAACTTCTTTTTCCCACCTATTGCATTAATCATATCTAATGTAATTAAGTCGGTATTAGGATTTGAGTATTTGAATTCTTTTGGTCCTTCGGTTTCTAATCTTTTAGGATGTTTATTTAGTATGGCAGTTAAGTCAGATTTTTTTCTATGTGTCTCCGTCAAAATATTATAGTTAATAACGTACTGGTCTCTGGCAAGCATATTCAAAGAATCTTTTAATGTAACATGACCATAAAATGAGTCTTTGATTTCAGATGAATATTCACGATGTGTTTTATTTAAATCTAAAATTTTTTGGCAAGCCATTTTAATAGCTGCTACTCCCACTATAGACTTGCTTCTTGACTCTCCGTTAATAGGCTTGTCATTGAAAATATAATCTCTTTTCCAATCGTGAATTAACACTCCTTTATCAAATACCATTAAACTAGAGATATCTCTGTAATATACATAATCATAAATTTCTTTTGGAAGAGGTTTAATATTCTTTTTTATAACTCTAACTGAGTTGCTTTTCGCAGGTTTAATTACAATTTTTTTTAAACCCCCATTATTTTTATAATCTCTATTTTTCAAACTAGCTTTTCGATAATAGCTATGAGCCCAGTAATCATGTCTTTCGGTACAAAATTTGCAATCATTGGGAGGGTATTCTACTTTAGGAAAATCCCTCTTCCATTTTTCCATTGATGGGGACCACTTATTTTTTAGAGGTGTTGCAGTTGAGGTGCTGCTCCACAACAGACCCAGAACCACGATCAATAAAAGTTTTTTCATTAATCTATCCTAGCAAATTACCGTTCCCATCGTCCAGTCTGCGTCCAGTCTGAACAAATTAATTATTGTTGATTTTTAACATTAATTGAAGGGCTAAATTAGAAAGTTAGGATTAATAATATTTTGAGACTGTATGAGACTAACAGAGACTATTGAATTTGTGAATCCCTAGGCTTTTAAGTCCTTTGTGTCTACCAATTTCACCACGAGGGCACTTCGTTCTTTTTATTGTTATTGTTAATATATTAATAAACAAAGATTTTAAATAAATATAAATATTTTATTTTCGTCTCTATCTTCCAGTCTGCTTCAAGTTAAAGTATAAAATTGAATGAAAAAAATCTTAATTTATAATTCCGGTGGAGGCTTAGGTGACTCTATACAAATTATCTCTTTAATATTAAGTCTTCAGAGCCACTATAAGAAATGTAAACTTTTTTATTTAGGATCGCACAAAAATCATTTTGAAGATAAATTAAAAGAATATGGTATTAAAATAGACACTCTTGATTTAGGACTTCAATATTTTGGTTTCAGGTGGAGCCATTTATTGTTAGCAAAGATAAATTTTAATAAAAAAAAATTAACAAGCTTTGATTTAATAATAGATCTACAATCAAAATTAAGAAACTCTCTTATTCTAAAAAGATTACCAGCTGTAAATTTTTATTCTACGACTTTTAATAATATTTTTTGTACCAAAAAAATAAAATTTCAATCAAAAAACCATATAGAAAACTTAAGTTTATTTTTAGGTGAAAAAATCAAAAATATACATTTTAACTATAACAAACTACCTAAGGTTTTAATTAATGAAGCAAAAAGATTGCTTCCAAAAACAAACTATATTGGATTTTCTATAACTCAGGGAAATGAATATAGAAAAAAAAGTTGGTCTATATATAAATTTATTTCTCTTGCTAACAAAATTTTGATTAAAAATAAAATACCTGTTTTTTTTATAGAAAAAAATCAGGAACACATTATTGAAAAAATAAGAAATCAAGTACCTACAGCTCTTTTTCCGGAATTAAATTCTCATATGCAATGTCCAGCTCTAGTAACAGCGCTATCATCTAGATTAGATCAAGCAGTTTCAATAGATAACGGCGTCATGCATATGATGGGGCTAGCAGATATACCAATGATTGTTTTATTTGGTCCAACTAATTCAGAAAAATTTGCACCAAAAAATAATTATGTAAAGGTATTAGATAGTAAAAAAATTCATGGCACTAAAGATATAGATTCTATAACTGTAGAAGAAGTTTACAATTTAATTTAAATTATTAAAATTTTAATTTTTTTTTCTTTAGCTAATGCCAAAAGCTCTTTATTCAAAATTTCCAACATAGTCATTGAAGTTGATCTTGATACAATGGCAACACCAATTTTTCCTAATCTAAAAAAAGGATAACTTCCAATTTCAATTGATTGTTTATATTTTTTTTGTATTTGACCTAATTTTCTAGAAATATTACTTTCTACTGTATAAAGATTTAAAGTTTTGCTATGAACTTTTGAACCTTTGACTAGATATCTTTTACAATTTTCAATCATGGAATTTAAAATTGATGGTACTCCAGGTAAAGATAGTACATTTTTTATTATAAAACCTGGAGCTGCACTAGATGGATTATAAATTAATTTTGATCCTTTTGGCATTTTTGCCATTTTTTTTCTACCATCATTAAATTTTTTTATTCCGTAATATTTTTCTAAAATTTCATGTGCTTCCTTATGAAATTCGTATTTTACTTTAAATGCTTTTGAAATTGATTGAGCTGTTATATCATCGTGTGTTGGCCCAATTCCACCTGTGGTAAAAACATAATTAAATTTTTTTGATAACAGTAAAATGTTATTAATTATTATTTTTTCAACGTCAGGTATTATTCTTACTTCTTCAACTTTTATACCGCACTTAGAATTTAACCAATTTGCAATAAATGATATATTTTTGTCTTGTGTCCTGCCTGATAAAATTTCATTACCAATTATAAGAATAGCAGCATTTACTTTTTTGTTTTTTTTCTTCATAGAGGTGTTAGATACATGAATTTTGAAAATAAGTTAATACCAGGTCAATTTATTAAAAGATACAAGCGTTTTTTTGTTGATGTAAAAATTAAGGAGAAGATTATCACCGCACATTGCCCTAATACTGGCTCTATGATTGGATTACTTAAAAAAGGTAACAAAGTTTGGTTAACCGAGTCAAATAATCCTAATAGAAAATTAAAATATACTTTACAAATAATCGAGGTCAATAAATCAAAGGTAGGTGTTAATACTCATCTAACAAATAAGATCGTCTTTCATGCGCTAAAAAATAATTTTATTAAAGAGTTTGATAAAAAAATTATAATTAAACCAGAGACTAAATTTGGTTTTCACACTAGATTTGATTTCTTGATTACAAAAAAAAATTATAAAGCTTTTATTGAAGTAAAAAATGTAACTTTATCTCGTAATAGAGGTGTGGCAGAGTTTCCAGACTCTGTTACGGCAAGAGGTTTAAAACATATAAATGAACTTTTAAATGCTTACGAGAAAGGTTACAAAATCTATATTCTTTATTTAATTCAAAGAAATGATTGTGAGTCTTTTAAAATAGCTAAAGATATTGACATTGAATATTCAAATTTATTATTAAAAGCTGTTAAAAAAAAGCTAAATGTACTTTGCTATGATTGTAAATTTTCTTCAAAAGGAATAAAACTTAATCAAAAAATAAAATTCAAAATTTGATGAATAACGATTACAAAGAGTCATTTGAAAAAAGTAGAATAGCTGGATCTATAGCTTCAGGCGCGTTAGATGAAGTTACAAAAATAGTAAAACCAGGAATATCAACAGATGAAATAGACAAAATTTGTTATGAGTATATTAATGATCATGAGGCCTACTCTGCTCCTTTATTTTATAGAGGTTTTCCCAAATCTTGTTGTACATCTACAAATCATGTTGTCTGTCACGGTATACCCTCTGATAAGATTTTAAAAGAAGGCGATATAGTTAATGTAGATGTGACTGCTTATAAAGATGGATGGCATGGGGATACTAGTCGTATGTTTAAAATCGGACAGATCTCTGTTAAGGCTGAAAAACTAATTAATACAACTTATGAATCAATGATGAAAGCAATTAAGATATTAAAAGAAGGTGTTCAATTAGGTGATATTGGTTCAACAATTCAAAATTACGTTGAGGCAAAGGGTTTTTCAGTTGTTCAAGATTTTTGTGGTCATGGTATTGGTCGAACATTTCATAAAGAGCCTAACATTCTTCATTATGGCGCCAAAGGAACAGGAGAAAGAATAAAAGCTGGAATGATTTTTACAATTGAACCTATGATCAATACTGGAAATTATGAAACAAAAACTTTAAATGATGGCTGGACTGCAGTTACAAAAGATAAATCTTTATCAGCACAATTTGAACATACAATAGGTATAACTAAAGATGGTTATGAAATTTTTACACAATCTAAAAAATTAGATTTAAGTTAAATGATAGAAAGATATTCCAGAAAAGAAATTAGAAATATTTGGGAGGATTATAATAAATATTCTATTTGGTTAGATATTGAATTAGCAGCTGCCGAAGCAATGGAAAAGTTAAAAGTTATTCCTAAAGGTGTTGTAAAGAAAATTAAGTCTAAAGCTAAAATTAACGTAAAAAGAATTTTGCAAATTGAGGATAAAGTTAAACATGATGTTATAGCTTTTCTAACTTCAATTACAGAAAAAGCCGGTAATGAAGCTAGATACTTACACAAGGGTATGACGTCATCGGATGTTTTGGATACTTGTTTTAATTTACAATTAAAACAATCTGGTGAAATTATTTTAAAAGATATTAATAAATTATTACAATCAATTAAAAAACAGGCAGTTAAACATAAATATACTTTATGTATTGGAAGAAGCCATGGTATCCACGCTGAGCCAATTACTTTTGGTTTAAAAATGTTAACTTTTTATCAAGAATTTTTAAGAAATAAAAAGCGCTTAGAAAACTCTATTAATGAAATTTCTACTTGTGCTATTTCAGGAGCTGTAGGAACATTTGCAAATATTGACCCAAGAGTTGAGAGCTTTGTAGCTAAAAAATTAAAGCTTAAAATTGAACCTATATCTACACAAATTATTCCAAGAGATAGGCATGCTCAATTTTTTTCTACCTTAGGAATAATTGCAAGCTCTATAGAGAGATTTGCTGTTGAAATTAGACACCTTCAAAGAACTGAAGTTTTAGAAGTTGAAGAATTTTTTGGAAAAAAACAAAAAGGATCATCTGCCATGCCTCATAAAAAAAATCCAATCTTAAGTGAAAATTTAACTGGGTTGGCAAGACTAATTAGATCAAGTGTTGTTCCTGCTCTAGAGAATGTTGCCCTGTGGCATGAAAGAGATATTTCACATTCAGCTGTCGAAAGAAATATTGGTCCAGATGCTACCATAGCGCTAGATTTTGCACTAAGCAGATTAGATAATGTTGTTAAAAGTTTAAATATCTATCCAAAAAATATGAAAAAAAATTTACATATAACAAATGGAATATTTTTTTCTCAAAGAGTTTTACTTGAACTAACGACAGTTGGTTTCACTAGAGAAGAGTCTTATAAAATCGTTCAAAAAAACGCAATGCAATCTTGGAAAGATAATTCTTCATTTTATGACCAAATTGTTTCAGATAAAAAAATTACTAACAAAATACCTGTTAATAAACTTAAAAAACTATTTGATTTTGGTTACCATACAAAAAAAATTAATATAATTTTTAATAGAAGTCTGAAAAAATAATCTAATGAATAAAGGAAACAAACTATACGAAGGTAAAGCTAAAATTATCTATGAGACGAAAGATAAAGATTTAGTTATACAACACTTTAAAGACGATGCTACTGCTTTTAATAATTTAAAAAAATCTAGTGTTGAAGGTAAAGGAGTTTTAAATAATAGAATTTCTGAATATATTTTAACTAATCTTTCACAATGTGGGATTAAAACTCATCTAATTAAAAGACTAAATATGAGGGAACAATTAATTAAAAAAGCAGAAATTTTTCCTATTGAATTCATTGTAAGAAATATCGCGACTGGCTCATTAACTAAGAGACTAGGTATACCTGAAGGCACAGTGCTTGAAAAACCTTTATTAGAATACTGCTTTAAAAAAGATGAACTTGATGACCCTATTATCTCAAAAGAACATATTTATACATTTGGTTGGGCAACAGAGAATGAAATAAATATCATTGATAAGATGACTTTAAGAATTAATGATTTACTGGTTGGTTTATTTAGAGGAGTTGGCATCAAGCTTGTTGATTTTAAGATAGAATATGGAAAAGCCTGGAACAAAGACATAGAACAAAAGGAAATTGTTTTAGCTGATGAAATAAGCCCAGACACATGTAGATTGTGGGACTCTAAAACTGAAAAAAAATTAGATAAAGATAGATTTAGAAAAGATTTGGGAAACATCATTCAGGGATATCAGGAAGTTGCTAGAAGATTAGGAATTTTATCAGAAGAAACAAATATTAGTGAAGTTAATTTTGGTAAAACAACATCAATTAAATTTAAAAAAAAATAATTTGAAATTTTCTATAACAGTCACTCTTAAAAAAGATGTATTAGATCCTCAAGGTAAAGTTGTGCAAAACACTTTGATGAGCATAGGATTAGATTTAAAAAATATTCGCCAAGGTAAATACTTTGAAATTGAAGTCGATGAAATAGATCAAGCTAAAGCTGAAAAAAATGTTGACTTAATGTGTAAAAAACTTTTAGTAAATCTTATCATAGAAGACTATAAAATAAATAAATTATAATGAAATCATCTGTTATTGTTTTTCCTGGCTCTAATTGCGATAGGGATATTGCGGTAGCTTTAGATAAAATGCAATTTAAAAATCAAATGGTTTGGCATAAAGAGACTAAATTACCGAAGTCTGACTTAATAGTTTTGCCAGGTGGCTTTTCTTATGGTGATTATTTAAGAACAGGGGCAATTGCTGGAAAATCTTTAATCATAGATGAGGTTATTAAAGCAGCTAATGATGGATGTCTTATTCTTGGTATATGTAATGGTTTTCAAATTTTAACTGAAACTGGTTTATTAAAAGGCACATTGCTAAGAAACAAAAAATTAAAATTTATCAATAAAGACGTTCAAATAAAAGTTGTCAATAATGAAACAAAATTCTCTAATAAATATAAAAAGGATGAAGTTTTAAAAATTAATATTGCTCATAATGAGGGAAATTTCTTTACTGATGAAGGTCATCTAAATCAATTACAAAAAGAAAATTTAATAGCATTCAAATATTGTGATGAAAAAGGTAATATTAATGAACAATCAAATCCAAATGGTTCGTTAGAAAATATTGCTGGAATTTACAATTCTAAAAAAAATATTTTAGGTATGATGCCTCATCCAGAAAGAATGACTGATAAATTAATTTCAAATACTGACGGGGTAAACTTATTTACAAGTTTGCTAAATTAAAAAAATGAAAATTACTGATCAAATAATTGAAAATCATGGTTTAAAACCCAATGAATTTGAAAATATCAAAAAACTACTAAAAAGAGACCCTAATTTACTAGAACTTGGAATTTTTTCCGCTATGTGGAACGAGCATTGTTCTTATAAATCATCGAGAAAACATCTTAAAAAACTTCCTATTAAAGGAAAACAGGTTATACAGGGGCCCGGCGAAAATGCTGGTGTAATAGATATTGGCGATAATGACGCAATAGTTTTTAAAATTGAGAGTCATAATCACCCCTCTTATATTGAACCATATCAAGGTGCTGCTACTGGTGTTGGTGGAATATTAAGAGATGTTTTTACTATGGGTGCTAGACCAATTGCACTTTTAAATTCAATACATTTTGGATCACCATCTCATCCAAAAACTAAAAGTTTATTAAATGGTGTTGTTTCGGGTATCGGTGGATATGGAAATTGTATTGGAATACCTACTGTTGCAGGTGAGACAAAATTTGATGAAACTTATAATGAAAATAACTTGGTAAACGCAATGGCTGTGGGTCTAGCAAAAAAAGATAAAATATTTTATTCCAAGGCAAAAGGCTTAAACAAATCTGTTGTATACGTTGGTTCAAAAACTGGTCGTGACGGAATTCATGGAGCATCTATGGCCTCAGCTGAGTTTGATGAAAATACTGAGGATAAAAAACCAACCGTTCAAGTAGGAGATCCTTTTACAGAAAAATTATTAATGGAGGCTTGTCTTGAACTCATGAAAGATAATTCTATTATTTCAATTCAGGATATGGGTGCTGCTGGATTAACATCATCAAGTGTTGAAATGGCCTCAAAAGGTGGACTGGGTATAGAATTAAACTTAGAAACAGTTCCATGTAGGGAAGAAAATATGACACCTTATGAAATGATGCTCTCTGAAAGCCAAGAACGGATGTTAATTATACTAGAGGATCATAAAGAAAAGGAGGCAAAAAAAATATTTGATAAATGGGATCTAGACTTTGTTGTTATCGGCAAAACAACAAATACTAATAACCTTACATTAAAATTTAATAATAAAATTGAAGGCGAAATACCAATTGAAGCTTTGGCATCTAAAGCTCCCGTTTATGATCGAAAATGGATAAGGAAAAAAAAATCGAAAAAAAAGGTTGATATAAAAAAATTAAAAAAAATTAAAATTAAAGACGCTTTATTAAAAATTATATCCTCACCTAACCATTCAAATAAAAGTTGGATCACTAATCAATATGATCAGTCGGTTATGTGCGATACAGTGATTAAATCTGGGTCGGACGCTGCTGTAATTAGAATACATAATAAAGATAAGGCTATAGCTGTCTCTGTAGACTCCTCAGCAAATTATTGTAAATCACATCCAACAACAGGTGGTAAACAAATAGTTTGTGAAAATTGGAGAAATTTAATTGCTGTTGGAGCAAAACCATTAGCGATAACTAATTGCTTAAATTTTGGTAATCCAGAGAATGAAAATGTAATGGGTGAGTTTGCTGAATGCCTTGAAGGTATTAAAGAAGCATGTGAATTTTTAAATTATCCAGTAGTTTCAGGGAATGTATCATTTTATAATGGAACAAATAGTAAAAATATAAGTCCGACACCAGTAATTGGGGGTGTAGGTTTAATAAATAAGTTTTCTAAGCCTATAGGTTGTAATTTTAAAAAAGACAAAAGTGTAATAATATTATTGGGAAAAACATTTGGACATCTTGAGCAAAGTTGTTTTTTGAAAGAGAATTATTCAATTACAGATGGGGCTCCACCCGAAGTCAATCTTTTAAATGAAAAAAATAATGGATCTAATGTTTTAAAATTAATTCAAGATAATTTAATATTATCATCTCATGATATTTCTAATGGTGGTTTAATTCTAGCCTTAACCGAAATGGCGATGTCGTCAAATTACGGTGCAAAAATATTAAAACCAAAAAAATTAACAAATCTCTTTGAATATTTTTTTGGTGAAGATCAAGGAAGATATATTTTAGAAATAGATCAAAAAAATCTTAAAAAAGTTGAAAAAAAACTTAAAGACAATAATATTTACTATGAAAATATTGGAAATACGCAAAAAGATAACTTCGAAATTGAAGATGAATTTAAAATAAATAATAAAGATTTATTTAAAATTAACAACGAATGGTATAATAAGTATTAATGCCTTTACCAATTAATGAGATTAAAAGACTTATAAAAGAATCTATTCCAGATGCATCAATTGAAATTAAAGATTTAATGGGAGACAATAATCATTATGAGGCAACAATTAAGTCTTCTGAATTTAACAATATTAGTAAAGTAGAGCAGCATAAATTGGTTTACAAATCTTTAAAGGGTAAAATGGGAAATGAATTACATGCTTTATCAATAACAACGAAGGGAACATAATGGAAACAAATGAAGCTATAACAAATTTAATAAATGAAAATGAAGTTTGTTTATTTATGAAAGGAACACCTGATGCTCCCCAATGTGGATTTTCAATGGCTGTTACAAATGTTTTAAAACATCTAAATGTAAAATTTAAAAGCGTCAATGTACTTGAAGATGAAAACATAAGACAAGGAATTAAAGATTACAGTGATTGGCCAACAATACCTCAGCTTTACATAAAAAAGGAATTTGTTGGTGGATGTGATATTATAAAAGAAATGTTCGAAAGCGGTGATTTAAAAAAACTACTTGAAGATAAAAAGATTATTTAATTTTTTCAAGAAAACATATATCTGAGTCATTTAAATTTCCTTTTTTAATATCAATATCTTTTATTGAGTCCATTAAATTCTTTTGTTCTTCTTTATTTATTAAAGATGAAGTAGAAAATTTTTTATTTTTTAAGTTATTTAAAAATTCATCTACTAATATGTGATTTATATCTCTGTTATACTGATAATAATTTGGGTGTTTAAAGTCTTCAATTATAAATGTTCCTCCTGCTTTTAAGTATTTAAAAAAATTATTTAAACTAAATAAAATATCGCTTAGATTATGTGAGCCATCATCTATGATGAGATCAAAAAAATTAAATTTATGTTTATTAAAAATTTGATTTAGTATTTTTTTAATCTTTTTTTTATCATTAATGTCTACTCCATATACGTGGATTTTTTTAGATTTATATTTAAAATTACTAATATTAACATCGAAACAAAAGACATCAGCATTTCTAAAATATTTAGTAAAGGCAGCTGCCGATGCGCCAGCAAAAGATCCGATTTCTAGTATATTAATTTTTTTGTCTTTATAATTTTGTAAGTAGGTAGTGTAAAATTTTGAATAGCCGTGGCCCTGTCGATTAGCTTTTTTAAATTGATTAGATTTATCACTTCCGTAATACTGAAAGAGCTCATCTAATGTATTTAAACTAACATTATCTTTATCTATTAAAATTTTTTTTTTAAATTTGTAGGTTAAATTTCTTTTGAAAAGACTGAAAAAATTCAATTATCTTGAATAATATTCAATTACTAAGCTTGGTTCCATTATAACTGGAAATGGAACTTCAGAAAACTTTGGAATTCTGACTAACTTAGCTGTTTTATTTTTATGATCCAATTGAATATATTCAGGGACTTCTCGTTCTTTACTTTGAAGTGCTCCATCAATAAATGTAAGTTTTTTGGATTTTTCTCTAACTTCTACTAAATCTGTGTCTCTAACTACATAACTTGCAATGTTAACTCTTTTTTTATTAACCGTTATATGTCCATGATTAATCATTTGTCTTGCGGAAAAAACTGTTTGAGCAAATTTTGCCCTATAAATTACTGTATCTAATCTGCTTTCTAAAAGAGCTATTAAATTTTCAGTGGTGTCGCCTCTTTTCGATAAAGCTTTTCTATAAATATTTCTGAACTGTCTTTCGTTAATATTACCGTAATAAGCTTTTAATTTTTGTTTTGCTTGTAATTGAATTCCATAATCAGTTGGTTTTCCTTTTTTATTTTGACCGTGTTGACCTGGCGGATAAGCTCTGGAATTAAAAGGGCTTTTTGGTCTACCCCAAATATTTGCTTTTAATCTTCTGTCTACTTTATGTTTAGATTTTAGTCTTTTTGTCATGTTTGATAAAAGAGTGTTTACAGGGTTTCTAGTCTATTTGTCAATTATGCTTTGATATTTTTTTTGCCAAGAGAGCTTATAATACTGGCTAAAATCCTTAATTCCTTGTCATTTGGCTCAAGTCTATAGATTAAATTGTTTATATTTAAAATCATAGACTGTCTCTTTTCCTTTGGAAGAAAAAATTCTTTATGATCAAGTAAATTTAACAAATGTTTAATTAATGAGTTAATTTTTGATTTAGAAGAAATTTTAACACTTAAACCCTTTTTTTCAAATAATTCGTTATTAAAAATTTTAAATATTTCATAGCATATAATGGTTAAAGAATGAGATAAATTTAAAGATTTAAATTTTGAAGATGTTGGTATTTGTAAAATATAATTTGAAAAAGATAAATCTTGATTAGATAAACCAGAAGCTTCAGGACCAAACATTAGACCAAAATTTGAATTTTTTCTTTTTTTTATTAATTTTGTAAAAGCATTTAAAGAAATATGTTTTTTATTAATATCTCTACGTCTCGCACTTAGGGATACTACTGTATCGAAAGTACGAATCGCATCTTTAGTTTCTTTAAAAACTTTTGTTTTATTGATTATGTCAAATGCACCAACAGAAGTTGCTTTAGCTTTATGGTTCGGGAAAATAATTTTTGGTGAAACTATATGAAGTTTGCTAAAGCCAAAATTTTTCATTGATCTTGCGCAAGCACCAATATTTTCACCTAGTTGGGGTTTAACTAAAATAAATCCAAATTTATTTTTCATTTAAATTAGCCGGAGCTTTTTCTTTGTATAGTTTATAGTCTAAACTATCTATTAATGCCTTAAAAGATGCTTCGATAATATTAGGAGAAACCCCGACAGTAAACCAGCTAACTCCACTTTTATCTGTGCTTTCTATTAGGACTCTTGTAGTTGCCTCTGTTCCTGTATTTAAAATTCTTACTTTATAATCTAATAATTTTAGATCTGAAAAGAAATTATAGTACTTTTCTACTTTTTTAAAATTTGATCTTATTGCATTATCTAATGCATTTACTGGACCATTTCCTTCACCACTACACTCAATTTTTTTTCCATCAATTAAAAATACTACATCAGCTTTTGTCAAAATCTTTTCAGATTTAGAAACATTAACATTATAGCTACTTACTTTTAAATATTCTGGAACTTTACCAAGTAAACGATTGGCTAACAATTCAAATGAAGCATCAGCACCATCATAAGAATATCCACTAAACTCTCTTTCTTTAACTTCATCTAAAATTTTTTGTACTTTAGCATCCTTGGAATCAATTTTGACACCATAATTCTCTAATCTTGATAAAATGTTTGATCTGCCCGCTTGATTGGAAACAATAATATTTCTATGATTGCCTATTAATTTTGGATCTACATGTTCATAAGTTTTAGGATCTTTTTGAACGGCTGAAACATGCAAACCGCCTTTATGAGAAAAAGCTGATGCACCTACATATGGTAAGTTTTTATTAGGTTTTCTATTTAAAATTTCATCTAGCAATCTTGAACATTCAGTTAACGTGGATAGTTTATTTTTATTTATATTTAGATCATATTTATCACTAAAAGTTTTTTTTAAGCAAAGTGTAGGTATAACTGACATTAAATTTGCATTTCCACATCTTTCTCCAAGTCCGTTAATAGTTCCTTGCACTTGTCTAACACCTGCTTGTATAGCTGTAAGAGAATTTGCTACAGCATTCTCAGTATCATTATGTGCATGAATTCCTAAATTTTTGCTAGGAATTACTTTTGTG
>Ga0233438_10000474_pt1 | contig 51549 bp, 43 predicted proteins | sample SI_123_September_FD_182720 | JGI IMG/M metagenome (GOLD analysis project Ga0233438, IMG submission 182720) | Seawater microbial communities from Saanich Inlet, British Columbia, Canada - SI_123_September2016_10_MG | ecosystem: Environmental > Aquatic > Marine > Inlet | place: Canada: British...
ACTCCTTATTTTGACAATAAAAAAGTGATGCAATTAACAGATATTTTCAATTCAACTGTTTGAACTTTTTTTTATACCAAGTGTCGCACTTCATACTTTAGAGGGCGAAGGAAAATCAATTGATCCGAATGAAATTACACGTTTGGCAGATAAACATTCGTCATTTAGTAATTTGGCATATAAAAATTTGTCATTTGGTGATAAAGTAACAGTAGTAATATCTACTTCTTTGGATAATCAGCAAATTGATAGTAACCATCATGACCAAAAGGTTAAAGAGCCAGACACCTATGAAATGCAAAATATGTCATTTGGCCAATAATGAAAATCATCATACTTTCATAAATAAACGCTTTAAGCCCATCTTTAGATGGGTTTAAAGTATGTGACATTTACCAAACTCTTAACAACTTGATAGTATCCCAACTACGCAAGTATATCTTGATGATTATAAATGCGAATTCGCAGCTGACTTGAATTTGCGCAGACATAGCCACTGATCGGGCCACCTAGATTGAGTGACTGCCATGACATATTGGGTAAATCTATCAGCTGAATTTGATTTTTTTTAATGGTGAATATTTGTTTGGCCAAGTGACCACTTAACCCAACGCCTTGGTACTTCAGATAAGCCTCTTTGGCTGACCAGGCTTCAAAAAACACTGGTAAATAATGTTCAGGAATCTGGTATAAAGCTTGATATTCTTCAGGGTGAAAATATCGCTTCGCAATAGCTAATGCTTTGACTGGTCGATGTAGCTGAATATCAATGCCTACTTTTGAAACAGTTGATACAGCAACTGCTAGGTAATCACCCGAATGTGACAAATTAAAATGGACGTTTGGAAAGTCGAGCAAATAGGGTTTTGGTGTTGAAGAGAATAGTAAAGTGCTTGGTGATGTTTGTGTATACCTTGCTAATATAGATCTAAGCACACCTCTGGTCACGATAAAGCGAGATTGATGATTGGTATTAGCAAAAGCTGAAGCGCGCTGCTGCTCTGCTTTCGATAATATATCCATTAACAAAAGGTTTTGTACCTGATGATATCGAATAAGGTAGATATCAATCCATGAAGTCGGCAATAGCTGATCCAGATCATCAAAGTGACTCAGCTTAACATGGTGATTCAATGCGTACCAATCTCCGCTTACAAGATGCATTAAAAATGATGATAAATGGTTAAAATGGTTAAAAATTGAGGTTAATTGATCTATAATAAGCATTGGTTGATTTAAGGTCTTTGATGAACGTTAAGTTAGGTGAAGATATCGCCTCAATTGAACGCTGCCAGAGTCATGTACGCCAACCATTACCACTTTATCAAAGTAAAATATCTGCTGGTTTTCAAACACCGGTTGAAGAAAGTATTGATGAGCTTCTGGATCTAAATGAACATCTTATTCCACATCCATCAGCTACATTTTTTTTAAGGGTCAGTGGTGACTCCATGCAGCAAGCGCATATCCAATCTGGTGACTTATTGATTGTTGATCGAAGTGTGCAAGCCAAACATCAATCAATCGTGATTGCGGCTGTGAACGGAGAGCTGACTGTCAAACGCCTAGATACCCAAAGCCAACCACCAATGCTGAAACCTGAGCATCCTGACTACCCACCAATCGTGTTAAACGAACACACTGATTATTTTATATGGGGCGTGGTCACACATGTGATTCACAAGACACAGCAGATTGCATGATTTTATTAGTTGATGCCAACAATTTTTACGTTGCTTGTGAGCGAATTTTTAGACCAGATTTACAACATAAACCAGTACTTGTACTATCTAACCCCAATGGCTGCGTTATTGCGCGATCATCATGCGTCAAAGGGCTTGGTATACCCATGGGTGTGCCTTTTAAACAAGTACAAAAACTTTGCTGTGATCACCATGTCACCTGCTTTAACGCCAACCATACCCTCTACCAAAATATCTCTTCGCGTATGATGAAGCTGCTAAGCGCATTTGACCCACAACTAGATGTTTATTCAATTGATGAAGCCTTTATTCAGAGCCATACCCCTGAATCAACTGCCAAAGCAATTCAAGCAATGATTGATCAATGCTTAGGCATTAAAGTGTCAGTGGGTAGTGGATCAACCAAAACACTGGCAAAACTAGCTAACCATATTGCTAAAAAACATACCGTTAATGGTTTATTTCATGATGTGAATCGAGATTGGCTCAAAAAAACTGATATTCAAGATGTCTGGGGTATTGGGTCACGCTACACCCAGAAGCTAAAACAAAATGGACTATTTACAGCATTTGATTTGCAAGCTAGCTGCTCAACTATGATTAAACAGTTACTTGGCACGACTGGCTTGCGTGTTTATCATGAATTACGAGGTATGTCTTGTTATGGCCGTACTCAAACTCGTACATTATCAATCACACGTTCAGCAGCCTTTGCCCAACACACCGATGATCGAGGTGAAATTGAAGCAGCGCTGCTCTATCATCTAAGACGTGCAACACAAGCCCTACATCAAGCCAAAAAAGTCTGCCGTACTATCGAGCTGATCTGGACTGAGCAGCCCTACTGTCATAAACGCATCACCATCAACCTACCTTATGCGACTGATCAGATTCATACCTTATTGACACAAGCGAAAGGAGCGCTACAGCAAACCCCACCAGCTACCTATCGAAAAATTGGCATTATATTACACCATTTAAGTGATAAGTCTGAGCAATTACCGATTGACCCAATGCAAACGATGATTGAGCAAGTGCAACAAAAATTTGGGCAAAATAGCTTATGCTGGGCCACAGAAGCTTATGGTCATCGTTGGCAAAAAAGTACTCACCAAAGATCTCCTAATTACCTAAGCTGCTGGCAATCACTCTATGCAGTTTCCTAGTAGAATAACTGCATGCAACTAAATCATACCATGATCAATCATCATAAAAAAATTATTGTTACATACTAGCTAGCAAACAATAGACCTGCAGACTTTTGACATCTAAAAACTTGATCTTACACTAATTCCCATTGGAGTTGACCTAAGTGATTTATCATCTGCTGCAGTTGTTAAATAGCTACCAGCTTGGTTTGAGGATTACAATGTAAATGCTCCTCATAAAGGCTTGCAGATGATGTCACCTAGAGCGTATATTCAAGCTAGGAAAAAGAACCTTCAAACTGGACCGGTTTGATAGGGGCAACTCCATCTTTAACCTTTAAAGTTCTGATAGCATGGTTCTAATGTTAATATTTAAAGTTTATGCTTCTACTTGCTAAGCCACATCTTATTCTAACATCAGGGCGAGCCGATAGAGTCTACCTTTATAAAGAATTTTTCAATAACCCAAACTTCAAATCTATTAAGGATAAATTTATTCCATTTGCAGTACTATCTGAAAAATATAATGACTATTTTTGGACCAAAAAAGTATCAACTGTAACGTCTATTACAGAAAAATCGAGTAACCAAAAATGTAGAAGAAAATTTTATTATCAAAACGGTCAAATACTTAATTATGATCAAGTCACGAGCAATCATGTCAAAAGCATTGCAAAAGTACTAGCATCTATTCATCAAATACACGCTAAACCTTTTGACCAAAAAACTTCCTTTTATTACCAAGAATTTCTTAATATCAATCATCCACTCGCCTTTAAAAGTCAGGCGCTCAAAGATAAAATCATCGTATCACATCGAGACTTAACCTTAAATAATGTCATTTGGAATGACGAAAACCCTCATTTAATTGATTGGGAAATGGCTGGAGGCATTCATCGAACCAAAGATGCGATCGCTACCGGGTTAAATTGGTGCTTAAGCAAACACTATAAAGTAAATGAAAATTTATTGGTTGACTTTTTAAGTCAGTACACTTGTTTGTATAAAAAATTACTTCTATCTGACTTAAAAAATAGTCTCGAAGAAATCATTAAGGATTGGAATGACTGGATTAGATGGAATCACCACCTATGGTCTATCAAAAAACTTCATAGCCTGCAGCTAGAAATTCTCAATACCCGTATCGCAGTAAAACAAATAAAAAGTCAATCATCTTATATAACAAGAATATTGTCTCATTTCGCAAAATAACTTTCATGTAGAAAGTTAACAACTTGGCTTTTATGAATTCTCTTCCGTTGCATCGTGTCTCGATTACGAATAATCACAGTATCAGCATAATTCGCTTCAACTGTCTTCACATTTCACTCATCTCCACCCTGCATTTTTAATAATCGCAAAAATATCTTGATCATATGAGCAATTACCGATTGACCCAATACAATCGATGATTAAGCGAGTGCAAAAAAATTTGGGAAAATAGCTTATGGCCATCGTTGGCAAAAAAGCAATCACCAAAGACCTCCTAACTACTTAAGCTGCTAGCAATCACTCTATGCAGCTTCCTAGTAGGATAGATGCATGCCACCAAATAATTCCAACATCAATCATCATAAAAAAATTAATGTGACATACCAGCTAGCAAACAATAGACCTGCAGACTTTAGTATCTAAAAACTTGATCTCATCTCACGTCAAATCAGCATAAAATTAGCTATGAATAAATAGAGGGATAGGCAAAAATAGGAGCATACATGTTATGCAAACAACTTGAAATAGTTTTAAAACAATCTTTCAACCTTGCCTATGAACATGGCAAATCCATGGTAGAGCCATCTCATTTACTGCAAGCATTGATGGGTCAATCGGATGTTAAAAAAACGCTTAAAAAGATCAATATTAATGCCAAACAGATCCATCAACATTTGGCCAACCATATGGTGAGTAAAAAAATAGTTGCACTTGACGATATTGAACCTTCACCAACTGTTCAACGCATTATTAAAAGAACCTTCTATCAATGCCAATCATCTCAAGCAAGTCAAATAACCACTATACAAATTCTAGTAGCAGTCTTGCTGGAAAATGATCCAGATGTTGATCAGACGATCCAACATTTTGCAATTAATAAGAGCCAAATGATTCAAAACTTACGAATACAACCAAGCCAACTGCCACCATTAGAGGTGGATGAATTAGATACTGAAACTAACCAAAAATCCATTTTAGAAACTTATACTGTTAACTTAAACCATCTAGTGACAAAAGGTTCAATTAACCAAATATTTTCCAGAACTGAAGAAATGCACCAGATCATCCAAGTCATTCATCATAAGATCAAAAGTAACGCTTTGATTATTGGTGAACCTGGCGTAGGTAAGACCGCTTTAGTTGAAGGGTTAGCTTGGAATATTGTAAAAAAAAATGCCCCTGAAGGATTACTAAAATATGAAGTGCTTAGACTAGACATTGCTGATTTAGTCGCTGGCACAAAATACCGAGGTGAGTTCGAGCAACGTTTACGTTCATTGGTGTTAGAAGCGCAATGCCAAGAGAATGTCATTTTATTTATTGATGAAATTCATAATATTGTTGGTGCTGGCAAAACAAATGACAGCACATTAGATGCATCCAATATCCTAAAGCCCTTATTGACTGATGAAAATATCAGAGTGTTAGGCGCTACTACACCATCAGAATATACAGCTTGCTTAAAAATGGAAAATGCTTTTACCAGACGCTTTCAAACCGTTTCTGTGAGAGAACCTAATTTTGATGAAACATATACCATTTTAATGGGTGTAAAAAAGCAATTTGAAGCGTATCACCGTATTAAATACAAAAGTAAAATTATTAGAAAAATAATCATGCTAACCAATCAATTTATGAAAAGTCGACATCAACCAGATAAAGCCATTGATATGATGGATAGTATTGGCGCTAAAAAGCAATTAGAAAAAAACCAAACGATGGAGGTTAATGAAACAGATGTCACTAAAATGATTGCTCATTTTACAGATATTCCGCATGATCGGATCACTGAGCAAGCCAGTAGTCAATTAGTTAATCTCAAACAACAGCTATCTAAAACCCTTGTAGGTCAGACAGATTGCATTGAGAAACTGACGCAACAAATGCAGCTATCTCAAGTTGGCTTAAATGATCACAACAAACCAACGTCTTTTTTACTTGTCGGACCAACGGGTGTTGGCAAAACTGAATGCTGTTTACAGCTAGCAAAGTGTTGTGAAATACCAGTTGTACGTTTCGACATGTCAGAATACAAAGAAGCACATACAGTCGCCAAGTGGATTGGTTCACCGCCAGGGTATATTGGCTCTGAACGTGGCGGGCTATTAACAGGGAAAATTCAACAGTACCCACAAGCCTTACTATTGATTGATGAAATTGAAAAAGCGCATCCAGATGTACTCAATATTTTATTACAAGTCATGGATTATGGAACATTAAAAGACAGTCAAGGCACAGCAATCGATTTTAGGCAAGTGACAATCATGATGACTAGCAACGTAGGTTCAGATGCCTTTGAGCGACGAAATGTTGGCTTCGCCAAGCAAATTCCTGATCAACAGGTTAGTCGTTGTGTTGATAAAGCTTTTATAGCAGAATTTCGTTCTCGCATAGATCAAATATTAATTTTCAAACCACTTCCACAAAAAGCGCTATATCAAATTATTGATCAACAGCTTTCTCACCTTAAACAGCAGCTAGCAGTAAAAAAAATAAATCTGCATGTCAATCTTCAAGTCAAACAATATCTTTTTGACCAAGCTAAACGTGTAAACCTCGGCGCAAGGCCTATCAAGAAATTAATCGATCAATGGATCAAGCAACCGATTGCAGTAGATATGCTAAATGGTCAGTTAACCAGGGGTGGTAAGGCTGAATTTATCTACAAGCAAGAAAAGCCAACATTAATCGCTTGCAAAGCGTCTACTAAGTCGTTAGAAATTGCCTAGTCTCTTGAGATGATCCGGCCTTTTTTAGGGTCATAGTGATTAACTTCGACGCTGACGCGATCTCCTGGCAAAATACGAATGTAATATTTACGCATTTTTCCAGATATGTGTGCTTCTAGTTCGTAACCACCATCTAAGCGAACTTTGAATTTACTGCCTTTGAAAGACTCAATAACAGTGCCTGCTTTTATATTATTAACTTCCTCAACCATATATCACTCGTAAATCAATAGCACGGGTATAACGAAAACCACGCAAATAATCAAGTCATGAAATTAAATCACTTGACAAATCGCTTGACCAAATTCAGCTGTAGACACCTTTGTTGCTTGCTGCATATGGTTAGCAAAGTCATAAGTCACGGTTTGATTTATGATCGCCTTTGCAACACCAGCTCGCACAAGTTGACCTGCTTGATGCCAGCCCATATGGTCAAGCATCATAGCAGCTGATAAGATTAATGAGCTGGGGTTGACCATATTTTTGCCTGCATATTTAGGTGCTGTACCATGCGTTGCTTCAAATAAACCAATACGGTCATTCAAGTTAGCACCTGGCGCAATACCTATACCTCCAACTTGCGCAGCTAAAGCGTCAGAAATGTAATCACCATTTAAGTTCATCGTGGCGATCACATCATAATCTTGTGGTCGAAGTAAAATTTGTTGTAAAAATGCGTCAGCAATACAGTCTTTAATGATGATATCCTTGCCAGTCTCAGGATGCTTTAAGACATGCCAAGGTCCACCATCTAAAGGTTTTGCGCCAAACTCATTTCGCGCTAGCTCATAGCCCCAATCACGAAATGATCCTTCGGTGTATTTCATGATATTACCTTTATGCACCAAGGTGACTGACTGACGCTGATGCTCAATGGCATGTTTAATTGCCTGCCTGACTAACCGATGCGTACCTGATTGTGAAATCAGCTTTATTCCCATACCACAGTTTTCTTTAAAAGGAACAGGGGCATTTTTATCATGCTCAAATATCCATGCCATCAATGATTTTGCCTGCTCTGAGTTAGCTGGCCACTCAATCCCTGTATAAATATCTTCAGAGTTTTCTCTGAAGATAACCATATCCGTCTTTTCAGGGTTTTTAAGGGGGCTTGGCACGCCTTCAAAGTAACTTACTGGCCGTATACAAACATATAGATCGAGCTTTTGTCTCAATGCAACGTTCAGTGATCGAAACCCACCACCCACTGGCGTTGTTAAGGGACCTTTGATCGCAACGAGATGTGTCTTAATCGCATCTAGTGTTGCTTGAGGCAATCCTGATGGATGTCCTTGATCTACAGCTTTTTCACCAGCAAAAGCTTCTAACCAGTCAATTTTGCGTTTACCTGAATACGCACGTTCAACTGCATGATCAACCACTGATTTCATCACTGGTGTAATATCAACACCAATGCCATCACCTTCGATACAGACAATGATCGGATGATCTGGAACCTGTAATTCACCTTGATGATAAGTGATAGCTTGTGATAAAGACATGAGCTGTTACCTATGATGTGAGGGCCCAAGTATAGCATATCTATGCCCTAATACTAGCCTGGTCCAGTAAGTCACGCCAAGACTAATAGCCCAATATAGATATCCCAAAGCGATTAAATACTGACACCTAACTTTAACACGACAATCACAATACAGTGACCTAACATCCCAGCCATCAAAGTATGTAATTAGCTATATCTTGTTGATCACTGTGCGACATATCACTGGCTTCAGTAGATAGCATATCCTACAGATCTAATGCTCGTTGAAAAAATCCAGATGAACAAGGCTTATCCTTAGCCAAATCATCTTGTATGACTTGCTCTTTTTTATCAGGATTACCGACCAAAACACCAATACCAAAAACAAACGACAAAGAACTTACAGCTAATAATGTTTGACCAACTACTGCTGTATGACCTCCTAAAAATGGCATATATGCAACCAGTACAAGTGGGAATTTCCAGATACAAATGAAAGCTAGTAGACAAATGATGGAAAAAATAAAACTAATTTGGGCCATCCAATTTTGGTTGCTTGATCGGTCCCCATCATCATTTCCGCCGACATGACCACTGCCAGCATCCATATTGTTGTCGTCGTAAGCACCGCTGAAAGGTGAATGTGTTATTGGGTTTTGTTTCTTTGCGGGAGACTCAGAAGGGCTCCAGTCACCATTTAGATAATTTACTGAATCAACAGTTGAAGTTTCATTGTTCTGAACCGGTGTTTCATATCCACTTTGACTCTCATCCATAATATTTCTCCTTATTTGTCTATAATATGAGGTCCCGTCAGATCTATCTGACTCATATGACCCACTGTTTTACAGGCATCTAATGCACGACTAAACTGGTTCATTTTCTACCTGCTCTATGAACTGCCCACCAAAACTATTTAGCTCATCAACCTGATTTACATGGCACCAAGTGATAAAAAATATCTGATCAAACAAATATGCTGACAAGCCCTTATCCTGATGTCGTAAGGGAAGTGCGCTTAGAACATATGACTGCAAGCATTTAAAAAAATGAATAACAGTAGAAAGTAGAGAAAATATGCTTTCTAGTTGGTTAATGATCACATCAGAAAGTGCGACATAGGCCCCAGTTAAACGAACAGCTTTTTGTCATTTTTTTGCTTGATAGGCATTAACATGATGTTTTTTGCATAATTGTGGTCAACTTGCCATTAAACATATTTAATTAACTTTAAGCCGTCAATAAAATGTTTATTTTAATTTTTATACAAAAGGAGCTAAGTTAACGACCTAAAATCAAATGAATTTCACCTCATTCATGGTATTTTCAATACCTCACCGATCACCAAAATACAATCACCATGCAAATAGCATGTATTTATCGAAGATGCTATTTTTTCTCAATCCTAAAAAACGTATACTTAGAAAGCCCACTCAATCATTCGCTAATGAAAACCATTCAGCCGCCGCCTCACTTCAAAAGCAGTGATCGTATTGCAGTTGCACTGTCAGGTGGTGTTGACTCAGCTGTTTGTTTGCACCTTCTTGTTAGTCAAGGATATCAAGTTGATGCCTTCTTTATGAAAAACTGGAAAGACGATCAAAGCGATTGCACGGCTGATCAAGATCTTCAAGATGCCAAAAAAATCTGCCAACAGATTAAAGTAAAATTAATCGAAGTGAACTTTCAGCAGGAATACTGGCAAGATGTTTTTCAAGTCGCACTTGATACCTATTACCATGGCTGGACACCAAACCCAGATGTCCTTTGCAATCAAAAGGTGAAGTTTCAGTGCTTTTTTAATCACATTAGAAGTCTAGGGTATCAGTGGCTTGCCACTGGCCATTATGCAAACATTAGTTATCAGCCCGATCTCCCAGCACATACCACATTACAATGCGCCCACGACCACACTAAAGATCAAAGTTATTTTTTATGCTGTGTGCCTAGTCATGCGCTTCATCATAGCTGGTTTCCAATCGGTGACCTAAAAAAAAGTGAGGTTCGTGAACTAGCAAAGTCCTTTGGACTACATGTCCACCAAAAAAAAGACAGCACTGGCCTGTGCTTTGTTGGCGAGCGGCCTTTTAAACCATTTTTAAATAATTACTTGATTGCTAAACCTGGTAAAATCGTTGACCTCAAAGGCCAGATGGTAGGCACCCATGATGGCCTCATACATTACACCATTGGCCAACGGAAAGGTCTCAGCATCGGCGGCAAGACCAACGACTCAAAACCATGGTATGTCGTTTACAAAAATCAAAAAATGAATGAACTAGTCGTTTGCCAGGGTATTGATCATCCTAAACTCTACTGCCAATCACTACGCACGCAAGCCATGCACTGGATTGGCCCACCAATTAGCCCGCGGTGTAAAACGCTCACTGCCAAAGTTCGCTACCGACAATCTTCAACACCCTGTAAAGTTTCTATCGATAGCGAAAATAACTTAGCAATCATTTTTGACCAGCCGGTATTTGCAGTAACCTGTGGTCAGTACCTGGCATTATATGACCAAGATCGTTGTATTGGCGGCGCCGTTATTTGCCAAGTTAACCCCACCAAAGAATCGCTAACAACTTGATCCAAAAAGATCTAACTGTTACTGTGGCAAACCATCTCAGTTTACATCCTGTATGATGTCAGACTACTGCCCAAAACAAGTGGAACAAGAAGCACAAGCCATTTGGAAACAAACCAAACGTTTTCGTGTTAAAGAGTCTTTAGACCTACCTCCCTACTACGTACTAGCGATGCTCCCCTACCCCAGTGGACAATTACACATGGGACACGTACGCAATTATGTACTAGCAGACATAGTCGCAAGATACAAAAGGCTTCAAGGACATCACGTCCTACATCCGATTGGCTGGGATGCTTTTGGCTTACCTGCAGATAATGCAGCCAAAAAACATGGTATTCCTCCTGAGCAGTGGACTAAAAAAAATATTGCTACCATGCGATCTCAGTTAGAACAACTAGGTTATAGCTATGATTGGTCAAAAGAAATCAATACCAGCCAACCTGACTACTATAAATGGAATCAGTGGTTGATGCTGCAATGCTACCACCTTGGCCTGGCTTACCGAAAAAAAAGCACAGTTAATTGGGACCCAGTTGACAAAACTGTCCTAGCCAATGAGCAAGTGATTCAAGGCCGTGGCTGGCGATCAGGCGCGCTTGTAGAAAAAAAAGAAATCGAGCAATGGTTCTTAAAAACAACTGAATTCGCTGAATCACTGGACCAAGGACTAGATCAACTTGAGCACTGGCCAAAGCAAGTCACCCAGATGCAGCGTCATTGGATTGGCAAAAAAATAGGTACACAAATCACTTTTCAAGTAGTCGATCAATCAGATCCTATGACCGTCTTCACCACGCGAGCAGATACCATAATGGGCTGCACCTATCTTGCTATTTCCCTAGAGCATCCTTTAACGATTACAGCAAGTGAGCAAAACAATGAACTTAAAAGCTTCATAGCCCAACAGCAACACCAATCAGTGGCTGAAGCTGCCAAGATGGACCAGGAAAAAGTTGGCTTTCCAACACCGTACCATGCCATACACCCAATCAGTGGTAAGACAATACCAATTTGGGTGAGTAATTACGTCCTTGGCGATTATGGTGACGGTGCTGTGATGGGTGTGCCAGCCCATGATCAACGTGATTATGAATTTGCCCAGAAATATCAGCTACCTATCCAACAAGTGGTTTTTCCAGCCAATCCAACCACGAAAGATCAATCACTACCTTTTACTGCCACAGGTGTATTAAAAAATTCAGATTTTATAACTGGCCAATCCTCCGATCAGGCCACCAAGACTATTCATCAATGGCTTGCTAAAAACAAGCAAGGCAAGCCAATCACAGCTTATCGCTTGAGAGACTGGGGGATTTCCAGACAACGATTCTGGGGCACACCTATTCCGATGATTCATTGTCAAGCATGTGGCATAGTCCCTGTGCCAGAAGATCAATTACCAGTTGTACTACCCACACATATTCCTCTTGCCAAGCGTGTGGATGGCCTGGAACATTGTGAGGATTTTCTTAAAACCACTTGTCCAAAATGCAAAAAGCCCGCCCTACGCGATAGTGATACCATGGATACTTTCGTTGACTCATCTTGGTATTATTTACGCTACACCTGCCCTGATCAACATCAATCGATGGTCGATGATCGCGCTAAGTATTGGTCACCAGTCAATCACTATATTGGTGGAATCGAACATGCGACTATGCATTTACTCTACGCCCGCTTTATTTTTAAAGTGCTCGGCAAACTGAATTTAGTCAATGCTGACGAGCCGTTTATCAAGCTAACCACCCAAGGCATGGTTCTGAATAATGGCCATAAAATGTCAAAGTCAAAAGGTAATACCGTCAAACCTGAAGCAATGATTGATAAGTATGGCGCTGATGCACTGAGGTTATTTATCATTTTTCAAGCACCACCTGAGCAGTCAATTGAATGGAATGAACATGGTATTGAGGGAGCTCACCGCTTTCTGAGTAATATCTGGAAATTAGCCCATCACCTACAAAGCATCACCGTTGATCAACAACGCTCTGATATCAATGTGGCTAGTCTCAGGCATCAAATTCACGTTCATCTGAAACAAATTAATCAAGATATGGAGCGGCAGCAGTGGAACACCACTGTTTCTGGCGCCATGAAAATGTTTAATGTAATTTGGCCACTCAAAAAAGCAGTCCAAATCTCCCCTGCAGGGCATCAGATACTACAGGAAGGTATGTCAATTTTACTGCGTGCTCTTTCACCAATTGCACCACACCTGTGTTTTACTTTATGGCAAAAAGCTTTCCCTGAAAAAGATCTTAATGATGCTGGCTGGCCTGAAGTTGATCATCAAGCCATCCAAAATGACACCTATACGCTCGTTATCCAAGTGAATAGTAAAACTCGTGATACCTGTTCAATTGAGAAGAACATGCCTGAACCACAACTTAAGGAGCTCGTATTTAAGCAGCCAAAGATCATCAAACTTATCGATCGATCCCAAGTGAAACGAGTCATCATTGTACCAAACAAATTAATCAATATTGTCCTATGAAAGCTTATGTTATTAAAAAGCTGTGCCTACTAGCTTGTAGCTTTGGATTAATTGCCTGCCAATCAATCCCCAAACTTGCAGGTAGCGCTCAAGTATCACCAAAGTATGATCGCATGGCAGCAAGTATCCAACATCTCTTTACTCAAGAACTGGACTCCTCCTGCAATATAGACTTTACCATTGAGCGTAAAAGGCAAAAACAAAATCAGCTCGTACAAAATAAACGATACAACCCAATGACACTCAAACTCATTGTCAAAGCTACTGGCACTTGTCATCAGCGCGCCATTAACCAAAGCTGGTACCAAGAAACCCAAATCCTTAACGATTCATCCGACCTTAGCCAAATAGACCAAAGTGATAGAGTTTTATGGCAATCGATAGAATTTAAAACGATTGATCAAATTCACAATTGGTTAAAACAGCTGTCAACTCAGCATTAGCATCAACATGCCTCAATTGCACCCAGCCTTAAAATGAATCATACCTTCATATTATTGACTGTTTGCTTTATCATACTTTCTGAACTAGCTCAACGTAAAAAACACGATCGCCTTAAACAAATCAAGAAAAAAACAGCCATTGGCTCAGCAAATACTGGCGTGATGATTATTCATCTTCCAACAGCAGTTCAGCGCACGACTCATGTGCAAAATATGCTGGCCACACTTGATTCAATGCCGATCACCAAGCATTGCGCAAAAAATATTATTCAAGCGATTGATGGCTCAACAATAACACCCTCTATTCGTGATCAAAATTATTGTGAGTACCAGCATTCACCTCATTTTACTTTCCAACTCACTAATAATGAAATCGCTTGTTTTTTAAGTCATAAAAAAGCCTGGCAGCAAGTCGTTGATCAAAATCTCTCAAGTGCACTCATCATGGAAGATGATGTACGAATTAACGAAAGTATTTTTGCTAATGCATTACAACTTGCTTATAACCACCTAAAAGAAAATTGTATCATTCGATTCAAAGGCAGCCAAAGAAAAAAGTTCCGGGAATATTTCCTGGGTCATACCAACAATCGACTATACGTACCATATGTGCCCTATCTTGGTGCCTTCACTTATCTGATTAGCCAGCAAACCGCAGTTAAACTACTCAAGCTATCAAGCACTTTCGACAGACCTGTAGACTCATTCTTACAACTTATTCCTCACCAAGGAATCTATAGCGCAGAAATCTATCAAGCTGGGGTAAAAGAAATCTCAGGAAATATTGGTGGCAGTATGATTCAACATCAAAAACGTTTTCAAAAACACATATTCGGTCCTATTTACCGGGAATATTTGCGATCTCGTTTTCGCATTCATCTAAAACTACACCGAATATTTCATTTCAAAGATGTAGTTGACCAATAACAAACCAAATCTAAAAAATATCTTTGATTGAAAATCTAAACTTGAATCATGGCTCATTAAGGACCATACTCCTTTTTAGTAAGACTAATGAGGAGTATGGTCCTTTTTGGTTAAGCTATTAATTTGAGGTAAACGTTTTGAGTTATTACGATCGAATCTTACATTTAGGTTTAACTCAGGGACAATCTGCTTTTTTATGGGGAGCAAGAAATACAGGAAAATCAACGTTTTTAAAACAAAAATACCCCAACTCTATCTACTATGATTTATTAGATACTGATTTATTTAATGACTTAAATAGGCAACCAAGCATTTTAAGAGAACAACTATCTGCTATAGCGTTAACCGATAAAATAAAATTAACTCATCCTATTATCATCGATGAAGTGCAAAAAATTCCTCGATTGTTAGACGAAGTACATTGGTTAATCGAAAACAGAAAGTTAAGTTTTATTCTATGTGGCTCCAGTGCCAGAAAACTAAAAAGGGGCAGCGGTAATTTACTAGGCGGTAGAGCGTGGAAATTTACATTTTTTCCATTAACTAAAAATGAAGTTTTTGATTTTGATCTCTTGAAAGCGCTTAATCACGGCTTAATACCATCAATCTATCAAAGCTCTAATATCAACCGCTCTTTTCATGCTTATGTTCATTTATACCTAAAAGAAGAAATTCAAATGGAAGGCTTGGTCAGAAATTTACCTGCATTTTCCAGATTTTTAGATCTACTAGGATTTGCTAATGGTGAAATGCTCAATTACCGCAAAATTGCTACAGATTGTGGTGTTGATGCCAAAACAATTAAAGAGTACTTCCAAATTCTTATAGATACTTTAATTGGCTATTATCTCATGCCCTTTAATAAACAGGTAAAACGACAAATTATTTCCTCTACACCAAAATTTTATTTGTTTGATGTAGGTATTGGGAATTATTTAGCTAAAAGAACTGTACTCGATTTAAGAGGGATGACAGCTGGGTTTGCGTTTGAGCATTTTATCTTGATGGAGCTTATTGCTTATATCAATATTAAAGAAATCAACAGTACTATTCATTATTGGCGTAGTAAAACTGGCCTTGAAGTCGACTTTGTTTTAGATAACGGTCGCATCGCGATAGAAGTCAAAATCACAAGCAATCCAACCACCAGGGATCAAAAAGGATTAATAGCATTTCAAAATGACTATCAGCCAGATAAAGCGATACTGGTCTGTCTAGCTAAACAGCAACGCGTGACAGCTAATGATATTCATATTATGCCCTGGGAAGCATTTTTAAATGATCTTTGGAACGGTCAATTACTCTAACTTTTATCTGATTATCAGTATATACACATCTAAATTGACTGACTAATTTTCTTATTCGAAAACCATTCAATCTGCCCCATATCCACATAAAAAACCAAAGAGATCATCGGCTACACTGACCCGTTCTTCATGGGTTTGCCACATTTTAATACGTGCCCAAGGTTGGCTGATCTTTAGCTCTAATGCCGTTTGTAGATAAAACAGAAAATGACGCGCTTCTGCTGACACTAGCTTTTGATAAAATTGACTAAGTGACGTATCTGAAATCTGCTGAGATAATAACTCAAATCGCTCACATGAACGCGCCTCAATCAAAGCTGCCATCAAACATAGATCAAATAATCGCTCGGATGACTGAGCAACCTGACTTCTCAGTCGCTGCATATAATTGGGAATAGCAGGCGTTGGTACTTGAATGTTTCTGCCAGCAATCATCTTACTAACCATTTCATAATGTCGCATTTCCTCACGCGCTAGCTTATACCAATTCCCATATATAATTAATTATAATGATATTTACATAAACTCATAATATCCTCATTAGTTATATTTTTGACACATTGAATAACTGCATGCTCTAGGGTTTCTAGCGATGTAAAACATTTGTTTTTGATGGTTTTGTCTTTTATGTGCTGCCATAACCTTTCTACTGGATTTAACTCTGGCGAATAAGGAGGCTGAATGAGTGTTTTTAAGCCTTGATACTTTGTTAGTCGTTTAGATTGATGCCAGGCGGCACCATCCATAATCATCAAAATCTGTTTATTAGGATTTTGTTTAATGAAGGCAGATAAGAAAATATTCATGCATAAAACATTGACGCTTGGAAGTAGCAGCGTGAATTGATCACCACTTTTAGGGTTAATCGCTGAATAAAGATAAAAGTTTTTATAACCGATGTTGATTTTAATGCGTGTTCTAGTGCCCGTTTTATACCAGGCATGTCCTACTTTGGAATGCGTGCCAAATCGGCTTTCATCAAAATACCAAACCTCATGATTCTGAGGAATCTGGGCGGGTAGATTTTTTTTTAAACTCGTTAACTGATTCAGGGTTTTGTTTATAATGCTGTTTCCTGCCAGTGATGTAAGAAAACCCACATCGTTGCATTGCTCTATGGACCGTTGATTTAGTGACCGTTATGCCAAAGTGATCTGACAATAACTTTGACACTTGCTTTATGGTTAATGATGGGTTGTCTGTTAGCCACTGAGATATTTTCTCCAGATGAACTTTTTTGATCTTAATGCCATCTTGATGTTTGCTTTTATTCAATAGCCCATCAAAGTCATTTTGTTTAATTTGTTTAGACCAAAGATAGATAGATGTTCGACTCACATTCATGATCCGACAAGTATCTTTGATACCATGGTGATAAGCAGCAATCACTGCTTGAAGCTTCTTTGCCAAAGTGCCACCAGTGCGTAACTTTTTATAAAATGATTTGGCCGAAAGATAAACTGATTTATCAATGATCGTTTGCATCTTGATTACTATGTTTGAAGACCAACCTTTATACATATAATAATACTATATATCAATTATTTATGATTAATTATATAAGGGAATTGGTATTAGACCAAGATAAACAAGCTGGGTGCGTAGGATATGATTGGCATAAGCGAATGGCAAACTGGGCTGCCTTGATTTCTAAACGAGCATGATCGATCAGCACGATTGGTAATTGCAAACTGGCTTGTTTAGCCCAATGAACTGAAGTTGGGCGTAAGAGGAAGGTGTGATAAGTGAGGTTTTCTAACTGACTACGTTCACCAAGACTGCTTGGCATGAATAGCCTGTCTCATTTGCTGATCTAGCAACTGATCAGTCTTCATACAACCAAATGCTTGACTGGTTAATGTTGTTGCTTCATGTTTTTGGACCCCACGAATTGACATACAATAGTGTGTCGAATCCATCATGACCTTCACCCCTTTTGGCTTCAGTTTTTGGTCAATTTCCCGGGCAATTTCATACGTTAGACGCTCTTGCGTCTGTAGCCTCTTAGAAAACGCTTCTACAAGCCTTGCAAATTTACTAAGACCTAATACACCTGAATCCCCTGGAACATATCCAATGTGTACAGTACCGATAAATGGCAACATATGATGCTCACAATGCGACACAGCGCGGATGTTTTTAACTAGAATAAAGCCTGAATCTGCTTGATCTGGTTTAAAAGTCGTGGCTAATATTGATTCAGGATCTTGCTGATAACCAGCAAACATCTCTTGGTATGCACGAACCACACGCGCTGGTGTCTTTTTCAGTGCTGATCTGTTTGGATCATCACCTATCCACCGAATCAAGAGTTTAACAGCTTCTTCGGCTTCTTGCTGAGATGGTTTTAGATTAGTGCTCAAAATCTATTTCCTTGATATTCAAATTGTATGGTTGATTCGTATAAGCTTGACTTATTGGTGCCAAATCTTATACGGAACAAACTGTGATAACAATGTCTAATCGTCGTTCCAATCTAGCGCGCCACCAGTTTGATACTCAATCACTCGCGTTTCAAAGAAGTTCTTTTCTTTTTTGAGATCCAACATCTCACTCATCCACGGAAATGGGTTATTTACATTTTCATATTGCGCTGGCAAACCAATCTGACCAAGACGGCGGTTTGCAATATATTCAAGGTACTCTTTAAACATGCTAACATTCAGCCCTAAAATACCTCTTGGCATCGTATCAATGGCGTATTGCAGTTCATGCTTCACACCATCTTTCACCAAATCAATCATTTCTTGCTGAAAAGCTTCGGTCCATAAACGCGGATTTTCTGCTTTGATTTGATTAATCACATCAATTCCAAAATTCATATGCATTGATTCATCACGCAAAATATATTGAAACTGCTCAGATGTGCCAACCATTTTGTTACGGCGGCCCATTGATAAAATCTGCACAAAGCCAACATAAAAGAAAATTCCTTCAAAAACGACGTAGAAAGCAATTAAGTCTCTTAATAATCGTTGATCGTCTTTCGTTGTCCCTGTATTAAAGGTTGCATCGGATAAACTCTGAGTAAATGGCAATGACCAAGCTGCTTTCGTTGCCACAGACGGCACTTCGCGATACATATTAAATACTTCTTGCTCGTCCATTCCCAGGCTCTCAATCACATATTGATAAGCATGGGTGTGCAGCGCTTCTTCAAACGCCTGCCTTAGCAAAAATTGACGACATTCTGGATTAGTAATATGCCGGTAGATGGCTAGCACTAAGTTATTAGCTACCAATGAGTCAGCTGTGGAGAAAAACCCTAGGTTACGCTTGATCACCAGTCTTTCATCTTCAGTCAAACCTTTTGGATCATTCCACAACGCCACATCTGCAGCCATATTAATTTCATTTGGCATCCAGTGGTTGTTACAGCCAGCTAGGTATTTTTCCCATGCCCATTTGTACTTAAAAGGTACCAGTTGATTAAGATCAGCTTTACAGTTGATCATCTGTTTATCGGAGACCTCAATTCGGGCAGCGCCCATTTGTAGGTCTTCAAGACCGGTGTTAGACGTTTGTTGGTTTGTTGGTTGTGCAGTTGACATAAATTTTCTCCTTACTGACATGCTTCACAATCTGGGTCATCTATCTGGCAAACTTTTGGGTCTGGCGCTGATTGAACGGCATTGAGCGCTTGATCATGCACGGTGGATTTTTCAGCATGCGTCTTGCCCATAGACCGCAAGTAATAGGTCGTCTTTAGACCAAATTCCCAAGCCATCTTGTATAAACGGTCTAGCTTCTTGCCTGATGGTTCTGCCATATATAGATTAAGAGATTGCGCTTGATCAATCCACTTCTGGCGTCGTGACGCTGATAGGACAAACCATTTTGGATCAATTTCAAAAGCTGTAGCGTAACGCTGGCGTATATCCTCTGGAATTCTAGAAATTGCGCTAACACTACCGTCATGATATTTTAAATCATGAACCATCGCGCTATCCCATAAATCTAAGGCTTTTAAATCAGCAACTAGATAGGGGTTTAACACAGTAAATTCACCCGACATATTCGACTTGACAAACAAATTTTGATAAGTGGGCTCAATTGACTGACTGACCCCACAAATGTTAGCAATGGTGGCAGTTGGTGCAATCGCCATCACATTGGAGTTTCTCATACCAAATTGCATGATGGATTTGCGTAGATGGCTCCAGTCTAGCTGGATCGTTTGATCTTGCTTTAATGTTCCACTTCTTGACTTTTCAAGGTTTTTTATTGAATCAATCGGTAAAACACCTTGGCTCCATAAAGACCCTTCAAATGACTCATAACAGCCGCGGCTTTTAGCAAGCTCCATCGATGCCTCAATCGCATGGTAACTAATGAGCTCCATGCTCTGATCTGCAAAATCAACAGCTGCTTGACTAGCGTAGCTTAATTTTTGTTTGTAAAGCGCATCTTGAAATCCCATCAGCCCAAGTGCCACAGGTCGGTGCTTTAAGTTAGAAGCGCGAGCTGTTGGCACAGTGTAAAAATTGACATCGATCACGTTATCAAGCATGCGTACGGCTGTTTTAATCGTACGTTTGAGATGCTCAACGTCTAAACCACTTTCTGTGGTATGTTGAGGCAAGTTAATACTGCCCAAATTACAAACAGCAATTTCTTCTGCTGAGGTATTTAACGTAATCTCTGTACATAGATTTGAAGAGTGAACAACACCTGCATGCTGCTGAGGTGATCGTAAATTACAAGCATCTTTAAAAGTTAACCATGGATGACCTGTTTCAAACACCATGCCCAACATTTTGCGCCACAGGTCAACCGCGTTGATGGTTTTACTTCGTATCTTGCCTTGCTTGGCTTGTTTTTCATACGTTTCATACAGATTACGAAACTGCTCACCATAGGTGTCGTGTAAATCAGGCACCTGCTCTGGTGAAAACAAAGTCCACCCACCCTTTGCATGCACCCGCTCCATAAATAGGTCGGGGATCCAATGAGCAGTATTCATGTCATGTGTACGCCTTCGATCATCTCCTGTGTTCTTTCTTAATTCTAAAAATGCTTCAATATCTAAATGCCAAGTCTCCAGGTATGCAACAACGGCCCCTTTTCGCTTACCACCTTGGTTCACTGCAATAGCAGTAGCATCCACCACATTCAAAAATGGCACAATCCCTTGAGAAGGCCCGTTTGTCCCTTTTATCAAAGCGCCCATTGACCGAACAGGTGTCCAGTCGTTACCGATACCGCCAGAATATTTGGACAGCATGGCATTGTCCTGTATAGACCCGTATATTCCTGCCAAATCATCTGGAATAGTGGTTAAAAAGCAGCTAGAGAGCTGCGGCCTTTGGCAGCCAGCATTAAATAAAGTAGGTGTTGAGCACATGTAATCTAGGCTGGATAGCAGATGATAAAATTCAATGGCACGCTCAGTCGGATTATCTTCCCGCAAAGCAAGACCCATGGCCACTCGCATAAAAAAGGTTTGCACTAGTTCGAATCGCTCTTGGCTTGGACTTCTGAGCAAGTAACGATCATATAACGTTTGCATGCCCAAATATTGTAATAATTGATCACGTTCTGGCTGTATGGTAAGCGCTAGCTTTTCAAGGTCAAATGTCGAAAGCAGCTGCTTGTCTAGCTGGCCTATTTGCACGCCAAAACTAATAGCTTGCTTGAAACACATGCGATAACTCTGTTCATGAGCAGCAAAGTCGTTAGCCGATTCCACTTGAATTCTTAACGTCCTGGACACTTCAGAAAATAATGCATCCTGGCAAAGGAAACTCGCTGCCAATCCATAGTCAAGATTAGTTTCCACCATAGACCTTGCACTCAGGACAAGGGCATTTTCTAGTTCTTTTTCAGGGACTTGATCATATAAATTTCGGTAAGCTTCCTGGGCAATTTTTTGGCAGTCAACTGATTTCAGATCGCCGCAAGCCTGCTGTACACGGGCCAACAACACTGCCTCATCATATGGCACCCGTTGACCAGGTGACGTTACGTAAAATCTAGTGTTAGCTGAAACGCTCGATTTTTTTTGTTGACGCAATTTTTCATGCTCATTGCGATAAATAACATAGGCTCTGGCAACCCGTTCATGATCAAATTTCCAAAGATATAACTCCACTGTATCTTGAACAGCTTCAATAGAAACCTTGTTGATATGCTTAAACTGTTCGTGCAACCTTTTTAAAACTGCTTGAGAAACTTGGCGGACAGATTGATCGAGAGATTCAGATCCACTGATCTGCATGCCTTCAACGTCTACAAATGCCTTTGTAATTGCTACTTCTATTTTCTGAATATTGAAGTCCACAATTTGACCATTTCTTCTAATCACTTGAAGGCCGTGCGGGTTAGTATCCGCACGATTTTCGCGCGGTGAACTGCCTAAACTCATAAGTTCCTCCAAAAAGATAGAAAAGCTAAAAAACACAACATATAGATAAATTAATATATTGAGTACACAAGATATCCGTTTTTGCCAAGATTAGCAAGAACAATCTTTGACAAAAGATTAGCCTATCAACCAATCAGCAACATTTTCAAAGCAGTGCATCATAATATTTAATACATTCTCTAAATCTTTCCCTTGCAAATGCAATTTACCAGGTTAGAATACGCATGGAAAAGCGAGGTTCAATATTCATTTATGATGGAAAGAAAAGTCAGCGGCAGAGACGACATCAAGCAGCTCATCCGAAAGCACAAACGTCAACTTGAAAAAGAAGGCATTACCAAACGATATCGTGATGCACTTCGCCATATCAAACGGTCTAAACTAAAAAGGCAGTGTAGAGAGGCAGAAGACCGTCGTGCTAAGAAGAAGGTTCTAAAGTTTCAACAAATGCTTCATGAGAAGCAAAAAAGAACTCGGCATAATATGTATTTGATCGACATTGATGTCCTCGATCAAATGTAGCATGTGACAGATCAACTACCTCAATCATTTATACAATCCGTTCTTGATCAGACCAACATCGTCGATGTAGTCAGCAAGTCCGTGTCTTTAGAGCGTAAAGGAAACGAGTGGCTAGGTTTATGCCCCTTCCATGAAGAATCCTCTCCATCATTTTCAGTTAATGAAAAAAAACAAGTCTACTTCTGCTTTGGCTGCAAAGCTTCTGGCAACAGCATCCATTATCTCACCCAAAATCAACACTTAACCTTTATCGACGCTATCAAAATGCTGGCTAAGCATGCCAATATTCCCTGGCCAAACCAATCTACCCAGCCAGCTGAAAGTCGTGACCGCTTCTTTAAGGCCACACTGGCCTTAAAGAAGTATTACGCAACAACGCTGGAACAAAATGATCCAGCAAAAAGGTATTTAAATGATAGAAAATTATCTAGTAAAACCGTCGAAAAATATCAGCTTGGATACGCCACTGAGATCCCAAAGCTAATTGCTAAGAAATATCATGCAACGTTAAGGCAACTGCACCTAAAGCTGCCATCACAGTACGGTGATGATTTTGCCTTTTTTCGCAAAAGATTGATGTTTCCTATCTTAGATGGTAAAGGCAGAACTGTTGGATTTGGTGGTCGATCTTTGGATGACCAAAAGCCAAAATATTTAAATTCCAAAGAATCGATATTGTTTCAAAAGAAAAAACAGGTGTTCGGCTTATATCAAGTATTAAGTCAAGCAAAAAAATGCAAACACATCATGATTGTAGAAGGATACATGGATGTCCTAGCGCTTGACGCACATGGCTTTCATAATGGAGTGGCCACATTAGGCACTGCTTTTCAACTGCAACAGTTAAAAATTTTAGAAAAATATACCGACACATTAGTCTTTTGTTTTGATGGCGATCTAGCTGGCAAACAAGGCGCTATCCATGCACTTAAATTATGTCTGTCAGTCAATCCAGATAAAATGAAATACTTTTTTGTGATGCTACCCAAAAAAGAAGACCCTGATTCTATCCTCAATCAACAAGGAAAATCTGCTTTCGTCAAGCACCTCAAATTAGCTAAAAACATCACTGACTTTTTTATGTATCACATCCAACAAACTTGTCCAGGCCATCAGATGAGTGATCAGGTCAGTCAAGCTAAGATGGCTTACACCATGCTTCAATCTGTTCAAAATTCACTTACCAAGCAACGGTTAATAAAACAAGTCGAAGCGCTCACTAAACTGTCACCTACTTCCTGGAAACACAAAGCCGATAGGCCAACTAAAAAAAACCAACAAGGCAACCTGCCTCTTGAAAATATGTTGGCATCGGCTTTGAATTTGATTATCAACCACCCCCCACTTATTCTAGGGGCTTGTGGACTCACCCACGCTAATCTCTACGACACCAATCTATTTCCACCGATTGTCCGCTTAATGGCTCTTATTGAAGCTATTCAACAAAACCCTGAGATAACCAGTGGCCAATGTTTGGGTTACGTGGACGACTTTGATCTAAAGCCATCTATGTTTCAGTTAACATGGGATATTGATCAGCAAGCACAAGAGCTGACAGGCTATTTAACTCATATTAACAAAATGATGATGCAAATTACTTTTGCCCATCTTATTAAAATACCTAAAACATCCCGAAGTGACGCTCAAGCAGCCCACTTAATGAAGCTACTTGAAACGAAAAAAGAAAATTTGGGTTGATAAAACCTGCATAATTTAGTTTAATTAAGGAATGTCGATTCACGAAACCATTTTATCAGAACTCTCGTCACTTGCTCAGTCCAGCAATAATCACCTCAACATTATAGAAATAAAAAAAGCAACGGAATCAATCAAAGAAAATCGAGAAGAAATCATTGAGATTTTGAAAGAATGCCTGGAAGTTCAGGGAGTCAAAATTGATGAAAAACCACTGGCAGAAAAAAGTTCAACTGACGCACATGAAATCGACCCTGCAGCCTTACTTTCTGCAAGCTTAAATATCACCCAACGATATCTCACCGAAATGGGCGGAAACAGTTTGCTCGACCGCAAGTCTGAAATTGCCATATCACAAGAAAGCGAGAATGGCGTCCGAGAAACCATGTCTGCCATAGCAAAATTTCCCACGGCTGTCCAATATGTTTTGGACAAGTATAATGAAATTATAGAATCGCCAGAACGTTTACCAGAGCTCATTAGTACCGTACATGACGAAGCTCAACCTAGTGAGGCTATGGACGCCTCAAATAAAGATGCGAAGCTAAACTTCTATCCTTCTAAGCATACGACAAAGTCCAATAGCTTTAATCAAGAATTTAAAAAAGGTGAAGAGGCCTCTGGCACTCAAAATAACCCTACTAATGACAAATCCGCTGACCAGAATAATCAGCAACAACAAAATGAACCAGATGCAGAAAACTTAGATGATATTCTTTCTGTTAGTGATGTTGCACCCTACATGGAAAGAATTGAAAAATTCTACAGACAATACACTGAATTAGAAACACATAACACAGAAAAAAGACAGGCTGTGTCTGAAAACTTAGTCAGTGCATTTTTAAGCATCAAGCTACCTTCTAGACAAATGAAGATTATCATTACCATGGTAGAGAAAGCTTCAAGTGAAGTAAGAAAACAAGAGATAAAAATTGTTGAGCTACTTACTAGTTATGGTTTACCAAGAGCCAAAGTCATTGAGCATCTAAAGATTACAATCGATAATCAGTGGCTAGCAAAATTGATTAGCGAATGTGCCGTTAATCTAAGCAAATCAAAAATCAATCAATTAAATCCCGGCTTTATTCGCTATGCGAACAAAATAAACCAGACTGTAAAAGCTGCCAAAATAACTAACCAAGAGCTCAAAAATATTAATGCTCAAGTGAGAAAAGGCAGACGCAAAACGCAAAAAGCGAACCAACAAATGATCAAGGCTAATTTACGTCTTGTTATTTCAATCGCTAAAAAATATACCAACCGAGGTTTACAGTTTTTAGATCTTATCCAAGAGGGCAATATTGGCCTCATGAAAGCTGTTGATAAATTTGAGTATCGTCGTGGTTACAAGTTTTCAACTTATGCAACTTGGTGGATACGCCAAGCTATTACCCGCTCGATTGCTGATCAAGCAAGAACCATACGAGTGCCTGTGCATATGATTGAAAATATTAATCGACTAAATCGCCTTACCAGACAAATCATTCAAGAAACTGGTACTGAGCCAACATTAGAAGAACTTTCAGAACTGATGGAGTTACCGCCAAGTAAGGTGCTCTCGATGCAAAAAATTGCCAAAGAGCCAATTTCTTATGATCAACCAGTTGGTGATGATGAAAAAAGCTCTATTTGTGACTTTATTAAAAAAGAAGATGGTGATGAGCCGGATGATGTCGCATTTAAATCTGGACTATCCAGTACATTAGAGGATCTGTTGTCAACATTGACAGACCGAGAAGCTAAAGTACTCAGTATGCGATTTGGTCTTAATATGAACACTGACCATACATTAGAAGAAGTTGGAAAACAGTTTGATGTAACTCGTGAAAGAATTCGGCAAATTGAAGCCAAAGCCCTAAGGAAACTTAGACACCCAAATCGTTCTGAAAAGCTATTAAGTTTTCTTAAATCGAAAGATATTTCAGAGTCTGATCTTTTTAGCTAATTAACTTATCATCCACCTGCCTGCACATACCTACTTTTAAGTCTTTTGGTAAAGTAAAAGGTCCATGTGATAAGCGTTTCAAACGGATCACTCCTACTCCAATCGCCTTCATCATACGGCGGATAATTCGGTTTCGGCCAGTATGCAGCGTTAATGAATACCACCCCTGCTTCAACGGTTTAATATGATCACACCTAGCTAGCCCATCTTCCAACACAAGACCGGCGCTCAGTGCTTTTATCTGCTCAGGTGATAAAGATTTAGCAAGTAAGACGTGATAAATTCTAACCTGCTCAAACTTTGGATGCGTTAAATATTGAACATAGGGTCCCCAATTTGTAAGCACCAACAAACCTTCACTCATCTTATCCAATCGGCCGGCATACAACCATTTAACTCCTAAAGGCAAGTGCTGGTAAATAGTATCTTTAGCATGTGGATCATCTCGGGTCACAACAAAGCCTCGAGGCTTATGATACAAAAGTATCTGTCTATTTTCCTGATCACAAAGGTCCAACAACTGATTAGCGACTTTCACCTGGTCTGTTGATTCAACACGCTGCCCCACACTGGCACAAATCCCATTGACTTGAACCAACCCTTGCTTTACCAGCTGCTCTGCTTGTCGCCTTGACCATTGGCCATGTAACGCCATAAAGGCATGCACTTTCATTTAATAGATCAATAAACTTAAACTTACTGTACCTAAAAAGTAAGTTTAACTCGAGAGTCACGTAGTAACTATGAATGGAATAGTCAAAAAACTTAAGGTCAGTTCGGTCTAGAAACTACAATTTATGACTTTTTAAGATAATACAGTATATAAATTAAATGACTAACTCATTTTGTCACATTACTGACTGCTGACTGCTGCTGACTGCTGACTGCTGACTGCTGCTGACTGCTGACTGCTGACTGCTGACTGCTGACTGCTGACTGGTCTCTTGGTGATCGCAGTCAACACTTGCCTGAGGATTTTTGATCCAACCCCACTTAAAATCCGAGACATTTTTACTATACACACTAAATTCAATAAAGCAGCCAATAAAACCCATGACTATGACCAGGTAAAATGGTGATTGTAAAACTGCCTGAAACTCCACAGCACCGTTCAGTGACAATCCTAATGCTGCGATTAAGGCCATTCCAGTAATAAGTGGATTTGCATCATTGGATGCACCCTTATTTCCTTTTTCACCCGTGGTCATATAATTAAAAATACCAACAGCTACACTAAATAGTACAACACCAGTCGTCACTGCCATCAATGGACTTAGTAAACTAGTATGCGCTAATGAAATCCCTACAGTTGAAGCAACTAATGCTAATAGAGAAAAATAAATTTCTTTATATTCATGCTCGATTGAAGAGCACCACATCCATAATTGTCCAGCGCAGATACCCATAAAAGTGACAAGGAGCATATTCTTTGTCACAAGTAGATAGCTTAATATACTCACCACAGCAAATGTTAAAAACGACTCAACAAAATGATCATTGTTATTAGATTCATCAATTAAAGTGCACACTTGCTTTTGAATATAACCTGCCATGATTGCACCCACAATGACTGCAGTCATTGGCACTTGCATACCGAGCAACATCCAGTAAGTTAGTACTGAGAAGGCAACAATTGAAATGCTTGCTAATAGGTTTTGTTTTACATAGTGAAATATTGCCTGCGTGTATTGAGAGCCACCATGTGAATGGCCGCCCTGCTGCTCTTCTACAGCTTCACCTTCATCTCCAGCAAGAACACCAGAGGCATCACTACTCCACTCGATGATAAAATTGATTAACACAGTGCAAGTTGTCAACGCATGACTACCAAAGGTTTGATAACAGCCATGGCCACTAACATACGATTCACTCAAGGCATGAATTGACAAAAAAGAAAAATCAATCACTTGATCAAAATAAAACGTAATAAAATTCATTGAATACCATGTTTTTTCTTGCCCATGCTCAGGCGTATACTTCTGCCAAGCGATCCATGCCAAACTAGCTAAGTTTAATACACCCAAAGTAGTTAATAGCCAACTTGGCGCCCAAATACTAAAAACAGGTAATACAACCACCGTGACTATTAAGCCAAGCACACTAGTGATTAGTGAAAATTGTGCAATCTTATCTATATAATTTGACGTATTTTTATCACTACTTTTAGAAAAAGTCGCTTTGATTTTCTCAAAACCTTCAATCGATAATTGCAAAACTAGATTGTAGTAGCAAATTCCACCTAATATCGCAAACGATAAACTCACTGGCCAGTAAAGACCCAAAGCCACCCATGCCCCGAGATACTCAATCCCCACAAAGCCTGAAACGTAAAGCATCAACATGCCAAGGACTATGCACTCATGTGTACTAACCTTAGATTGATCTTGACTTTGACCTTCAGCCTTATTTTCAGTAAAGAAAACATTCGCCAGCTTTTTAAATCCCATAATGAAATTACAAATAAAAACTGCCCCAAGTACAGGATAAATAATCCAAAATGGTAAGCTAAGCTCGAGTAAAACGTGGGAAAATAATGAAAATGTCAGCACAGATGTCGTTGCTGCGTACATCAAAGCAAAAAAATCAACTAAACAAATCTTAAACCAATCTGGCAAATCCCTTATACGTTCAATCATGAAATACCCTTTTTAAATGCGATTAATTCTCATTTGCATGGTAGCAGGGTTAGTGAGATATTTCTAGCAGAAAATAGCTTATTTTGCTGCCGGGGCGTGAGAAAGTAGCTTAAATAAGCCATCTTCCAAGCTGATAATGACTTGATCATCTTGCGTTAAAGCTTGCTTAGTTGCATCTAAGCTTAAGTATAGATCAAAAAAGTCTGGTGCTTTGAGATAAGCTTGCTGAAATAACGTATTGGCTTGTAAATCACCTTGAGCACGAATATCTGCAGCTTTGGAAACTGCAGATGATCGAATAACATGAGCACTGGCATCGGCTTCTGCACGAATCTTTTCAGCTTTAGCTCGACCTTCTGAGCGATACTCAGTTGCATCCCGTTTTCGCTTGGCAGACATAGTCTGATAAATGGCATCACTAACCTCTGAGGGTAAATCAATGCGTTTAATCCGAACATCAATGACATGCACACCTAGGTAATCAGCTCGCTGATTGACTTCTTGCTGCAGAGATTGAATGATCTCATTTCGCTGAAAGGCCACCACTTCAGATAAACTGTGCTTACCAAATAATGCGCGAAGCACATCATTAACTGTTTGACGAATAAGTCGCTCAGTCACACCAGATTGGCCTTGTGTTCGCTGATAATACAAAGCTGGATCAACAATACGCCATTTTACATAGTAATCTACTAACACAAATTTTTGTTGTTGCGTGAGAATGCGAGAAGTCATCTCAGCAAACGTTTGCAAACGAAAATCCAGTGGAACGACCCGATCAATAATCGGCCACTTAAAGTGTAAACCAGGACCATAATTTACTGGTGTGTGACCGCCGACTAACTGACCCATCCGAATCACTAATGCTTTTCGACCTTCTTTCACCTGAAAGCAACCACTACTAATAATGATAAATAGTGCAAAAACACCAAAAATCACAACGTATTTAGTCCAATGGCGCATAACTATCCAATCGTTAATCATTCGTTTTTGGTGGCATCAACCAAATTTGGCCTTTCAAGCTTGGGTCAACAAGCACTTTCTTTAATGGCGATAACTGTACAGCCATTTGCTCAAGGTATAAACGCCTAAGCATCATTTTTGGAGTCTTTTGATATAAACTTAACAGCTGATCAAATTGTGCTAACTTAGCTTGAGCTTTTAAAATCACGGCCTGCTTGTAGCCATTAGCGTCAGCTATTAACCTAGCTGCATCCCCTTCAGCCATTGGGATAACCTTACTGGTATATTCATTGGCCTCAATCACGTAACGATTGGCATTTTCTCTAGCCTTGATCGCATCATCAAACGCTGACATCACATATTCTGGTGGCTTCACTTTTTGAATATTGACATCAACAATCGAAATGCCCACATGATAGGGCTGTATGATAGCAATTAGCCGATCTTTTATCTTTTGCCGTGCAGCTTCTCGCCCTTCGGTTAACACAGGATCTAAATCCATACCGCCAACCACTTGCCTAATAGCGCTCTCAGCGGCTTCTTTTAAAGTTAAAACTGGCTGATTAACACCGTATAAAAAGTCTTTTGGATTCTCGATACGGTACCAAAAAGACACTGATGAAGTGACTATATTTTCATCACGAGTCAGCATACTACCATTGAGTGTAAAGTGATAAACCTCTTGTACATTCACCCGATCAACTCGATCGATACCTAATAACCGAAAATGTAAACCAGGACCTTGCGTATGATGATATTGACCTAGGCGTAATACAACACCTTGCTCATTAGGTTTTATGATATAAAACCCACCAATAATCCAAAAAAACAACAGAGCGCCAACAATGAAACTGATTTCTACTGACCCTTTAAGACCCTTTGGCGATTGCACTTTGGATTTAATCTTACGATAAAACTGAACAAATAGTTGATCCAAATCTGGCGGACCTTCCTGGCGGTAGATAATACTTTGAATCCAATTCAACAGATTGATCAAATAACCCGTTTAAAATTATATAGATACTGATTTCATAAAACAAGTAATATCAAACAGCTAAAAATTTTTCAAATAAGGGTGGCAAATTCAAGATTGCAGCTCTCAAAAAAGACAAAAATAACTAAAAGAACACTATTGGCTTTATTATTATCTATCAGATTCTTCAAAAGCCATATCGATTTCAAGTCATGATATGTTTTTTTATAAATGTTTTTAGCCTTATCCAAATGTTATCTGACTCTCGCCTGCCATCTGACCGTTCACTTGACTTTGATTACTCTGATTTTGCTCTACACAATCTTGTTGACTGTTCACAGAAAAATCTGAAATCGTTATTTCCTTCTTAGCAGAATTCACATCATTTACAAGCGTATCTTGTTTATTCCACATAAAACCAGTAATCACCATATGAAATAGCATTAATCCACCCATACAAGCAATCATCCAGAGCGGCATCTGAAGAATTGAAGTAGAAAAAAATAATGGCACCGTAAATAGAATCATACATCCGTGAGAATAAACTAGACCAATCACTCTTTTTTTAGCGTTCATCATATCACTTGATTGTGCACAAAATAACCAATCACAGATCAGATAATCCAAATAACTATAGGCAAAAGGCAGTAAAGAAACCAACCCTGGAGCAGTTAGCCCAAGTACTAACGCAGGCAGCAGATGAAATACAATTTTAATTAAGATCGATAAGACGAATAATAGCCTGAACTTAACTTTACTTTTTTTGTACGCTGTATCGAGTTCTGATTTTTTTTCAAAATAAGTAACGTACATACTAGTATCTATTGTGCCACCTTCGTTATTCCCATTCCCTACTATGCTACTCACTTGGTTTTTACTTGAGTTATCACGTTCAGTAACCTTGATTTCCAAGCCTTGAAGTGGATCTAAAGGGAGTTGATTATTATCTAATGATGTTGGTTCAGCTGCAGTATAGTCAGCCTGATAGAGTACCAAGCACTTTTGTTTTTTATTATTGGTACAAATGTAGTTCTTACCACCGATATTAACTATTGTTTGCTCAACACCTTGAAATTTTTGTGCATACCAAGATCTAAACTTACCTACTTTTACAACTTGTGTTTCATCGGTATTTTTTGCTCTTTTATTTAAGAAAAGCTGATGAATCAATGGTAAAATAATTGCTAGAGAACCTAATATGATAGCAGTGGTGGGATTAAAAAACTCCACTCCAAAAAGGACCGGCGAAATAAAATGTGCAAGTATGCAAAATATAATAATATCAATCCATGAACGAACCGCTGCATTAGTTTTTTCTTTCAGTTTTTTTTCTATGATGACAGACACTAAACTAGGAATAATGAATATCCCAACCAAACAAGCAATTGTTACTCCAATAGAAGCATTAAAAGAAATATATCCAAGATAAAAAGGCGCGCCAGCAAGTATGGCAATAAATGCTAAAGTTGACAATATTATAGAGAATATTCGTTTTATATAATTCACCTTGCTCGGTCTACGGCTGATGATAAATTGAGCGCTTTGACTGTTTGAACTTGTAGTATTGTGACCATTATCTTGACTTTGATTAGTTTGATCAAAAAAACTTGAAGCATCAAAATCACCTATATCAGAATAATCAATTCTTAGCATTTGAGCAGATTCCAGTTGAGTAGCTAAGTCCTCCTGCCCAAGCTCATAATCCTGATTTTGTAAGAAATATTTTACTTTTCCTGAATACTTATACTCTGATAGTTTATCTTTAATCCCTCGCATAACCTATTTATTCAATGTTTATGCAAGAATTTTATTGTAGAAGCCTTAAGGCTAGCTTAAGTAATGGTTTTTATTTGTAGGTCATTTAATAAATCACTGATGATAAGCAATCAATCGACTAAGCATTAAACGAAGCGGCTCTGCTGCCCCCCAAATCAATTGATCACCAATCGTAAATAGCCGCAATGTATTGGGTTGATGACGGCTAAGCTGCAACCGACCAACTGCAATTGTATCTGTTCCCATGACAGCTGATGGTGTTAGTTGACTGAATGTATCTTTTTTTGTGTTGGGGACGTAATTTAGCCACGACCAGTCGACTGATCGATATTGGTCAATGATTTGGTTTTGTAAAAATGATTTTTTTAAAGTGACAGTCACTGCCTGACTATGCGCACGCAGCACTCCCACTCGAACACAATAACCCTCATAAGCAATCTTTCTGGCTAAAATCTGACTGGCCTCGCGCTCCCCTTTCCACTCTTCACGGCTAATACCAGGTAACTCAGAGTCTTTATCGATCCAGGGTAATAAACCACCACCAAGAGGTAACTGCTTGCACCAAGTCGTCATCTCACCCAGCGTTTGTGTAGATGGCATATCCGCAAACGGTTTAAGCCATGACTGCACTGCTTGCATGCCTGCACCTGAAATTGATTGATAGGTCATTGATTGAATTGAAGTGACCTGATCTAAAATCGGCAATAAGGCTAGTAGCAGTAAACTCACAGTACAATTGGCGCCGATAAAGCACTTTTTTCCTTGATTAATGGCATTTGCGATCGCGTGATGATTCACTGGATCTAGTACGAGGCAACCAGACGAGCGAAGATAGGATGCACTATCTAGCCAGTAACCTTGATATCCTTTTTTGTGTAATTGAGGATAAATCTGTTTGGTATATCGGCTGCCTTGACAGCTAACTAGTACATCACAAGATTGTAAGATTTCTAGATCTTGAGCGTCTTGCACTGGCAAGATACTGGTAGTCGGAGCTAACACAGAGTCGAACTGGCTAGAAAAGAATATCGGCTCAATCGATTTAAATTGCCCAAACTTGAGTAGGCGCTGCATGAGCACTGAACCGACCATCCCTCGCCAGCCGATAAAACCAACGCGCAAAAGCTTACTGGGCTTCATGCCACTTCATAAATTGTTCATGAGCATGATATAAAGCCTGGCGATTAGGAAGGTCCTTGAGTGACAATGGTGGCCGTAGTATATCAGTTTTGGTGATTTGTAAATCATGCATCAACGCTTTAACAGGAATTGGGTTACTAGCTTGCGTCAATGACTCAAAGATAGGCTGAAGTTGCTGTTGATCAAAATCAGACCAGGTCCCATTGAGCACTTTATTAACATAATCACTAATCCCTTGTGGCCATACGTTACTAGCCACTGATACCAATCCAGTAGCATCGACTTGCTGTGGAAAATGGCCATCATCACCACTGTATAATTGAATGCTCCTGAGCCCTGAAAAATCACCGTCTCCAGACACCTTGACGCTAGTGAAATTTGGATGGTTGACTAACTGACTAACAGTAGCTCTATATAATGGGCTACCAGCTCTTGAGGGGATATGATACAACATACATGGATGCTTGGCTTGATCTAATAATGCTTCAAACCATGCCACTTGACCCATCACACCTGGCTTAGCATAGATTGGTGTAACCAACAATAATGCAGCTAACTCATAAGTATTTAAAATATTGATCCACTGTGACGTTTGCGCCAAATGAAAACCACCAACACCAACCATGACTTGTGCTGTCGGTTTACTTGCCATCACTTGCTCAATGACTTGAACACGCTCTGAAAATGAAAGCGCTAATGACTCACCAGTACTGCCAAGTAGTAAAACACCATTTCTAACTTGAGCTTGACGCTCAATAAGCATCAATAGCTGATCAATATCAATCAGTCCAGATTTAGTAAAAGGGGTAATTAAGGCTGTCCAGACCTTGGGTGAATTTAAACTATTAGCTGAAGACACAATGAGATCAACTGATTATTCATAACTATCATACCTATCTCTTTTAAAAATTAATGCTCAACTGGCTTGAGTGGCGATACCAATGCATGTTGCCAGACAGTTTCAATCCTAGAAACTGGTATAATGGTCAGTGCATTTTTAGCTTCTTTAGGCACTTCAACTAAATCTTTTTCATTATCTTTGGGAATTAAGACTGTTTTAATTTTGCCACGAACCGCAGCTAGTAGCTTCTCTTTCAAGCCGCCAATCGGTAGAACGTCACCTCGCAAGGTAATTTCACCAGTCATCGCTACGCAAGCTTTTACTTTTTTCTGCAAAACCACTGATAAAATCGCTGTAGCAATCGTTATCCCAGCGCTTGGACCATCTTTTGGAATGGCGCCTTCAGGCACATGCACGTGAATATCATGATCACTGAAGTACGATGCTTCAATCGACTGATTTTGGGTATAAACCTTAACGAGCGATAAAGCTGCTTGCACAGACTCTTTCATCACATCACCAAGCTGACCTGTACTGATCACCTTACCTTTACCTGGCGTAGTTAACACTTCAATACTGAGTAAGTCACCACCTGCTTGTGTCCAAGCAAGACCTCTAACTTGACCAATTTGATCTTTTTTAGTGGCTGATTCAAAATCATGCTTTTGGGGGCCAAGAAAGCTTTTAATTTTGCTTGATGTGATCTTGTAAGTTTTTTGAGTATCACTTGCAACAATTTGGCGAACAGTCTTACGGCTGATTTTATGCAAACATCGAGTTAAATCTCTCACGCCTGCCTCACGCGTGTAGTATCTTATAATATGTAAAATGGCTGGCGCTGTCAGTTTGATTTCATTATCTTTTAAAGCATTCTCCTTTAGAATCTTTGGCCAAAGGTGCTTGGTGACAATATGAGTCTTTTCTTGCTCTGTATAGCCAGATAGATATATTCGTTCCATACGATCTAATAACGGCTGCGGCATATCTAAGCTATTAGCAGTGGTTACAAACATCACTTGAGAGAGGTCGTAATCTAATTCAATATAGTGATCGTTAAAGGTATGGTTTTGTTCAGGATCCAATACTTCAAGCAACGCAGATGCTGGGTCCCCACCCCGAGAATCTATGCCAAGCTTATCTACTTCATCTAATAATATGAGTGGATTTGAGGTGTTGGTTTTTTTTAGCGCTTTGATAATTCTACCCGGCATCGATCCGATGTATGTTTTACGGTGCCCACGAATTTCAGCTTCATCATGAATGCCACCTAGGGCAATTCTGACATATTTTCGCCCTGTTGCCTTAGCAATCGAAGTACCTAACGAGGTTTTACCAACTCCAGGTGGACCAACTAAGCATAAGATAGGGCCTTTTGTACTTTTCGATCGAATATGCACAGCCAAATATTCAAGTATCCGCTCTTTCACATCTTTTAAACCATGGTGATCTTCATGCAAAGTCGCTTGGGCTTTTTCTAAATCACGATTGATCTTCGAGTGTTGTCCCCATGGCAAGTCAACAACCCACTCCAGATAGTGACGGATCACACTGGCTTCTGATGACATCGGCTGAACCATTTTTAGCTTTTTAAACTCAGAGAGAACTCGATCCTTTTGCACTGCTTTCATTTTAAGCGCTTTGATTTTTTTCTCTAAATCGCGAAGTTCTGACTGAAATGGATCTTTATTTCCCGATAATTCTTTTTTTATTGCATCTAAACGCTTTTCTTCAATATAGTGACGCTGGTCATCATCAATCGCTTTTTTAACTGAAACACTTATTTTTTTTTCTACTTTTAATCGCTCAAGATCCCGCTTGAGTAATACTAAGATTAATTTAACGCGCTCTTCAACTGAAATCTCTTCCAAGAACTTTTGCTTTTCAGCAATCTTCATAGGTATATGCATCGCAATCAGATCTATGTATCGATCCAACTCTATGATGGATTTTAATGAAGCAGCCATTTCTTCTGAAATCAAATCGTTGAGTTCAATATAATCCCGAAAACCTTTATCAAGCACTTTAAACCAAGCTGCTGATTCGTCAGGATCGACATCAGAATGGTAATCTCCAAGTAGCTCAATTTTTCCTGAATAATTTTCATCGTCGTTAAAATCAAGTAACTTAGCTTTTAGTCGCCCCTCTACTAAAATTTTAACTGATTCGTCATCAAGCACTGTGTGCTGTAAAATTTTGGCGCATACACCATATTCATAAAGATCTTTTTTCTTTGGTTCAGTTAACTTAGCTTCCTTCTGAGCAACTAAAAATATTTTTTTATCCTTGTCTATTGACTTATTAATGGAAGCAATTGACTTCTCTCTCCCAGCAAATAAGGTCAATACCATTGACGGAAATACTGCTACATCACGCAGTGGCAAAATAGGCATGTCTTGTTTTATTTTAGATTCACTCATACTTTTAGCCTGACTTCCTCGAGCGATCACCATTTTTATAAACCAGGAGTGGTTGACTGCTGTTAGCTACTACCTTTTCATCAACTACCACTTGGTGTAATTGATTTTCATCTGGCAAGTCATACATCACTTGTGACAATATCTTTTCAGTAATTGAACGTAGACCTCTAGCCCCTGATCCGCGACTAATCGCTTTCTTGGCAATTGCCTCTAGGGAAGATGGCGTAAACTCCAAGGTAATGCCATCCATTTCAAAAAGTGCTTGATATTGTTTCGTCAATGCATTTCTTGGCTTGGTGAGAATATCAATTAATGCCGCCTCATCTAATTCCTCTAGGGTGGTGATGATGGGTACACGACCAATAAACTCTGGGATCAGGCCATATTTAACAAGATCTTCTGGTTCCATCTTTTCATATAGCTTATTGATTGGCGTTTTATCTGAAACCACTTGTGCATTAAAGCCAATACCACCTTTGGAGGTACGCTTGCGAATGATCTTCTCTAAATCAGCAAATGCGCCACCGCAAATAAACAAAATGTCGCTGGTATCGACTCGAATATACTCTTGATTTGGATGTTTACGTCCCCCTTGAGGTGGGACCGATACCACAGTACCCTCTATCATTTTAAGCAATGCCTGTTGAACACCCTCACCAGAAACATCACGGGTAATTGAAGGGCCATCTGCTTTACGACTAATCTTATCGATTTCATCTAAGTAAATAATACCGTTTTGCGCTAGCTTGACATCAAAGTCACAGTTTTGAAGCAGTTTGAGAACAATGTTTTCCACATCTTCGCCCACATAACCAGCTTCAGTTAAAGTAGTCGTATCAACAATAGCGAACGGCACTTTCAACTTTCGAGCTAATGACTGAGCTAATAATGTTTTACCTGAGCCTGTTGGCCCTATTAACAAGATGTTGCTTTTACCAATTTCAATGTCAGAAGTCAGATGAACATTGCGACTTTTTAACCGCTTATAGTGATTATAAACAGCAACCGCCAACGTTCTTTTCGCAAGCGACTGACCAATCACGTAGCCATCTAGAAATTCTTTAATTTCTCTTGGTATTGGTAGTTTGTCATAATCAAAAGACTTGGCAACGCCTTTGCCCGAATCCTCTTTAATAATCTCATGGCAGGAGATGACGCACTCATCACAAATATAGACTGACTTACCTGCAATTAACCTTTTAACCTCTGTCTGCCTGCTACCGCAAAATGAACAGCAAATCCCTGAACGCTTTCCTTCAAAAGCCATTATGATTCACTAGTCTCAGTTGCCATATCTTTATGACTGGCAATTACTTTATCAATCAAGCCATACTGTTTGGATTCATTCGCATCTAGAAAGTTGTCTCGATTTGTATCTTTTTTTATCGTTTCTGGACTCTGACCCGTGTGCTTGGCCATTAAATTTTCTAACACCGAACCAATTCTTAATGTTTCTTTGGCATGTATCTCAATATCGCTTCCTTGCCCCCGAAATCCACCTAACACTTGGTGAATCATGACCGTTGAGTGCGGCAAACAGTAGCGCTTACCAGCAGCACCGGAAGTCAACAAAAATGCTGCGGCACTAGCTGCCATACCCGTGCAAAGTGTACTCACATTTGGTTTTATGAACTGCATGGTGTCATAGACAGCCAGTGCAGCTGACACCATCCCACCTGGTGAATTGATGTATAAGTAGATGTCACTATCTGCAGATTCTGATTCCAAAAACAGCAGTTGAGCCACAATAAGATTGGCCATATGCGTCTCAACCTCACCGGTTAAAAAGATAACCCGATCTTTAAGCAACCTTGAATAGATATCATAGGAACGTTCGCCACGATTGGTAGATTCTACCACCATTGGCACTAAATGTTGCTTCATTAATAACTCCTATATCTGAGAATGAATCGTATCAAAAGCAATCTCGACTGGCTTTACCTTAGCTTGTGTCAAGATATGATCAACCAACTTAGCTTCTAGCACTTCTAGTTTAGCTTGCTCAACTCGACTCTTATCTTGATAAAACCACTGAATATATTGCTGCTCTTCAATGTATGGAACTGCCAGTGATTTAATATGGTCATTCAAAGCGGCTGGATCGGCTTCCAACTTAAGCTCTGCAATAGCACCTCTTACTATCAAAGATAGCTTGACTTCTTTACGAGAAAGACCAAGAAGCTCGGCTTTAACCTCATCGGTTAAATCATCAACTGGCATTTTACTTTTAGCCACATGACCTTCAAACGTTTGCTTAACTAGAGAATCAGGCAAATCAATTTCGCTTGCTTCTACTAACGCATCAATGGCTCGTCTTTTAATTTGGTTTTTCGCATGACGATCAACATCTTGTTGCATCGTCTTATGAATGGATTGCTTAAAAGCTTTTTCTGTGCTTTCTTCAAGGCCCATTTGTTTAAAAAATGATTCATCTAATGTAGGTAGCGTACCTTCAGATACCTGGTGAACCTGTACTTCAAAGTCTAAGTTTTTATTAGCAAAGGCGCGGTGGTGATAGTCTTTTGGGAACTTGACTGGGAACACGACTGTGTCTCCATTGGCCTTACCAGTTAACTGGTCCTCAAAAGCTTTAATCAAACGACCATGGCCCAAGACTAAAGCAAAGTTTTTACCTTCCCCGCCTTCAGCTGCCTTTCCATCGAGTGTACCCTTGAAGTCTATTACCATTTGATCACCAACTCGTGATTCACGATCTACTGGCTGCCAATCAGTGTGCTTCTCTCTCACTGTTTGCACTGCCTTATCTAAATCTTTATCTGTCAGTTTGCATGTTGGTTCATCAATTTTTAATTTGGTTAAATCAGGCAACTGATATGTTGGAAATACCTCAAAAACAGCTTCGACCTGAAATGACTTTCCGGCTTCTTTTTGGATGTAGTTTACTTCAGGTCGAGATGCTAGCTCAAAATTGTTACGCTCAATTTCTTCCTTTAAATGCTTGTTGGTTAAATCAGATAGCACTTCTTCACGCACTGCTTGGCCATGCTTCCGTTTTAGAAAACTAACTGGAATTTTTGATTTCCTAAACCCCTTTAACGTAAGAGACTGGGTTAGCTCTTTCATTTTATCTTGTATCTGATGATCAACCGCAGCATCTGCAACTTCGATTGTTAATCGCCTTGATAGGCCTTCAGTTTTTATTTGTGCAGCCATACGAGCCCTTAATTAATACGAGAGGAGAGACTCGAACTCTCACAGGTTGCCCCACTGGAACCTAAATCCAGCGCGTCTACCAATTCCGCCACTCTCGCATGGATTTGTTGTATCACTTCGGATTATCATAGATAAATGTGTCTTAGTCAACTGAACAGGTGATGATTTTGGCTATTTAAAAAATGCTTAGGCCACTGACTTGCCGATGCAACATCAATTTCAGACGATACCTTCACTCAAAAAAATCGGATTGAAGGATTCATGAAAATCCAAAACCCTCAGCTAATAGGCCCAATCAATCCAGGCGGATGCTTCAAAGACATCAACTGTTCAGTCCACTGATCAAGTGATATTTGCTGATGATCACCTTGCTGGTCACGAATTGTCACCACCTGCTTCTCAACTTCTTTTTGACCAATCGTCACCAAATAATAAACCCGCCTTATGGTTGCTTCTCGAACTTTTAATCCTATTTTTTCCGGCCGGTCATCCAATGAAACTCGAATGCCAATCTGCCTCAACTTTCTTACAACCGCCTGTGCATAGTTCTGGTGATCTGGATGAATGGTCATCACCATCACTTGCTCTGGCGCCAACCAAAAGGGCAAGTGACCATTGGTATTCTCTAACAAAATGCCTAAAAACCGTTCAAGTGATCCCAGTATAGCTCGATGCAACATCACCGGTACCTTTTTTTGACTTTTCTCATCGACATATGAGGCACCCAATCGTTCAGGCATCAAGAAATCCAGCTGTACTGTGCCACACTGCCACACACGCCCTAGGCAGTCTTTAAGAGAAAACTCCACTTTAGGTCCATAGAAAGCGCCTTCACCCGGATTGAGTTCCCAAGCGATGTCTTGTTGGTCTAGCGCAGTTTGCAATGCTGATTCGGCTTGATCCCATACAGCATCATCTCCCACTCTCACTTTTGGACGCGTAGATAATTTCATTGAGAACTGATCAAAGCCAAATGCTTGATAGGTCGTTTTAACCTGCTCAACAAAACGGCGCACTTCATCAGTGATTTGGCTGGGTAGACAAAAAATGTGGCCATCATCTTGTACAAATCCTCGTAACCGCATTAACCCCTGCAATGTTCCGGATGGCTCATTACGGTGAACACGGCCAAACTCTGCATAACGAACTGGTAAATTACGGTAACTTTTTAACGACTGGTTAAATACTTTAATATGGCATGGGCAGCTCATTGGTTTAAGCGCGTAATCACGACCTTCTGAGCTTAGAAAAAACATGTCATCGGAAAACTTAGACTTATGTCCAGACTTTTCCCATAAATCACCATCCAACACTTGAGGTGTTTGAATCACTTGATAGCCTTGCTGACGGTTTAATTGGCCAACATAATCCATCAACAATTGGTAAATCATTTGACCATTTGGATGCCAAAAAACCATACCAGGCGCACTTGGGTCTATATGAAATAAATGCATTTTCTTGGCAATTAACCGGTGATCTCTTGCTTTGGCTTGTTCCAATCTTACAAAATAAGCTTTTAATGCTTCTTTATTTGCAAATGCTGTGCCATAGATCCGCTGCAAGGGCTTACCTTTGGCATCACCTCGCCAGTAAGAACCCGATACTTTTGTCAACTGAAACGCTTTTAAAAAACGGGTATTGGGCACGTGAGGACCACGGCACAAATCAAAAAACTCACCCTGCTCATAAATAGAAATCACTTCATCAGCTGGCAAATCTTTAATAATTTCAACCTTAAAATGCTCACCAATCTGTTTAAACTTTTCTATTGCTTGCGCTCTAGATACAACCAACCTTTTGACAGGCAGTTTATCTTTTACAATCACTTGCATTTCAGCTTCGATAGCTGTTAGATCTTCAGGTGTAAAAGCGCGCTCATAATCAAAATCATAATAAAAACCATCTTCAATCACCGGCCCAATCGTCACCTGGGCACTAGGAAACAATCGCTTAACCGCTTGAGCTAATAAATGAGCACTAGAGTGCCTTAGTATTTCAGTACCTTCAGGGTCCTCAGGAAAGACAAAAGTAAAATCCCCACCTTCTTGGACCGCGCTGGATAAGTCATAAAGCTGCTGGCCTAGTTTAAAAGCAATTGGCGAATGAGCAGACTTGACTTGCTTTGCGACCTCATAGCCAATAATGCCTCTTTGCACCTCAATTGTTTGGTCTGATAACCTTAACTTGATGCCTGTCACTACTTTCCCTCTCTTAATATGCTAAAATCAGCGTCAACTCTTAAGCGGCAATCGTACTGGCCATCGCTTTAAAATTCAAATAAAAATCAGGAACGCTAATCAGAAACAACAACTTGATGGCAAAGCTACTCTTGGTTACATTGAATTAGGCATTTAGGCTATTATTGAAAAGCATATGGAAAAGTATACTATATATATTGATATTTTTTTCTACTAGTAATTTCTACACCTGTTTGGCTTGTTTTTTTTAGGGACCGCAAAATCTTTCTTAACTCGACAGTAACTACGAAGCCTTCAGTCGCTTTAGTCATACACCTAGATCGAGCTAAAAAAAGACAGAAAAATGTCCAAGAAGTATTTTTAGCACTGACAAAAATAGCTGACACGAAGTCAATATCCAAACACACAATTAACGCCATTGATGGCCAAAAATTAACTGATAAAGAAATACAATCGATTTACCAAAAAAACTTATTTAAACCTCATGTACCAGATCATGTACAGATATCGAAAAATGTGATTGCTTGTTTTCTAAGTCATCGCAAAGCTTGGCAACATATTGTTGATCAAAACTATAAAAGTGGCTTAATCTTTGAGGACGACGCTCAAATTGATCATAGGCAATTTTCTCAAGCATTAAAAACTGCCAATAGTCAATTGCGTGATAACTTGATCATTCAGTTTAAACTGAAAACACCAAGCGCTACTGAGCGAAAATTAGGACTCTATAACCATATCTATGCTCCAATAGTTGCACCTTTAGGACTCGTTGGCTATCTAATAAGTCAACAAGCCGCAAAACAGTTACTACTATTGACTAAAAAAATAGATCGACCAGTTGATGACTTTTTGAGATTGACCAAACTAACTCGTATCTATTCAGGTGAAATTTATCCCTCAGGCATCAAAACGATCGATGCCGAACTAGGCGGTAGTACCATTGGGAATCAAAATATGAAAAAACAAGATCTTTCCTTTCTTGCAAAACTATCAAGAGAAATTAAGCGAGTTATCTATCAGGCTCGACTGATAGTTTAAGCCTGCCTCATCAAGTAAATGTTACCCCATTCGGTCAATACTGACTAAATAACAAAAAAAGTTAGTCACAAGCCTTGCAACCAAACAAATACCTCATGCTTTTTTAAGCACAACGTCAAAATATAAATTATATATTTAAAGCAATAAAGCTATACCATCTTTGATACGGGTACAAATTCAAATGAAATGCCAGTGGTAGGCACGAGTGGGATTGAACCACCGACCCCCACCATGTCAAGGTGATGCTCTACCACTGAGCTACGTGCCTGCTGTGACTGATCATACAATTAAAATTTTTTGAACACAACATTTCATCATTAGGTAAACTAGCAACTATATCCAAAACTCCATGAAATAATCACGTATTTAGCTTTATGTCATAAATGATATGATAGATATTTTTGTCCTTGTCACTATTTTATGAAAATTTAGGTATAAGAGATCAAACTAACATTATTATTCTGAAGTTGTTGAGCACCACCTTTCGCATTGACGTATTGCTTAGATAATTTATCAAATTCTTCAGCATTAGCCGTATCGTACTATTCATTAAGTTGATTCCACGAATGATTAATAGGTGATGGGGTATTTCTAGGGATCAGATGGTAAGTCGCATAGTAAGCTAATGCATAGAACAAACTAGGTAAAGTAGAGTACCAAATTAACTGATTGAACCCTACATTCATTGGCACAAAAAGCCCCATCCCCGAAAATAAAAACATCAAACTACTGAGTGCAAAAAAACCGGCCATTTGATATCTATCTTGGTGGGTTAACCAATTTAGCGATGCACATCCCAGCATAACCGCGCAAAATACCCAACAACTGGCATTGATCGACACCAATAAACCACTAACCAAAAGTATCATCATCAATAAGCTTGTCAGAAAACTAGCAGTGACTGGATATGGATCTCTGGTAAATAAGCGATTGAGTTCATAGCAACAAACTGCTCCAACCAATAAAGCCCAATCAAAAAAGAATAAGCTCGCCCCTAAAGAAAAAATATAGTGAATTAGCAGATAAGTGGCAGATCCAGCTACTAGCTGCGCGATATACCTTTTATTGTTGATTAACCAATCCCAACTTTCGTTAGATTCGCCTGACGGATACTGCGGCAGTAACCTCAAATCCCCAACCGGACCATCTTCTGCTATTTTTATTGTTCGTTTTGATGGCGGCATAAACCCAAAGGAGGATATGCATGGGTCAGCGATGTTTGCAAATTTCTGCAACATCAAAATCACGCTATCCCGACAATTTTCACTTAGTCTAATCCACTGACCTAAAACCTTTTTTTCCAACTCCCCTCTACTTTCGCTATTTTGATTATGATTCTTGTCTATGTAATGCGCTTGAAGTGAACCAAACTGCAAAGACTGACCCTGTTCCTGATCACCGTCAAGCACTCTTACAGGGATTGCAGGGTTGATGATCGCAATTTGAGACAATAGCGTACGATACTGATCTTGACTAACTTGGTATCCTTTATAATGAACTTGATATGGTACCTCTTTATCTTGTCGAAATTTAAAGCCATCTTTAAAGTTGAGTAACCAGTGTTCATTTTGAATACGAGCTTTGCGCACCAAATATTGCTCGCTTAAAATAATGTCCTTGCCAAAAGCAGCTGTGACATAATTTTTTTTACCAGCAGTAATGCCTGTCATTATAAATGAATGCCTTGATCTTGGCATGCTAGCACCCAATATGTTGGATCATCCCCACTTAAAACACTCACTTCTGTTGGAGTATTTCCATGAGACTTTATACACTGCAAATAAGCTTTATCACTGGCACTAAAGTTACGACCTTCAGCTAAAATTGATTCATACTGACCAGTCAAGTAATCCTTTTTAGCCGATTTGAAATCTTTATTACTGTTATCGATTTTTTCAATATGGTCTTTAGCTGCTTTCGCTCTTTCTTTCTGCTCGTCTACATAAACACCCAGCTTAGTAATCCCATTGAGCTTAGATTCTGCATCTTTTATTGGATCTTGTGGATTTTCATTCCTCATTGAGCGACTTTCTCTTATTATTTACTGAAATTGACTAAACAAAAATACATTATCTAGCAATCAATATCAATCAATATAGAAAATAATTAGGATGAATGGAGTAAAAACTACTATAAAACAGAAGAAAGTGATTGATCTAGTAGATCCATCATTTGATCAATCTCTGATGATGTAATACAAAAAGGTGGCATTAGATAAATCGTTGAACCCAGTGGACGAATTAATAACCCTAGATTTCTAGCTTGCAAACCAATTTTAAAGGCAAGCTCTGAACCAGCTGGGCAGTTTATATCAAAAGCTGCCATGGCACCGAGCACCCTTTGATTTGTCAGCTGGCTTTTCCACTTGGCTGATAGTTGGTTTAGTGCCCTTTTTAGCAGCTTTTGCACTGTCATAACTTGATCCAACACATGGGCTTGATCCATGTACTTGATTACTGCTAACGAAACTGCGACGGCTAAAGCATTGCCTGAGTGTGTATGGGAATGTAAAAACGCTTGGTCTGGATGATCCCCGTAAAATAGATCATAAATCGATTGCCGTGTTAACATCACACTTAATGGCAGGGTTCCTGAAGTTAATCCCTTGGCCAAACACATAAAGTCAGGCTGAACATCGGATGCATATTCATAGGCAAAAAACTTTCCTGTTCGACCAAATCCAGTCATGATTTCATCAAAAATGAGATAAACCTGATGTTGATCGCACCATGCTCGTAGCTTTTGTAAGACAGATGGATGATAGAGCTTCATACCACCTGCGCCTTGTAGCACTGGCTCAACAATAATTGCTGCTAACTCATCCTTTTGACGATCAAGTGATTGTTTTATCGGCTGCCACCAACCAGTTGCTGGGTCACTTTGAATATCAGATTGATACGGTATCGATCGAATGCGATGGACTTTGGGCAATAAATCATCATACGGCTTTCTATATTCTTCACAGTCACTAAGCGCCAAGGTAAGAATGGTTTCTCCATGGTAAGCGTTTTCAAGTGCGGCTAGTGAAGTTCTTTGGGGTTGCCCTTTGAGCCTTTGAGCATGAATAGCCATTTTAACTGCCATTTCTACTGCACTTGAACCATCTGATGCAAAACTAACATGTGAAAGCTGCTGATTAGTTTTTTGGGTTAAGCGCTCACTAAGCTCGATAATGTTGGGATGTGTTGTATTAGCAAAAATGACATGTGAAAATTGAGATAACTGATCAATGATGGCTGATTGAACAACCTCATGGCCGTGTCCCAACGATTGACACCACCAACTGCTAATAGCATCTAAGACTTTTTGACCATCGTGACCTTCAAGCCAAACACCTTTAGCGGATTTAATCAACCATGGCTTTTGCTGCTCAAAACGCTTGGCTGGCATACAAGGATGCCAATTTACCTGTAAGTCACGCTCAAGCCACTGCCCATAAGATCGTTTCTGTACTAAGGTCTGTTTTTTATCCATGCTTGCGGTTATGCTATTAGCTGAGTATTGCTGTCACTTTAACAAATCAATGAATACGGTAAAAGCTTTTAAAGAACCTCTTGATTCGCTCCAACATCATTTTGATCTGCCTTTTGCAACCTTAATGCAAAAAGCGCAAACGATACACTTACAGCACTTTCCAAAATATGACATGCAACTGTCTACCTTGTTGAATATCAAAACAGGCGCTTGCCCAGAAGACTGCAAATACTGTAGCCAAAGCATTCGCTACCAAACTGGGCTTGAGCGATCACCGATCATGGATGAGCAAATCGTGATGGCCAAGGCCAAACAAGCCAAAGCCAATGGTTCGACACGATTTTGTATGGGGCTGGCATGGCGAACACCCCCAAGCAAAACCCAGTTTGAAAAAACAATGCATTTAGTAAAACAGGTGAAAAAACTTGGCCTTGAAACTTGCCTAACGATGGGCATGCTGAAACCCGAGCAAGCTTTAGCACTTAAAGAAGCGGGTCTTGATTACTACAATCATAATTTAGACACCTCACCAGAGTATTATAAAACCGTGGTCACAACGAGGACTTATGAAGATCGCCTTGAAACCTTAAAAAATGTCCATCAAGCCGGGCTAAAAACTTGCTGTGGCGCTATATTAGGTATGGGAGAATCTCGAGAAGATCGTATTCAATTTTTACTACAGCTTCTCAAGCTAGATGCCCCACCACAAAGTATTCCCATCAACCAATTAGTCAAAATCCCTGGCACCCCATTTGAAAAAATGAAAGCCATTGATCCATTTGAGTTTGTTAGAACAATTGCTGTTGCTCGAGTACATTTTCCCACATCAAGAATCCGTTTGTCAGCAGGACGCATGCAAATGTCCGATGAATTACAAGCTTTGTGTTTTCTAGCAGGTGCTAACTCAGTTTTTTATGGTGATGAACTACTCACCACTAAAAACCCTCAAATGCAAAAAGACCGGCAATTACTCGATCGACTTGATATCGCCATCCAAGGTCATGATTGAGTCAATCTTACGTGATCGTCTGACACAACACAAAAACCAAGGCCTCTATCGGCAGTTAAAGCCAAGGTCGCCTGAAAGATCGCATTTGATTCAGCAAAATAATCAAACACTCATTAACTTTGCGAGTTTTGACTACCTTGGATTATCCCAACATCCAACAATCATCCAAGCTTATCAGCAGGCCATTGAACAGTATGGCATCAGCGCAACAGGTGCACCCACACTCAACGGCTACACGCAAGCTCATGCAGACCTTGAACAGCGTCTAGCATCTTATTACCAAGTGCCTGCTGTTCGACTTTTTATGTCAGGATACCAGGCAAACTTAGCTGTCCTATCTACTTTTGTTACAAGAGATACTCCTGTATTTCATGCTAGAGACAGTCATGCATCACTCATTGACGGTATCCGTTTATCTGGTGCCAAACATCGACGATTTGCTTCTCATGATATGACAGTGCTAAAAGCGCTCATATCACAAGCGAATAAGCCCTGCTGGGTGGTCACTGAAAGTGTGTTTAGCATGACTGGCCAACGCAGTAACCTGACTGAACTCATGCACTTATGCAACCAACAGTCAACATCTTTACTAGTTGATGATGCCCATGGTATCGGCTGGAAGCCAAAAGGCAGCTTAAAACCAAATGATGCCAATATCCCAAATAATCTGGTTATCACTGCCACCTTTGGCAAAGCACTTGGCACAGCAGGGGCAATGGTAGCCGGTAGCCAAACCGCTATCGACTATCTCACGCAATTTGCCAGGCCTTATCTGTTTTCAACGGCGCTGCCACCTGCTATGGCAGCAGCTACCCACGCTAGCCTCAACCTTCTCAGCGAGAACCCTGAGCGCGCTTACCATTTAATGGAAAAAATCAAATATTTCCAAAATCTCTGCCAACAAGAAGGTATCAAAATCCAAGCCACCAATACACCCATACAGCCCATTATCATTCCAGGTACCCAACAAGCCTGCACACTATCAAATACACTTGCTATGCAAGGTTTTCATGTGCCAGCGATCCGCTGGCCCACGGTGCCAAAAGGTCAAGAAAGACTGCGTATTTCGATCACCTATGGCCACTCCAAAGACAACTTAGAACAACTAGTTAAGGCGTTATCTCATGCTCTTAAATCATCCTAAATTCTTCATAACCGCCACAGATACTGAAATTGGCAAAACAACAGTCACAATGAGTCTATTAAAGGCCTTTCAAGCACAAAATCGACCTGCTAATGGTTTAAAATGGCTTGCCACCGATGGTCAAATGACCAACCAAGGCTTAAGAAACGAAGATGCTTTAGCACTTGCCACTCAAAGCACTGACAAACTCACGTACAAGCAAACCAACCCTTTTTGTTATCCAGAGCCTATTGCACCTCACCTGGCAGCTCAGCACGCAGGTCAACAAATCAACATAGATCAGCTCAATCAACCATTTTTTTCACCTTACCCCAAAGCCCATTATTTAATTGAGGGGATTGGTGGTTTACTAGTCCCACTCAATAACCAACACACCCTGCTCGACTGGCTTGTTCAGTTGTCATGCCCAGTTATCACCGTTGTTGGCATCAAACTTGGTTGTTTAAACCATGCATTGATGACTGATCGATGTTTAGAACAAGCTGGTATCAAACAGCGTTATTGGATTGCTAACCTCTTAGATCCTGACGCTGCCTATATTGATGAGCAAATTGAAACACTTAAAGTGCATTGCAGTGCAAGCTACCTTGCTACCTTGCCTTACAAAAGTGAACATCTTGTTAATTTTAACGATGACTTCTGGCAAAAATTCCCAGCATTATAGGTGAAGGCGCCTCAGCTGGTAACTAATCCAATAGTGATCGCTTAAAAAGTTAGATATAAATCAGTTTTTAAAAAGACAATGTTGTTTGGAACGGCAACTACTGGCAACAGGTTCTGCGCTGATCAAGAAGTAAAGATTTGATGGGCATCCAGGTAATTGATAATTTTATAGGATTCAATGTCTTGCATAGTGCTGCCACTATAGATCAAGTATCCTAAAGCGCATTTATTTTTTGAAATCCCCGTAAAGTGCTTTAGACCTTTGAAGAACTGCATGATGATAGTTTGAGCAGCCTTGATCTCTATCGGTATTAATTGTTCACCCGTTTTGTAAATGACGTCTACTTCATTTTGGTGCTGATCTCGATAAAAATATAAATTGTGATCAAGTCCTCTATTATACCGATACTTTATTAAATCCAATATAATTAGGTTCTCAACTAAATTGCCTCTCAGTGGGTCCCTGCTGATTTGAGAAATATTTTCAATATTAAGTAAATAAGCCGCAAGTCCAGGATCTGTGAAGTATAGCTTTGGAGATTTTATCACTCTTTTTCCAAAGTTTTCAAAATAAGGCTGCAGGCGAAAAATAATATAAGATGCTTCTAATATGGATAACCAATGTTCTATCGTTGTGCTAGATACACCAACATCACTAGCAAGACTGTTTTTGTTTAAAATTTGACCAACTCTACCAGCACATAGCTTTAGAAATCTTTGAAAACTTGATAAATCTTTTATATTAGTTAACTGCCTGACGTCTCTTTCAAGGTACGTAGCAATATAATTTTTATACACAAAAGTAGGATTAACTTTATTTTGATGAATAGCAGGATAAAAGCCATTGAGCAATAAAGTATCCAAATCTAAGATAGCATCAGTTTTTTTAAGTTCATTGATAGAAAGTGGAAGTAAAGACAATAAAGCGGTTCTTCCAGCAAGAGACTGTGAGATGCTTTGCTGCAGCATTAATTGATGACTACCAGTTAAAATAAATAGCCCCTTCCTTTTATCATTATCAACAATGGTCTGAAGATAAGATAATAAGTCTGGTGCTCGCTGAATCTCATCAAAAATAGCACCGTCACAATACTTGGCTAAAAATTGACGAGGATCAGTTTGCGCTAACAGCAAAACATCTTTATCCTCCAAGCTGACATATGGCTTATCAGGAAAAGCCATTCTTGATAATGTGGTTTTACCAGACTGCCTGGGACCTGTGATTGTGACAATTGGAAATTGCTTGGCAAGTTCCATCATGACTGGATTTATATCACGCTCTATCATTAACTGCTACACCTTAAATACCACTCTACTTTAATTTTGCTCATGTTTTTAGTTATTTTCAAGTTCAAGTTTAATATTTCTCAATTTTAGCATATCGATGATCGAAATCAAAAATATCACAACAAAGCACAATAACTCGGCTTTGACTAATGATGTTGAAAAAACTGCTTCAGACATTGCTACATCACTGTTGTATTATTGAAAGTCTTTTTATGTATCAATTGCTAGCTCTTTAAGTTAAAAGGGTATTTTTTTGC
>Ga0233438_10000475_pt1 | contig 51259 bp, 38 predicted proteins | sample SI_123_September_FD_182720 | JGI IMG/M metagenome (GOLD analysis project Ga0233438, IMG submission 182720) | Seawater microbial communities from Saanich Inlet, British Columbia, Canada - SI_123_September2016_10_MG | ecosystem: Environmental > Aquatic > Marine > Inlet | place: Canada: British...
AGATACTGCAGCTGCTGGCCACATTGCTTTACTTTCGGTTAATTGTACTCCAATTTTATTCTCTACGTCTAGCAAATTCCAAATAGTATCCTTCTCTAAATGATCTGGACAAGCAGGATAACCAGGCGCAGGCCTAATTCCTTTATAATTTTCTTTAATTAAGTCATCATTAGACAAGGTTTCATCTGATGCATACCCCCAATGTTTGGTTCTTATTTGCTTGTGTAAATATTCTGCAAAAGCTTCTGCGAATCGGTCTGCAATAGCTTGTGCCATAATTGCATTATAATCATCTTCTTTGGCTTTGTAACTTTCTGCTAATTCTTGAGCTCCGAAAATACCCACACAAAAAGCACCCATATAATCTGTTTTGTTCGATTCTTCTGGAGCTACAAAATCTGATAAGGCAATATTTGGTATGCCTTCTCTCTTTTTTAATTGCTGACGTAAAGTTCTAAAAACCGCTACTTCATTTCCTTTTTTCTTAATGGAAAGATCATCTTCATTAATTGTATTTGCCTCAAACAGACCAAAAACAGCTTTTGGTTTTAGCAATTGTTTTGTGATAATTTCCTGAATCATTTCTTGAGCTTCATTATATAAAACACTGGCTTGTTCTCCTACTATTTTATCTGACAAAATATCTGGGAATTTACCATGTAAATCCCAACTTCTAAAAAATGGACTCCAATCTATAAATGGCACTAGTGCTTTTAAACTTAATTGCTCTAAAGTTTGAATACCTAACTCTTTTGGTTTTATTATTTCTGAAGTGTCCCAATCAATTTTGTACTTACGTTTACGAGCTTCATCAATAGAAATATATGATTTCTCTTTACCTCGTTTTAAAAACTTAGTTCTGAATTCATCATAATCTTTCTTCAATTTAGCAACATATGTATTAGATGTTTTCTTGTTTAACAAATCACCAACCACAGTTACTGCTCTAGATGCATCATTTACGTGAACAACTGCATTTTTGTACTGTGTATCTATCTTAACTGCTGTGTGCGCCTTAGAGGTTGTTGCACCACCAATTAACAATGGAACAGTAAAGTTTTGACGTTCCATTTCTTTGGCTAAATACACCATTTCATCTAAAGAAGGTGTAATTAAACCACTTAAACCAATAGCATCTACATTTTCTCTTTTTGCAGTTTCAATTATTTTTTCTGGTGGAACCATCACACCTAAATCTACAATTTCGTAGTTATTACAGCCTAAGACTACAGACACAATATTTTTACCAATATCGTGCACATCACCTTTTACAGTTGCCATTAATATTTTACCCAAAGCTTGTTGCTCTTCACCTTTTTCTGCTTCTATAAAAGGATTTAAATAACCAACAGCTTTTTTCATGACTCTTGCAGATTTTACGACTTGGGGTAAGAACATTTTTCCTGCTCCAAACAAATCTCCAACCACATTCATACCCGCCATTAAATTCCCTTCAATAACTTCTATTGGCGCAGCTGCTTGTACTCTTGCTTCTTCTACATCTTCAATAATAAAAGCATCAATACCTTTTACTAAAGCATGGGTAATTCTTTCTTGTAATGGATTTTCTCTCCAAGATAAATCTACACCAGCTTCTTTTTTAGACCCTTTTACCGTTTCTGCAAAATCTAATAAACGCTCTGTTGCATCTTCTCTTCTATCTAAAATTACATCTTCTACATGTTCTAATAAATCTTTCGGAATGTCATCATACACCTCTAACAAAGCAGGATTTACAATACCAATATTCATTCCGGCCTGAATGGCGTGGTATAAGAAAACCGAATGCATTGCCTCTCGAACACCATCATTTCCTCTAAAAGAAAAAGATACATTACTTACACCTCCACTAACAGAAACGTTTTCTAAATTTTGCCTTACCCAGTGTGTAGCTTCAATAAAATCTATAGCATTTTTCCTATGCTCATCCATACCTGTTGCTACAGGAAAAATGTTTAAATCGAAGATGATATCCTCAGAGGGGAATCCTACTTTGTTTACCAGAATATCGTAAGATCTCTTCGCAATCTCAATTCTCCGTTCGTAATTATCTGCTTGCCCAACTTCATCGAAAGCCATAACAATTACAGCTGCTCCATAACGTTTTATTTGCGTTGCTTCCCAAATAAATTTCTCTTCACCTTCTTTTAAAGAAATGGAATTTACCACACATTTACCTTGTACAACTTGCAAACCAGCCTCTATGATTTCCCATTTAGAACTATCAATCATCATTGGCACTCTACAAATATCTGGCTCAGCAGCAATTAGATTTAGGAAACGAACCATGGCTTCTTTACCATCAATTAAACCATCATCCATATTGATATCGACGATTTGTGCTCCTCCATCTACTTGATGACGAGCTATATCTAGTGCTTCATCAAATTTTTCTTCTTTAATTAAACGCAAAAACTTACGAGAACCTGCAACATTAGTGCGTTCTCCAACATTTATAAAATTGCTGTTTTCGTTTAAAATCAGAGGCTCTAACCCTGATAAGCGCATGTATTTTGTCTGTTTCACTTTCATTAATCTACCCCTTCTAAAACTTTACGCGGTTTGTATTTGGCAGCAATATTTGCGATAACTCGTATATGTTCTGGAGATGTACCACAACAACCACCAATAATATTTATTAAATCTTTCTTTAGATATTCTTCTATTTGTTCTCCCATTTCTTCTGGAGTTTCATCATACTCTCCAAAAGCATTTGGCAAACCAGCATTGGGATGCGCAGAAATTGCAAAATCGGTTTTATTGGCAATAGCCTCTAAATGAGGTTGTAATAAATTGGCTCCTAAAGCACAATTAAACCCTACAGATAAAAGCGGAATATGGGAAACAGAAATTAAAAATGCTTCTGCAGTTTGCCCAGATAAAGTTCTACCAGAAGCATCTGTAATTGTACCGCTTAACATGACAGGAATTTCTGTTTTTCTCTCCTCTTTGACCTGCTCAATAGCAAATAATGCTGCTTTTGCATTTAAGGTGTCAAACACCGTTTCTACCAATAAAATATCTGCTCCACCATCTAATAATGCTTCTACCTGCTGCTTATATGCAATTCTTAATTCATCAAAAGTTACAGCTCTATAACCAGGATCATTCACATCTGGAGACATACTTGCAGTTCTATTTGTTGGTCCAATAGAACCGGCTACAAAGCGTGGTTTATGTGGCTCTTTTGCTGTAAATTCTTCGGCAACTTCCTTGGCTATTTTAGCTGATTGATAATTTAACTCGTAGACTAAATCTTCCATCTGATAATCAGCCATAGCTATAGTTGTCCCTGAAAAAGTATTGGTTTCTATGATATCTGCACCTGCCTCAAAATATTTATTATGAATTGTCTTTATGGCTTCTGGCTGAGTTAAGGAAAGTAAATCATTATTGCCTTGAAGTGGAGTTCGATAGTCTTTAAAACGTTCTCCTCTAAAATCCTCTTCTGTAAATTTATAGGCTTGTAGCATGGTACCCATAGCACCATCTAAAACTAAAATTCTTTCTTGTAAAGCTTTGTAAATATTTGACATATCTATTTATTATATAATATGTCATCAGGAAAAGTGTAACTTTCTCTGTTATCTGTCAATAGCTATTTGATAAAATATCGAAATAGATTGTAGAATGTAGCACCTTTCTCATTTTTGAGAGGTTGCCAAAGCTTCATTGGGTCTAATCCCTCTGCCTTTCGTGATAACGTATTAATAAGTTTATGAACTAAATTAGAAACAAAGTAACGAACTTTTTTCTATTTTTTATAGTTTATTCGTAAATATCTGAAGACAAATATCTATCTCCTCTATCACAAACAATAGCAACAACCACTCCTTTATCTATTGAATTGGCTATTTTAATTGCGGTAGCTACAGAACCTCCACTACTCATTCCAGAAAAAATACCTTCTTCTCTGGCTAAACGAATGGTCATGGCTTTTGCTTCTTCTTCACTTACCTCTAAAACTTGGTCTATTTTTTTCGCATTAAAAATAGCTGGCAAGTATTCTTTTTTCCACTTTCTAATTCCAGGAATTCTTGCTCCATCTTTTGGTTGTGCTCCAATTATGGTTATTTCACCATTCTTTTCTTTTAAAAAGTCTGAAACACCAGTAATTGTACCTGTTGTACCCATTGCCGAAACAAAATGAGTTACTTTACCTTCTGTATCTCTCCAAATTTCTGGGCCTGTGGTTTTATAATGTGCTTTAGGGTTATCGAAATTATCAAACTGATTTAATCTAAAATAACCCTTTTTATATTTTAAGCTTAAGGCATGGTCTATAGCACCTTCCATACCTTTATCTGCAGGAGTTAAAATAACGTCAGCGCCGTAAGCTCTCATTGTTTTTACTCTTTCTATAGTAGAATTTTCTGGCATGGTAATTACCATATTTACACCTAAAACTTTTGCCATTAATGCTAATGCAATACCTGTATTACCACTTGTAGCTTCTACTAAAGTATCTCCCTTCTTTATATTTTTTCTTTTGATGGCTTCAGAAATCATATAATAAGCAGCTCTATCTTTAACACTACCTCCAGGATTGTTACCTTCTAATTTTAAAAGTAAAGTAACTCCTTCTTTTTTAAAAACACTTTGTGCTTCTACCAAAGGTGTATTACCTACAAAATCTATGATACTTTTTGTTTGCATTTTAAATTCTTTTTTGAAAAATATTATTTTCTTTTTGCACTGTAACTACTGAGTTTAGTGGTATTGATTCTGTAACACAAACATTTGCACCAATTACAGAATTTGCTCCGATGATTACATCTCCTCCAAGAATTGTTGCGTTTGCGTAAATGATAACATTATCTTCAATGGTTGGATGTCTTTTGGTAAATGCCAAATTCTTTTTTACTTGAATTCCACCCAAAGTAACTCCCTGAAAAATCTGAACGTTATTTTTAATAACAGTGGTTTCACCAATTACAATTCCAGTTGCATGATCAATAAAAAACGATTCGCCTATTTCTGCTCCTGGATGAATATCAGTACCTGTTGTACTATGAGCAAATTCGCTCATCATTCTTGGTAAAATCGAAATTTCTAATTGTAATAATTGATGACTTAATCTGTATACAGCAATTGCATAAAAACCTGGATAAGCTAGGTAGATTTCCTCTAAACTCTTTGCAGCAGGATCATTTTTATTGGCTGCTTCTGCATCTAAATCTAACTTCTTTCTTATAACCGTAAATGAACTTTGAAAAGCATTCCATAATTCCTCTCCTTTATCTACAGATAATCTATCTAAAATTAATAGGAACTTTCTTTTAGTATCAGAACCATTTTTAGAAAGATGATTTTCATCAAATAGATCATTAATCAACTGTTTTGTGAAAACCTCAACTGCATCTCTTAGGCACATTTTGTAATTTTTAAAATCAGTCGATTTTTTAAATTCTATTATTTGTTCTGTTTGTTTCATAAAGGTTTAACTTTCTGGTGCTAATTCTATCTCTAAACCATTTAATTCCGGTGTAATTTGTATTTGACAACCCAATCTGCTATTATCTTCCACATAAAAAGCTTCAGCTAGCATTGCATCTTCATCATCTGTCATTTCTGGCAATTCATGATCAGACTTTACATAACATTGGCACGATGCACACATAGCCATCCCTCCACAAATACCAATAGTACCTTCTTCTGCTAATTCATAAGAACGAACTACCTCCATTAAATTCATAGACATGTCTGTTGGTGCAACAATATCATGCGTTTTACCTTCTCTATCTGTAATTTTTATATTGATGTCTTGCATCTTTTTATTTAATTATTTGAATGGTCTGCAAATTTAAGGAAACCTAACAACAAACTATTAGTCAATTGCCTTTATTACTGCTTTTGGCGCTTCTTTCTTTGTACCATCGAAACCTTCTACACCTCCAACAGTGGTATATTTCATTACGTATTTTTTATCTGGATAAATTCTTTTATAGGCGCTTTGACACATTAATGTTGCTTCATGAAAACCACATAAAATCAGTTTTAATTTACCTGGATATGTGTTTACATCTCCAATTGCGTAAATTCCTGGAATGTTTGTTTGATAATCTAAAGCGTTATTTACTTTAATTGCATTTTTTTCGATTTCTAAGCCCCAATTTGCAATAGGTCCTAATTTTGGTGATAATCCAAAAAGCGGAATAAAATGATCTGCATCAATAATAAAGCCATCTTCACCTTTCTTTTCTACAACTACACCAGTTACTTTATCATCGCCTAAAATCCCTTTTACTTCTGCTGGAGTTATGATATTTATTTTACCTAAATTTTTTAATTCTTGTGCTTTTTCTACAGAATCTAAAGCGCCTCTAAATTCATTTCTTCTATGAATTAAAGTTACTTCTGATGCCACATCAGATAAGAAAATTGCCCAGTCTAAAGCAGAATCTCCTCCACCAGAAATTACTACCTTTTTATCTCTGTATAATTCTGGTTCTTTAATGATATACTCAACACCTTTGTCTTCAAAATTTGCTAGGTTTTCAATTAATGGTTTTCTAGGCTCAAAAGACCCAAGACCACCAGCAATAGCAACTATTTTCGCATGATGCTTTGTGCCTTTATTTGTGGTTACAAAAAAGGTTCCATCTTCTAATTTATCGATTGTTTCTGCCCTTTCTCCTAAGGTGAAACCAGGTTTAAATTGTTTAGTTTGTTCTAACAATTTTGTTGTTAAATCGCCTGCTAAAATCTCTGGATAAGCAGGAATATCGTAAATAGGTTTCTTAGGATAAATTTCTGAACATTGACCTCCAGGTTGTGGTAAAGCATCAATTAAATGACATTTTAGTTTTAATAAACCTGCTTCAAAAATTGTGAATAATCCTGTTGGACCTGCTCCAATTATTAATATATCTGTTGTAATCATCTTTCTTATTCTTATTTATTTTTCAACCAAACTTTTTGTGAATTCGTTTAGCTTTTCTACTTTTTCTTCAAAGTCTCCTTTGATTGTTTTTCTATATTCATTTAAATTTTTCACTAAATCATCTATGTTTTCTGGAATTACTTCCTCAAAAAACTGACGTAATCTTTTGGCTGTTGTTGGCGATTTTCCATTGGTAGAAATTGCCACTTTTACATTTCCTTTAGTAACGATTCCACCCATATAAAAATCACAATAGGGAGGATTATCTGCAACATTAACCAACTTTGCTTCTGCTCTACAATCTTTCCAAACTTGAACATTTACTTTAGGAATATCTGTTGTTGCAACTATTATATGTCTGCCTTCTAAATATTTTTTTTGATAAATGTCATTAACTAAAGTAACACAGCCTTTTTTAGCTAATTCAATTGTACCATCTCTAAACATGGGTGAAACCATTAAAACTTTTGCATCTGGACTTGACTTTAACAAAAATGTTAATTTTTCTTCTGCCACAAAACCACCACCAACTATTAAAACGTTTAAGTTTTTAGTTTTTAAAAAAACGGGATATAAGTTATTTCTTTCCATTTCTAATATCTAAACAGCTATAGCCTTTGTGTTTTTTTGTTGTAAACTTTGTAAAATTGCTCTGTGATTTACAACATCACCCAAAACAATAATTGCAGGATTACACAACTCTTGCTCTTTAACCACATTTAAAATGGTATTAACTGTACCAATACCCACTTTTTCTCTAGAGGTTGTTCCTTCTTGAATGACAGCTACAGGTAAATCTTGTTTTCCTTCTTTTTGAAATAATGTTACTATTTGAGGTAGTTTACTCATGCCCATTAAAATCACAACTGTTGCATTTGATTTTGCTGCTAATTTTACATCACCAGAAATTTTATGCTCTTTTGTAGTACCAGTAATTACCCAAAAACTTTCTGCACTTCCTCTTTTTGTTAATGGAATGTTTTGATAAGCAGGTACTGCTAAAGACGAAGAAATACCAGGAACAACAGCAACATCTATTTGATGACTTGCAGCGAATTCCATTTCTTCTGCACCTCTTCCAAAAATAAAAGGATCACCACCTTTTAAACGAACTACATGTCCATGAGAATTTGCTCTAGCAACAATTAAATCGTTGATTTGTTCTTGTTGATATTTATAGCAACCACGTCTTTTACCCACAAAAATCAATTCTGCCTTTTTATTTACATACTCTAATAATTCTTTATTAACTAAAGCATCATACAGAACAACGTCTGCAGATTTTAAAGCTTTAATTGCTTTTAATGTAATTAAATCTACATCTCCTGGTCCAGATCCAACAACAGTTAATTTCGGTCTTCTTAAACTCATTCTTTCTAATTATTAACTTCAGCTTTGGCTATAGATTCTTCTCTAAGAATTCTAACTTTTTCTAAAAACACCTCAGCATCTTTAATATATTTCTTGGCAAATTCTTCTTTAGGAGCATATTTATTTATCTGATAAATTAAATCAGAAAATGAACCTTGTAGATTGATTTTATTTGAAGCGATGTAAAATTCATCAAACTGCTTAATAATAGTTGCTTGTGAGTTTGTTTTAATATTTTCTGCCAATAACATTGCTTTAGCTGAATTTACTAAAGAACTATATGCATGATAAATAGCACTTGAATAAACAGAATTCACAAAAGATTCTTTGGCTTTATCAATCTTTTCTTCGCTTTCTAAAAATAGTGTTGCAATTAAATCAATGACAACTCCTGCACATTCTCCAATTCCGATTTCCTTTTTATAAACGTCATTATTTCCCCAGTCAATAAAATCTTCTTGTGTTAAATTGCTAGTGTCTTGTAAGTCATTCAAGAAATTATAAAAATACTTTTCACCCTTTTCTTTGTAATAGTCTACAAACTGCAAGCCATTTGCATTTGTTTCAAAATCATCTAAAATTCTACGCATTGCTTCTGGTCCTCTTCTGCTTGGTACTTTAACTACTTTATCTGCAAAAACACCTTGGCCATCTCCTAAATTTCCACCACCTAAAAGTACTTGTAATGCAGGTGCAACTAATTTCTCTGGAGTTCTAACAGACATGCCTTGAAAACCAATATTAGCCATATTGTGTTGCCCACAAGCATTCATACAACCACTTATCTTAATAACTAAATCTTCGTTTTCTAAATATTTAGGATATTCTTTTGCGATTACTTTTTCTAATTCTTCAGCAATTCCTGTACTACTTGCAATACCTAAATTACAAGTATCTGTTCCTGGACAAGCAGTAATATCTACAGCCTTATTATAACCTGCTTCTACAAAGTCTAATTTCTTTAATTCTTGATAAAAGAAAGGCACCAAGTCTGTTTTTACAAATGGAATTAAAATATTTTGACGTAAAGACAATCTAATTTCGCTTGCTGCATATTTCTCCACCAAATCTGCTAACAACCTAGCTTTATCTGTATAAAAATCACCTAGTAAAACTTTAATTCCGATTGCAACAAAACCTTGTTGTTTCTGTGGAATTAAGTTTGTAGACTTCCATAAATCATACGCTTTTTGGTCTTTGATTTCAACTTTTGGAGCATCAACAGTAACAGGTTTTGAAACCTTATAAGCATCAGCATCAATCTTTACAGATTTAAATTCGATTGCTTTTTGTTCTTCTAAAATTAATTCTCTAAAAGCATCTAATCCTATATCTTTTAATAAGAATTTCATTCTAGCTTTGGCTCTACTTTTACGTTCTCCATATCTATCAAAAATTCTTAAAACACCCTCCATTAAAGGAATAATTTTATCGCTAGCAACAAATTCGTACAATAAATCTGCATGCCTTGGTTGAGATCCTAAACCTCCACCAATCATTACTTTAAAACCACGAATTCCGTTTTCTATTTTAGCGATAAAACCTAAATCATGCATGTAAGATAAACCTGTATCTTCATCAGAAGCAGAAAATGAAACCTTGAATTTACGACCCATTTCTTGACAAATTGGATTTCTTAAAAAGAATCTAAAAAGTGCATCTACATAAGGTGAAACATCAAAAGGTTCATTAATATCAATTCCTGCAGTTTCTGATGCTGTTACGTTTCTAACTGTATTACCACAAGCTTCTCTTAGAGTTACATTATCTCTTTCTAATTCTACCCATAATTGTGGTGTTCTATTCAAATCTACATAATGAATTTGAATGTCTTGACGTGTTGTAATATGTAATCTACCTCTAGAATATTCATCTGAAACATCTGCAATTCTCTTTAGTTGATGACTTTTAACCTTACCATAAGGTAATTTAATACGAATCATCTGAACTCCTTGCTGACGCTGACCATACACGCCTCTTGCTAAACGTAAACTTCTAAATTTTTCTTCATCAATTTGTAAATTATTGAATGCCGAAATTTTATCTGCTAACTCAATAATATCTTTTTCTACAACTGGATTTTCTATTTCTGTTCTAAAACTTTGCATGGCACTTTTGTTTAAATTATAAGAGCATAAAGTTGAAAAGCTATTCTAATCAACTTTACATCTCTTAAACTTCTTATTTTCTTTTTCTTATTTTATGAAACCAACACCTACTGTGTTGTTTGTTTTTGGATTAATTAGAATAAAAGATCCATTAGATTTATTCTTTTTGTAACTGTCTACCAACAATGGTTTACTAAGCTTTAATTGTATATCTCCAATTTGATTTAATTCTAATGCTTCAGGGTTTTCTTGTATGCCAGAAAAATCTGTTTTAATAATGCTAGACAAGTTGGTTACTTTGGCTTGCCCATCATTTACACCATGTTTGATATAATATTTTTGAGAAATTTGCAATGGATCTTTATCCATCCAACAAATTGTAGCATCTAATTGTTTGGTAATTGTTGGTTCTTCTGCAACTTTAACAAACATATCTCCTCTACTAACATTTACATTATCTTCTAACGTAATTGTTACAGCACTTCCGCTTTTTGCTTTGGCATATTCTTTATCAAAAAAGTGAATGCTCTTTATTTTAGATTTTGTTTTTGATGGTAAAACAGCAACCTCTTCACCTATTTCTAAATCACCCCCATAAACTTTACCTGCATATCCTCTAAAATCATGAAATTCGTTTGTTTTGGGTCTAATTACAGTTTGTACAGGAAAACGTGTTTGAGATTCATCATTAATATCTTTAGTATCTAAATTTTCTAAATGATGCATTAAGGTTTGACCTTTATACCAACTCATGTTTTCTGATGGTTCAACAACATTATCACCTTTTAAAGCAGATAAAGGAATAAAGGTTAAATTCTGACCTTTATATTCGCTTTTACTAGCTAAATATTCAATTTCTCCTTTAATAATATTGTATTTCTCTTCAGAATAATCAACCAAATCCATTTTATTAATGGCAATTACTACATCTTTAATCCTTAATAAATTATTGATAAAAAAATGTCTGTAGGTTTGTTCTACAACTCCATTTCTAGCATCAATTAACACAATAGAAGCTTGGGCTGTTGAAGCACCTGTAACCATATTTCTGGTATATTCTATATGACCTGGAGTATCTGCAATAATGAAACTCTTACTTGGCGTAGAAAAGTAAATATGAGCAACATCAATTGTAATACCTTGCTCACGCTCTGCAACCAAACCATCTGTAGCCAAAGATAAATCTAAATAATCAAAACCTCTTTGTTTACTTTTTTCTTCTATAGCTTCTAACTTATCATCTGTAAGAGATTTTGTATCGTATAAAATTCTACCAATTAAGGTACTTTTACCATCATCTACACTACCTGCTGTTGCTATTTTTAATACTTTCATTTTTTTTAGCTGTTAGCTATTAGTTTTTACTTTTAGCTTAATTTGTATTTTTTTTTGGCTATTGACTAAAAGTCAAAAGCTAAGGGCTAAATTTTCTAAAGAAAATTTTAGAAATATCCTTGTTGTTTTCTTTTTTCCATAGCTGCTTCAGAACGTTTATCATCAATTCTTGCACCTCTTTCAGAAATGGAGGAATTTCTAATTTCCTCAACCACTTTTGTGATGTCTATAGCTTCTGATAAAACTGCTGCTGTACAACTCATGTCTCCCACTGTTCTAAACCTTACCATTCTTTCTACTACTTTTTCTTCTTCATCTCTATAAACCACTTCATCTGCTGCAGACCAAATCATACCATCTCTTACAAAAGTTTTACGCTTATGGGCAAAATAGATAGAAGGAATTTCTATTTCTTCTTGTTTGATGTAAGACCAAACATCTAATTCTGTCCAGTTCGAAATTGGAAAAACGCGTACATTTTGTCCTAAATCAATTCGTCCATTTAGCATATCAAAAACTTCTGGTCGTTGATTTTTTTCATCCCATTGACCAAAATCATCTCTAACAGAAAAGATTCTTTCTTTAGCTCTAGCTTTTTCTTCATCTCTTCTTGCACCACCAATACAAGCATCAAAACCAAATTCTTCAATAGCATCTAGTAAGGTTTCTGTCTGCAATATATTTCTGCTTGCATACCTACCAGATTCTTCTTTTACTCTCCCAGAATCGATATTGTCTTGTACGTTTCTTACAATTAATTCTACCCCTAATTCTTTTGCTAATCGATCTCTGAATTCTATAGTTTCTGGAAAGTTATGACCAGTATCAATGTGTAATAATGGAAAAGGTATTTTTGCTGGGTAAAATGCTTTTTGTGCTAAACGTATTAAAGTGATACTGTCTTTACCTCCAGAAAAAAGCAACACAGGTTTTTCGAATTGTGCTTGCACTTCTCTAAATATATATATTGCTTCACTTTCTAAAGCATCTACTTGTATTGTGTTTTGATTCATAATCATATCTTTTATATGTGTAAACCACATTCTCTGTTGCTTTCTACTTTTGTTGGATCGAAATATGTAAATTCATTAGGCAAATTCTTTTCTTCCAAATACGCATCTAATTGTTCATCTGACCAATGGTAAAAAGGACTCACTTTTAAAATTCCGTCTTTGCTTACAGAAACAATATCTATACTGTTTCTAAATGCAGTTTGCCCTTTTCTAAGATTTGTAAACCAAACATCTGGTTGATGTTCTTTCATTGCTCTAGCAAAAGGTTCTAGCTTTACTTGCTCTGTAAAAACAGCATGTCTTGCATCATCTATTGATGGCACTCCTAAAACTATATTTCTATGTGCAACAGTTTGTTTTGGTGTATATAATTGAATGTTTAAATTCAGTTTTTGAATAATTTCTTCTGCATGTTTGTACGTTTGTACTGTATTATAACCAGTGTCACACCAAATAACTTTAATGTTATTATCAACCTTAGTAACCGCATTTAAAATGACTACTTCGTAAGGTCTAAAGTTGGTGGTTATTACTGCATTCTTAGCTAATAAAATGGCCCAAGAAATTATTTCTGATGGACTTTTATCTTTTAATTCTTTATTAATTTCATCTAAATCTAGGTTCATTATTTTCCCCATTTTATTTTGTTCCAAATTCTTTCATGAAAAAAATAGAGCAATAGTTTTGTTATAAAATCGATAGAAGCAATAGAGGTTGCTAAAGCAATTTCTCCAGTAAGCAAATAAGAAACAATAAGCGTATCTAATGTACCAACAACTCTCCAGCTCAAAGCTTTTATAACACTCCTTAGAGGTTTTTCTGATGATTGAGCATCTTTAAAACTTTTACTTTCTGATTTCTTATAAAGTAAAACTTGGTCTAAAATCATTTATAATATTGTCTATTTTATTACCCTACTTATTTAGTAGAGTATGCAAACATACATGAATTATATTCAAATAATAAGACTATAATATTAATTTTTACATATACCCTATAGATTTAGTAGATTAATAAATTTTAATAGAATTTATTAAAGATATTATATCTTAAAATCTATTTTGATAAAAAAAGTTAGTTAAAAAATTAAGAATGGATTAGAAAGTCTTTCCTAAAGTAAATTGAATAGGTACAGCAACACCTGCGTTTCTTGTAAAAATATTACCATTTGAGTAATGCATAATTCTTAGCTCGAAATTATATGCTCTTTCTTTACCAAAGAAAACTCCAAAACCCATGGTATCATGATAGGTGATTTTAGGTCCAGATTCAAAGCCATCAATATTACTTTTTGAAATAAAAGCAGGACCAATTATGGAGTAATTTGTGTAAAAATCGTAATTTCTATTACGATATAAATAAAAACGTAATACAGGAAAAATAGAAAAAGCAAACACATCAGATTTACCTGCTTGCGATTGAAAATAGGTTGCACTTACACCCCAGTCTAAAGAAAAAGTCTTTTCTGATCTGTAAATTAATCGTTGATAGGTTAATGAAAATGCATGTTCTGCCTTTACATCACCTAACCAAAAAACAGGTATTCCAAAACTCTCAAAATTACCCACTTTTACATTCATTGAGAAAAACTCATTCATACCAAAGCCCAAAGCTCCTGTTCCATAACTAATTTGAAAAATATTTTTTGGAAAGAAATAATCGTTATTGGCATATTGTCCTGCAGTGCTATCATCTACTTGTTGTAAATGATATTCAAAACCCAAAGATGTTTGAGATATAGATGGCTGATTGTACTTGTTTGACTTTGGCATAAAAGTTCCGTTTGCAGATAATCGCCATTTTTCTGATAGCCAGTATTGTAAACCAAATCCATATAAGAAACTAGCAAAATGTGCATCTTCATAAATTACTTGGTCGTTTATAGAAAAACCAATTCGTGTAACATTTGCAATACCTGCTTCTGCATAAACAGATACCTTATCAGTAAGGTTAAAGTCATTTTTTAAAGATAGACTCCAAGCATTAATCCAAACACTTCTATCATAACCAATATTATTTACATCATCATATTTAAACCAAGAAGCTGGTCTTATAACTCCAAATTGTGCTGACAAGTCATCTGTAATTTTATGACCCAAAAGCATTCTACCAGAAAATCTATTCTTGCTAAAAGTTTCTGTTTTGAAACCATCAATTAAATTATCATTTGAAAAAGGATAAAAAATAGCCCCAAAATTTATACTATAATAAGATTTTGATAAAAATTCTGTGAACTTAGTTTTGCTTTCATTATTATCTTGAGCGTAAGTTCTATTTCCAAAAAACAGGAGGAAACCAACTAAAATAAGGCAAGATTTTTTACTATTCATCTATTCTTGTTTAGATGTATTAGAAGTTAAATCTGCCAAAGTTGTATTTCTAAATATTTGTAAAGTATTATCTCTAACTTGAATCATTAATTTATGGACAGCACATGCATTTTCATCTGGGCAATCATCGCACTTTTCATAGAAATTTAAACTTACACAAGGTACCATAGAAATTGGCCCTTCTAAAATTCGCATAATTGTGGTCATTAGAATTTCATCAGGATTTTTTAGCAGGTAATACCCACCACCTTTTCCTTTTTTAGATCCTAACAAACCATTTTTACGAAGTGTAAGTAAGATACTTTCTAAAAATTTTAAAGAAATATTTTCACTTTTAGATATTGTAGCAATTGCAACAGGCATTTTCTCCTCTTGTTTTGCTAAATAGGTCAGCGCTTTAATTCCGTATTTTGTTTTTTTAGAAAGCATGAATCTAAAGTAAACAAATTCTAGCTAACCTAGTTTGTTGTATGCGATTTTTCTAAGGCATAAAAAGTAGCTTGAGCATAATCATCTGCATTTCCAGAATTATTCAGATGATATATTCCAGCTTTAAAATACATATATTGTCCACCAACATTAAAACCACTATTTACCATATCTACTGTTTTTACAACATCATCTTTTCCTTCTCTTGAAATTGTTACTGTCAAATCATCTCCAACTACTTTTATATTGTAACTAAATTTTTCATTGAGAGCAATACCATCTGTAGGATTAGCAGCAGAATTACTTCTAGTTCCAATCATTTCGTACCATTGCTCACTTCCATTACCATCAGTTGGTTCGTGTGCAAAATAAATAGATCCTAAAGCGTTATCTTTTAACTTTCTATAATATAATCGAATAGGTTCATCACTATTGGCGTGTATTTGTCCAATCACTAATCGTCCAATATGACTGCTACTTCCTGTTGTTGTAACGTGATTTATAGCAAGTGTAGCACTCATATCACCATCATAACCAGCAGCAGCAATTTTATCTGATTCTGGAGCTGTTCCAAAAACCCAATTGTTCTTATTAACCCCTTGAGTACTGATACTTGTGTTATTACCTCTTAACATTTCTCGCAATTCTACTCTGGTATAACTTGTATTTGCTGAAGTCTTAAAACCATCTACAGGACATTTAAAAACCAAACCACCATCTGATCCCGTATAAAAGTAGTTGTTATCTTCATAACCATCATTTATTTCACTCACTGAAATAGTTTTAGAAAAACCACTTCCATTATTTTCTGGTGTGTTCAACTTCCAAGTAGATAAATCAAAGTTTTGTGCTGGAGATTTATTAGGATCTAAAACATCTCCATTATCTACTTTTGCCTCTTGAGTTACAGTAAGGTTTTTTGTGTAACTTCCTCCAATAACGGTTATTGTTCCTGTTCGCTCTTCGAAATTTGGATTGCTAGCCACTGTAACATTTATAGCACCATTATTTGTTCCAAATCTTGGTGAAAGTGTAATCCAATCCATATTTAATTCTGTGTACCAGTATAAATTTGAAGTAACTATAACTGACTGAGATTCTTGGTCTGCTGAAAAGATATTTAGCGTTGATAAAGCCAACTGTTCTTCTATAATTACTTCATTATCTGGTTCTGATTAACTACAAGATTGTAGCATAAAAAACACAACACTTAACAAACTTAATTTGAATACAAATTTCATAGAAATAGCGTTAAATTTATTTTTTTTATAAAAGCGCAAAATTGGTTAACCAATTATAATAATTTCATCTTAAAATTTTATGAATTGTAATTAGCACTAATTTACAAGGTGAATAAATGTTAGTTGCTTAAAGCTTGTGTTAGATCTTCTATAATATCTGTCACATTCTCTAAACCTACAGATATACGTACCAAACCGTTTGTAATACCAACTTCTAATCTGTCTTCTTCTGATAAACGACCATGAGTTGTAGATGATGGATGTGTAACAATAGTTCTTGTATCACCTAAATTTGCTGATAAAGAACACATTTTAATTTTATCTAAGAATTTTCTACCAGCTTCAATTCCACCTTTAATTTCAAAGGCAACAATATTACCTCCTAATTTCATTTGCTGCTGAGCAACATTATACTGAGGATGTGATTTTAGAAATGGATATTTTACCAAATCAATATTTTTATTTTCTTCTAAAAACTCAGCTACTTTCAAAGCATTTTCGCAATGTTTTTCTACTCTAATCGCTAAAGTTTCTAAACTTTTTGATAAAACCCAAGCATTAAAAGGTGACATAGCTGGTCCTGTATTTCTAGCAAATAAATAAATTTCACGAATCAAATCTTCTTTACCAACTGTAACTCCACCTAAAACCCTTCCTTGTCCATCCATTAATTTTGTAGCTGAATGAATTACCAAATCTGCTCCAAACTTTATCGGTTGTTGTATGTAAGGTGTTGCAAAGCAATTATCAACAATATAAATTAGATTATATTTCTTCGCAATTTTACCAATTAAAGCTAAATCTAAAATATCAACAGCAGGATTTGTTGGAGTTTCTATATAAAGAATCTTTGTATTTTCTTTAATTAGGCTTTCTACCAAATCAACTTCATCAACCTTAAAATAGGAAGTTTCAATATTCCATTTTGGTAAATATTTGGTAAACATACTGTGTGTTGAACCAAAAACAGATCTGCAAGAAACAATATGATCGCCTGCATTTAACAAGGCTGCAAACGATGAAAAAATTGCAGACATACCTGTTGCAAAGGCGTAACCACTTTCTGCACCTTCCATAGCAACCACTTTACTTACAAACTCACTAGTATTTGGGTTTGTAAATCTGCTGTATAAATTACGTTGTTTTTCTTCTGCGAATGAAGCTCTCATTTCTTCTGCATCATCAAAAACAAAACTAGATGTTAAATATAAAGGGGTAGAATGCTCAGAAAACTGACTTCTTTCAGTTTGGTTTCTTATTGCTTCTGTTTCGAAATGTTTTTTCTTAGTCATTTATAATCTTTATGAAATTCTGATACAAATTCAGAATGACTTTATGTTTTAATTATTATGTTTTGCCAATCTTAAAATATCACCAAAAACACCTCTTGCAGTTACACTTGCTCCTGCTCCTGCTCCTTGAATTACAATAGGTTGTTCTCCATAAGATTCAGTGTAAATTTCAAAAATTGCATCAGAACCTTTTAATGAACCCAAAGGAGTACTTGTTGGTGTAGAAACAAGTTTAACTTCTAAATTTCCTTTTTCTTTAGATAAATCTCCACTTAACTCACCTATATATCTTAGCACATGATTTTTTTCTTGTTGTTCTTTGAGGATTTGATATTCTTCGTTCAACAAATCTAGCTTGCTTAAAAAATCTTCAGGAGAACCTTCTCTTAAATTTTCTGGAATTAAATTTTTAATGTTAACCTCATCAAACTCATTTTCTAAATCTAATTCTCTTGCTAAAATTAGTAGTTTTCTGGCCACATCATTTCCACCTAAATCTTCTCTTGGATCTGGTTCTGTAAAACCTTTATCTATAGCTTCTTTTAAAACTTCAGAAAAAAGAGCATCGTTTGCAGAAAAATTATTGAATAAATAACTTAAACTTCCAGAGAAAACTCCTCTAATCTTAGTAATATTTTCACCTGATTCGTGTAATAAACGAATGGTATCAATTAAAGGTAAACCTGCACCAACATTGGTTTCATATAAATACTGTTTTTTATATTCTTTTAACTTTGCTCTTACTTCTTTATAAAAATCAAAAGACAAGGTATTTGCAATTTTATTGCACGAAACTAAATCGAAACCAGCTTCAATTAACGGAATATAATTGTTTACAAAGTTTACACTTGCTGTATTATCTACAGCAATTAAATTTTCTAAGTGATGCGTTTTTGCAAAGGCAATAACATCATCTACAGATGCATTTTCATCACCATTTTCTAATAAATTTTGTTTCCAGTTTTTAGTAGCTCCATTTTTATTTAAGAGCACTTTTTTAGAATTGGCAACTGCAAAAACATTCAATTGTATTTTACGCCTTTCTAATACAGATTGTGTGTTTTCTATTATTTGATCTATTAATGTTCCACCAACTAAACCTTTACCAAAAACAGCAATATTTATCTTTTTGGTTACTCCAAAAACTTGACCATGAATTACGTTGACAGCTTTATATAATTGCTCTTTTTTAACAACCAGACTCACATTTTTTCCAGAAACGGTGTTATTAAATAAAAGTGGAACAATTTGATTCTTTATTAGAGCATTATATGGATGATGAAATTCGCTTAAATCTTGCCCAATAATAGAAATAACTGCAACATCATTATTTACTGAAACATGATTTACATCTTGTGCATAAAGGTCATTTTCAAACTCTTTCTCTAATGCTTCAACAGCTTGTTTTGCTTTATTTGAATCGATAATTAAACCTATACCTCTTTCAGAAGAACCTTGTGCAATAATACTTACATTGATGTTTCTATTACTCAGCGTTTTAAAAATTCTAGCATCAATGCCAACTTTACCCAGTAAACCTCTACCTTCAAAATTAAGTAAAGAAACATTATCAATGGTTGATATTGATTTAATCCCTTTTGCTGAAGATTCTGAAGTGATTAATGTTCCCTGATCTTCTTTATTAAAGGTATTTAAAATACGTAAGTTGATGTTTTTCTCTAATAATGGTATTATTGTTTTTGCATGCAAAATGTTAGCTCCAAAATTGGCTAGTTCATTAGCTTCAGAAAATGATAACTGTGCTATTTTTTTAGCATCAGCAACAATATCTGGATTTGCTGTAAAAATTCCATTTACATGTGTGTAATTTTGTAACTCATCAGCATCTAAAAAATTAGCTAATAAAGCTGCTGTATAATTACTTCCATTTCTACCTAAAGTAGTTGTTTCTCCTTTTTTGTTTGATGAAATAAAACCTGTCACAACATTTATTGCACCTTTATTCTCTTTAAAAAATTTAAGAATCTTTTCTTTAGACTCTAATTGAATTGGTTGCGCATTTCCAAAGTTTTCATCAGTAATTATGAGTGATCTTGCATCAACAGGATTAACGGATAAACCCTCTTGCTCTAATAAACTTGCTACTAATTTTACTGATAATATCTCTCCTTGAGCTAAAACCTCATCTTTTATTTTTTGGCTAAAGTCCCCTAATAAAGAAACCCCTTCAAAAATGATTTCTAGTTTTGTAAACTGCTCTTTTAAATCTATTGAACTATTAGGGTATTGCTGATATTCCTTAAACTTTTTAAAAGCAGTTCTATAATCTTTTTTTTGAGCTGCTAACTCTAAAATGGCTTCTAAATCATTGGTTGTATTTCCTCTTGCAGAGAGAACAACTGTAAATTTTTCTCCATTTTTATCTTTATCAACAATAATATCAATAGCATTTTTTAAACCTTTTTCATTTGCTAAAGATTTACCTCCAAACTTTATAACTTTCATCTTCTTTTCTCTGTAATCTTTATTAAAAATAGGCTCAATTATTTTTTCTAACTGATTGTATTCTATTAAAAATGCATCGTGACCATGCACTGAATTAATTTCATTGTAGGTCACATTTGCTTTTGTTAATGCCAATTTTTTATGCGTTTCTCTGTTTTCTTCGGCTGTAAAAAACAAATCAGAATCCACACCTATAATATGAATATTGGCATCTATTTGATCTAAAATTGCAATGTCTTTTTTGCTACCAACAGTAACATCAATCGTTTTTAACAATTGATTCATTAATTTATATGAAGATAATTGATAACGTTCTTGCAACTTTTTCCCATGATGCAACAACCAACTTTCTACATTAAAAATTGCTGAATCTTCATTTTTAGATCTGTGAAAACGTTCTTTAAAAGATTCTGGTGTTCTGTAACACAACATTGCATGCATTCTTGCATCATGCACAGGATTGCTAGAGTTCACTAAAAATTGTTCTTGAATTTGGCAATTTGCGATTAACCAATCTGTAGATTTCCAATCTGTGGCAATTGGCAAAAAATGTTGAGTTAACTGATAGTTTAAAACAACCATTTCCCAAGCAATTCCTCCACCTAAAGACCCCCCAATTAAAGCAAATAGTTGTTTAATTTTTAGGGTTGATAATCCTTCTAAAAAAAGTTTAGCAACATCTCTAGCAATAAAATCTTTGTAATTATCTATCAAAAATTCATCAAAACCATTACCAGGAATATTAAAAGATAGTACAGTGTAAACATCAATATCAATGGCTTTTTCTTTACCCACAATATCTTGCCACCAACCATTTTTACCTGCAACTTCACTATTGCCTGTTAATGCATGGTTGATTAAAACCACAGGAGCTGTACCTAACTCTTTCCCAAAAACTTGATAACTCAAATTTAATTCAGGAATTTTTGCACCAGCTTCTGTGGTAAAATCTTTTATTTTAATATGTTCTAATGGATGTGCCAAATTTGCTATTACCAATACGTAGAAAGTTTTGAAAACATTTTAAAAATTAAACATTTATATTTCTGAAAAAGCTGCTTTTAAATCTGCTTTTAAATCTTCTAAATCCTCTATACCAACAGATAAACGTATTAAATCTTGAGAAACACCTGCTCCTTCTTGTGCAACCTCATCTAATTGTTGGTGAGTAGTACTTGCAGGATGAATAATCAATGATTTAGTATCACCAATATTAGCTAGTAAAGAAAATATTTTTGTTTTATCTGCAATAGTTTTTGCAGCTTCATAACCTCCTTTATGACCAAATGTTACAATTCCACTTTGTCCCTTAGGCAAATACTTTTTTGCTAACTCATTGTATTTATTACTCTTTAAACCTGGATAATTTACCCAAGCAACTTCTTCTTGCTCCTCTAACCAAGTTGCAAGCGCTAATGCATTTTCTGAATGTTGTTTAATTCTAACTGGTAATGTTTCTAAACCTTGAATGATGTTAAATGCATTTGTAGGACTTAGTGCTCCTCCAAAATCACGTAATCCTTCTAAAATTAGTTTAAATGTATAAGATGCAGCACCTAAAACTTCATTGTATTTCAAACCATGATACCCTGCTGAAGGTTCTGTAAATTCTGGGAATTTACCATTTGCCCAATTAAAAGTTCCTGCATCAATTATTGCGCCTCCTAAAGATGTTCCTTGACCACCAATATATTTTGTTAGTGAGTGAATTACAATATTGGCTCCGTGTTTAATTGGGTTTAATAAAGCTGGTGTAGCAACAGTATTATCTACAATAAAAGGAACTTCTGCAGCTTTAGAATGCTCAGCTATTGCCTCTAAATCTAATACATCTAACTTAGGATTTCCTAAAGATTCTACAAAAAAAGCTCTTGTATTGTCTTGCACAGCAGCTGCAAAATTATCTGGATTAGAAGCATCTACAAATGTAGTAGTAATGCCAAATCTAGGTAATGTTACATTTAATAAATTAAACGTTCCTCCATACAAACTACTAGAAGCAACAATATGATCTCCTGCTTTTAATAATGTTAATAAACCTGTAGAAATTGCTGATGTTCCAGAAGCAAAAACTACTGCTCCTATTCCACCCTCTACAGCTGCTAAACGTTCTTGTAAAATTTGGTTTGTTGGGTTGTTTAACCTTGTGTAAATAAAACCTAATTCTGCTAAAGAGAATAAGTTTGCTGCATGATCTGAATCATTAAAAACATAAGATGATGTTTGATAGATAGGAACAGCTCTTGCTCCTCCATTAGATTTTACATCATGACCTGCGTGCAACGCATTTGTTGCTAATTTGTGAGTACTCATTTTTCTATTTTTTTGAGTTAATTAATAATTAAAACAAAAGTCAAAAGCATCAATTTTTGTTGATGTGCTTACTAGAAAAATGTTATTAAGAAAATAGAAAGTTCAAGGATATGAACATTCTTTTTTGTTATCTATCCTTTTAAATTACTTCATTTAAAAGAGTAGAATTTAGCACCTTCTTTATTTCTAAAGGGTTGCTAAGGCTTCGCAGGGTCTAATCCCTCCGCCTTTCTTGATAACATTTCAATAAGTTATTGAACTTTGTAAGTACAAATATTGCAACAGAAAAAGTTAACATCCAAATAAAAAGCAATATTTTTTTTAAGTTGTATCATTTTCATAAAATTTTGAATATTAAATTCTCGATTCTTTAAAAACGAACTTAATATTCTGTTAAAAATGATTTATTGATGATATCATTGCAAATAATTATGGTACTAAATTGATTATATCTAAAATTATGGTGTATTTTTGCAGCATAATTAGAGGAAAAATTTGAACTGATTGCAACCTCATTAAAAAAATGCTAAAGCAGTAATTCTATACTCCTTTTAGCCTCCTGCAATCTTTCTCGAATTTTTTAAATCAATAAAAAAAAGAGTATTATGTCATATTTATTTACCTCAGAAAGTGTTTCTGAAGGACATCCAGATAAAGTTGCAGATCAAATTTCAGATGCATTAATCGATAATTTTTTAGCTTTTGATAAATCTAGTAAAGTAGCTTGTGAAACTTTGGTTACTACTGGCCAAGTAATTTTAGCTGGTGAAGTAAAATCGAACACATATTTAGATGTACAACACATTGCAAGAGACGTTATCAATAAGATTGGTTATACAAAAAGTGAGTACATGTTTGATGGGAATTCATGTGGAGTTCTTTCTGCAATTCATGAGCAATCACCAGATATAAACCAAGGTGTAGATAGATCTAGTCCAGAAGAACAAGGTGCAGGAGATCAAGGTATGATGTTCGGTTACGCAACAGATGAAACTGAAAATTACATGCCTTTAGCTTTAGAATTATCTCATAGATTGCTAAAAGAATTGGCAGAAATTAGAAGAGAAAATTCAGACATCACTTATTTAAGACCAGATGCGAAAAGTCAAGTAACTATTGAGTATTCTGATGATAACATTCCACAAAGAATAGATGCAATTGTAATATCTACACAACATGATGATTTTGATGCGTCTGAAGAAGTTATGTTATCAAAAATTAAAAATGATATTGTAGAGATTTTAATTCCTAGGGTCATCGCAAAATTACCTGATCATATTCAAAAATTATTTACTGATAATATTACGTATCACATAAATCCTACTGGTATTTTTGTAATTGGTGGTCCTCATGGAGATACGGGTTTAACAGGCCGAAAGATTATAGTAGATACTTATGGAGGTAAAGGTGCTCACGGAGGAGGAGCTTTTTCTGGTAAAGACCCAAGTAAGGTAGACAGATCTGGAGCTTATGCTACAAGACATATTGCAAAAAACTTAGTAGCTGCAGGTCTATGTAAAGAAGTTTTAGTACAGGTTTCTTATGCTATTGGTGTTGCAAAACCAACGAGTATTAATGTAGAGACTTACGGTACAGCAACTATTGATTTATCTGATGGAGAAATTAGTAAAAGAGTAGAAGAAATTTTTGACATGCGTCCTTATTTTATAGAACAACGCTTAAAACTAAGAACACCTATCTATTCTGAAACTGCTGCTTATGGACATATGGGTAGAACTCCAGAAATTAAAACAGTTACTTTCTCTAATCCTATGGGGGAAACTGTTTCTGAAGAAGTAGAAACTTTTACTTGGGAAAAATTAGATTACGTAGAAAAAATAAAAGAATCTTTTCAATTATAAAGAAAGAATTTCATAGTATTTAAGACTCTCAATGTTAACATTAGAGAGTCTTTTTTTTTATAAAACCTTTGAGGCTCTTTAACATTTATTTAAGAGTTCTTAATATAATGTTTACGTAATTTGGAAAACAATTCAAATTAAACATAATCATGTCAAAAAAAGTATTCTCGCAATTGGTTTTAATTGCGCTTGTCTTTGGTTTTTCTTCGGAAGCGAATGCTCAATTCTGGAAAAAGAAAAAGAAAGAAGCACCAAAAAAAACAACTCTGAAACCAAAGGCTAAACCTAAAAAAGGAGCAATATTACCTTATGCTAAGGTAGTAACAAAAGACATGAAAACAGACGATGGTTTGTTTAATGTTCATTCAAAAGACAACACATTTTTATTCGAAATTCCAGATTCTTTAATGGAAAGAGAAATGTTAATGGTAACTCGTATTGCTAAAACTGCGAGTGGTATTGGTTTTGGTGGAGGTAAAGCGAATACACAGGTATTACGTTGGCAAAGAAAAGATAAAAACATTTTGCTAAGAGTTGTATCTCATGATGTTGTTGCAGACACTATTTTACCTGTTCACGAAGCAGTTGTAAACTCTAACTTTGAACCTATATTATACACTTTTCCTATAAAAGCATTTAATAAAGATACCACTGGCGTAGTAATTGATGCAACTAAACTATTAACTGAAGATGTAAAACCATTAGGTTTTCCTGAATACTACAGAACCAGATATAGAGTTTCACGTTTAGATAAATCTCGTTCTTATACTGAAAGAGTGAGTAGTTACCCACAAAATATAGAATTAAGACATGTAAAAACATATTTTGCATCTAGACCACCTTCAAATGGAAGTGTTGGATCTATTTCTTTAGAAATGAGCAACTCAATGATCTTACTACCTAAAGTACCTATGAAACGTAGATATTTTGATGAAAGAGTAGGTTGGTTTGCAAGAGGTCAAACGGATTATGGTTTAGAAGACCAAAGAAGTAAAACTCTACAGTACCTAGACAGATGGAGACTAGAAGTAAAAGATGAAGATATTGAAAAGTTTAAAAGAGGAGAATTAGTAGAACCAAAAAAACAAATTGTTTATTACGTAGATAGAGCTACACCAAAAGAATGGGTACCTTATATTAAGCAAGGTATTGAAGATTGGCAAGTTGCTTTTGAAGCTGCAGGTTTTAAAAATGCAATTATTGCAAAAGATCCTCCAAGTAAAGAAGAAGACCCTGATTGGAGCCCAGAAGATGTTCGATATTCTGTTGTAAGGTATTTAGCATCTCCAATTCCAAATGCAAATGGTCCTCACGTAAGTGACCCAAGATCTGGAGAAATCTTAGAATCTGATATTAACTGGTATCATAATGTAATGACATTATTACACAACTGGTACTTTATACAAACTGCTGCTATTAACGAAGAAGCTAGAAGCAACAGTTTTAAAACAGAAATTATGGGACGTTTAGTGCAGTTTGTATCTTCTCATGAAGTTGGTCATACCTTAGGGTTACCACACAACATGGGTAGTTCTGTAGCTTACCCTGTAGATTCTTTACGTTCATCTTCTTTTACAGATAAATATAGTACAGCTCCTTCTATTATGGATTATGCACGTTTTAACTATGTTGCTCAGCCAGAAGATAAAGGGGTTGCTTTAATGCCAAACATTGGTGTTTATGATAAGTATTCTATTTCTTGGGGTTATAGACCCATATTAGACAAAGACGCTAAAGAAGAAAAAGAAACTTTAGATGCTTGGATTATGGAACACGCTGGAGACCCAATGTATCGTTTTGGTCATCAACAAGCAGGTGGTGTTGTGGATCCTAGTTCACAAACAGAAGATTTAGGAGACAATGCAATGAAAGCATCTATGTATGGTATTAAAAACTTAAAAAGAATTTTACCTAACTTAGAAAAATGGACTTCAGAAAAAGGACAAAATTACGATGAGTTATCTACAATGTATGGCCAATTATTAGGTCAGTTTAACAGATATATGGGTCATGTTTCTGCTAATGTTGGTGGTGTTTATGAATACTACAAAACATCAGATCAAGAAGGAGCTGTATATACACATGTTGACAAAGCAACTCAAAAAGAGGCTTTAAATTTTGTGATAGACAATCTTTTTGAAACTCCAACTTGGATGTTAGATGAAAACATTTTTAGTAAAATAGAATTCTCAGGAGCAGTTGAAAGAGTTCGTGGCTTACAAGCTAGAACTTTAAACAATGTTCTAGATGCTGGTAGAATGGCTAGAATGATTGAAAATGAGACCTTAAACGGTTCTAAAGCTTATACATTAGTGAATATGATGAGCGATTTACGAAGAGGTGTTTGGACAGAACTTTATAACGGAAGGTCTATAGATACATATAGAAGAAACTTACAAAGAGCTCATTTAGATCGTTTAAATTATTTATTAAATGAAGCTAAAAACCAAAGAGGTTTCAATAATGGATACTTAAAAAGAAGTGGAATTAACATTAATCAATCTGATTTAAAATCAGTTGCAAGAGGAGAGTTAAAGAGAATTCAAAGAGATGCTAGAGCAGCAGCTTCAAGAGGAAATACTTTAAGACGTTACCACTTACAAGATGTTGTAGATAGAATTGATATGATTTTAGATCCTAAATAATCTAAAATAAAGATAAAAGAAAACCTCGCATTTGCGAGGTTTTTTTTATGTTATAAATTTGGGTTTACTTCCATTTAATTCCACAACCCATGCTTGGTTTTTGATTTTTGTCAGGTGCTTTACCTTTTAAAAGATAATTTATAGTATTTCTAATATCTTTTCCATTTAAAGACGCTGAATTTCCAGGTCGTGAGTCATCTAATTGCCCATGATAAAACGCTTTTAAATCTGAATCAAAAACATAAAAATCTGGAGTGCAAGCAGCATCATAAGCTTTTGCTACTTCTTGGGTTTCATCAAACAAATAAGGAAAAGGATAGTTTAAGTTCTCAGCAACCTCTTTCATAAATTTAGGAGCATCTTGAGGATAATTCTCTATTTCATTAGAACTTATTGCAATAAAATTAATTCCTTTTTCTTGAAACTCATTTGCCATTTTCACCAATTCAGAATTTACGTGAATAACAAAAGGGCAATGATTACAAATAAACATAATTACAGTTCCTTTACTTCCTTTTAATTGATGTAAAGTATATTCCTTCTCATCAATAGTATTGACAAGAGTAAAATCTGGAGCTTTAGTTCCTAACTTAAATTCGTTCGATTCTGTTAAAGCCATTTCTTAAAATTTTAATTATTTATTTCTGCTAAAGCATTTGCACAAATATAGCCACCTGTCCAAGCATTCTGAAAATTAAATCCTCCTGTTACAGCATCAATATTTAGAACTTCACCAACAAAAAATAAATTTTCATGTTGTTTACTTTCAAAACGCTTAAAATTTATTTCTTTTAAATCTACTCCTCCTGCTGTTACAAATTCGTCTTTAAAAGTAGTTCTACCATTTGCATTATAAATACCTTTTGTAAGTTCTGTTGCTAATTTTTCTAATTGAGTATTTTTCAAATCTGCCCAATTTTGATTTTTACTAATTCCAGAAAATAGCACAAAACGTTCCCATAATCTTTTTGAAATTTCAGTAAAGGGTGATTTTAAAATCACTGTTTTTCGAGGTTCTTTCTTTTTTAAATTTAAAAGTACATTCAATACTTTATCAGTAGATCTAGACAGCCAATTAACCTCAACATTATATTGGTAATTTTTATCCGCCAAAATTCGTGCACCAAAAGCTGATAATTTTAAAACGGCTGGCCCACTCATTCCCCAATGTGTAATTAACAAAGGACCAAAAGCCTCTAACTTTGTACCAACAATAGTTACAGTTGCATTTGGTACAGATGTACCCAATAGGTCTACTAATCTTTTATCATTAATATTGAACGTGAATAAAGAGGGTACAGGATTTATTACTGTATGATCTAACGTTTTGCAAAGTTCCCATACTTTTTTAGAACTACCAGCAGCAATAACAACTTTATCTACGATAAAATCTTGTTGTTTGGTCTTTATAAACCATTGTTTGTCTTGTTGATAAATTGAATTTACACCATGGTTTGTTAATACTTTAATTTCTAACTTATCAACAGCATTTTGAAAACAATCTATGATAGCTTGACTGGTGTTGGCTTCTGGAAAAACACGATTATCATCTTCAATTTTTAAGGGTACACCTTTGTTTTCAAACCACTCAAAAGTATCACCAGTCATAAATTGATGAAAAGGGCCCAACAACTCTTTTTTTCCTCTTGGATAAAACGCTATCAGTTCTTTGGGTGTAAAACAAGCGTGAGTAACATTGCATCTTCCTCCTCCAGAAATCTTTACTTTTTGTAAAACATCTTTCCCTTTCTCTAGAATTGTAATGTCTAAGTTTGGATTATTTTCCTTCGCATTTATGGCTGTAAAATAACCTGCTGCTCCACCTCCAATTATAATTACTTTGTTCATAGAATCATTTCTGAATAGGTAAGAATTGTTTCAAATCCTTTATTTTTAAAATATCTAGGTGTTTCTTTAGTTCCTGTTGCTAGAATAAAATCTCCACCCCATGCACCTAAACTTTTTATAACTCCAAAATAATCTGGAAACAACTTTTCTTTAACTGGTTGTAATTTTATTATTGAGCTTATAATTTGTTCGTGCTCTGTTATTAAATCATTAAAAACACCTAAAGAAGTTACTTTGGTTAACTCTTCTGAAATTTCTGAAATTCTTTTAATTTCCTTGTTAAAGTCATTGTTACTTTCTCTAAACTTAGCAATACCTTCTTTAGAATCTTGCTTTTGATTTAGATATATAAAGTATAAGTTATCTTTAAAGATAGGATTGAACTCAACAGCAGCTACTTTTGGATTTTTGGCTTTAATTTGATAAAAAATAGGAGTATCATTTTGAGCACAAGCAATATCATAACCACTACCTTTAAATGAATTCCATAATAACTGAAAAGCATCTACTTTAGCCCAACTTGCTATAGAATTTATTAAAGTTGATGAACTACCCAAACCCCAATTTCTAGGGAAATTCAATTCAGTTTTCACTACAAAACCATGTTCTTCCTTTAAAAAATCTGGATTTAATCTTTTTGCTTCAGTTAAAATGTCTAGTAAAGTCTCTGCTATAAACTCTGCACTTCCTTCTTTATCTGAATTAAATGTACAGTTTATCAAACGCAATTTTGGTAAATCAAAAACTGCCTCAAACCAACATTCTCCTGTATTTGTAAAACTACCCCAAATTAATTGAGGTTCTTTAATTTTTTCAAGAACTAAATCTTGTCCAAACTTTGTGGGTAGAGCCAAAGATTTAGCACCATCTAAAACAAGGTATTCTCCTGTAAGCAACAATTTTCCATTAGAATAATAATTCATTACAATAAGTCGAATTGTTTAAAATGATGTGTAAAATGTTTTACTTGGAATTTTTCCCAGTATTCAAAATTTAATTCCCCAAAAAAGGGATGAACTACTATTCTATCTTTTTCTTTTTTAAACACCATTACAAATTGTTGTATTTGATCATGTAAATCATCTATAGCTTCTTTGATGGAGTTGAATTTTAATTCAGCCGATCCATCTGATAAATAAGCTGCTCTAAAGCCCATTTGCAATTCATTTTCTGAATCTAAGAATGGTTTTCTTCTTGCGCTTTTTTCATCAGTAACAAAAACGTCTATATTCCAATTACCGTTTGCAATTTGAGTTATTTCGCTTAAATGTTCAATCATTTGCTGAGCATTCATTTGCCCAAAAACAGGTTTAGAATCTTTGTTTAATTTAGATAATTTAGACTTTACATCATCAAAATTTAAAAAGTCAACCCAATTTACCTTTGGTTTTCTAAGTGCCTTTATTTTTTCTACAACTGCAGAGTGAGAAACTGTTCTTTTTTCAAAATACTTCTCCACAATTTGCTTTTCGTTTTCTGTAGCGTCAAACTGATTCAATATGTTCTGCAAGTGCATTTTCATATGACCATGCTGAATACCTTTTGTGGTTAATGCTCTTAAAGCTGCAAAATTTTGTGCTAAACCAGCTGCTGCCATTATTTGCATTAAGTGTCTAGCAGATGGTTTTTGCAACATCTCTAAAGACAATTTAGCCATTGGATGTAATGCTGTTAAACCACCAACAGTTCCCAATGCTAAGGGTAAGTCTATCCAAAATTTAAAAATTCCATCATCAATTGAACAATGAGATAAACTTGAATAAGAACCACTCCTAGAAGCATACGCATGTGCACCAGCTTCAACAGCTCTAAAATCGTTACCAGTTGCTAAAACAACCGCATCTACCCCATTCATTATTCCTTTATTATGAGTAACTGCTCTATAAGGTTCAATTTCTGCAATTTCAACTGCTTGCTTAAATTTTTCTGCAAATTTCTGAGGATCATCACCTCCTAAATCATCTATTTTACAGCTAACTTCTGCTCTTACCAGACATTCAGGAACGTAATTAGACAGAATACTCATTACAATCTCTATATCTTCATTTTCAAATTGTTTAGCAATTGCTTCTAAACAAGAATTAATAAAGTTTGCACCCATTGAATCTTTAGTTTCAAAGGTGACATGTAATTGATAATAGTTGGCAAGTTTATCTGTTTTATCGACTAAAGCAATATCTAAGATACCTCCCCCTCTTTTTTCCATATTTTTTGTGATGGAGGCTGTAGCTGCATAAAGTTCAGTTTTATTCTTATTAAAGTAATTATGAAGTTCCTCTTTTTTACCTGCATACATAAAATGCACCTGACCAATTTTAGTAGTACCTAAAACCTTGGTTTTAAAACCACCTCTTGTACTCCAAAATTTTGCGACTTTAGAAGCTGCAGCAACTACAGAGCTTTCTTCTACAACCATTGGTATTATATAGGATCTATCATTAATTAAAAAATTTGGAGCTACACCAAAAGGCATGTAAAAGTTAGAAATTGTATTTTCTATAAAATCATCATGCAATTCTTGAAGATTGGTATTTGCATTCCAATATTGCTTAATTGTTGCAATAGTTTCAGATTGATTTTGAAAGTAATTTCCCGTTAACCAATCTATTTTTTCTTCTTTAGATAATTTGGAAAAACCAGATATAATTTTGCTCATTTATGCAGGTGTAAACTATGTTCAACAAATATAAATTAATCTTGGATAACAATGTAGGATAATCAAGATTTCTGATTTTTTAGGATATTTTTTGCTGATTTTTCCGTAAACTTGGCAAACTTTTATCAAATACAAAGTCTGTAATGAAAAAATTAATCATTTTAGCAACCATAGCTTTATTCACAGGTTGTTCAAAAAGTAATTCAGAAATATCAAAAACTACACCTACAGGAATAAAAGAAATTACACTCGAAGAAATTTGGGATGGTACTTTTTCTGCAGAAAGAATGAATGCCCTTAATTCTATGAATGGCAATTTTTATTCTCTTTTAAACAGAGATGAAAATGGCAATACTTCTGTTGACAAATACAGTTATAGTACATTAGAAAAAACTGAAACTATTGTTAGCAGTGCTAATTTAAAAGAGTTAGATGGTTTTTCTTCTTACACGTTTAATGATGATGAAACCAAACTAATTTTAGGTACGCAATTCAAAAAAATATTTAGACGCTCTTTTAGTGGTACATTTTATGCGTATGATGTAGCTTCTAAAAAACTAACTTTAATTGGCAAAGATATCCAAGAGCCTTTGTTTTCTCCTGACAATAAGAAAGTAGCTTACGCAAAAGGAAACAACATTTTTATAAAAGATTTTTCTAGAAATGCATTAATTCAAGTTACTAAAGATGGCAAAAAAAATAGTGTTATTAATGGAATTACTGATTGGGTTTATGAAGAAGAATTTGGTTTTGTAAGAGCTTTTGAGTGGAGTAAAAACAGTAAATATTTAGCTTTTTTAAGGTTTGATGAATCTGATGTACCTACTTTTTCTATGGATATGGTTGGTAAAGAACTGTATCCAGATCAGCAAGTATTTAAATATCCAAAAGCAGGAGAAAAGAATGCAGATGTTACCTTACATATGTATACGTTAGCAAATAGAACTACCAAAAAAATTAATTTAGGAAATTACGAATATATTCCAAGAATTAAATGGTCTAATAAGGATGCTATTTTAATAGCTACTACTCTTAATCGTTATCAAAATAACTTAAAACTTCAAAAAGTTAATGCATTAAGAAATTCATCTACTGTATTGTTAAACGAAACTGATAAAGCATACATAGATATTACAGATAATTTAACTTTCTTAACAGATAATTCTTTTATTTGGACAAGTGAAAGAGACGGTTTTAATCATATCTATCATTATGATTTTAATGGAAACTTAATCAATCAGATTACAAATGGAGATTGGGAAGTAACCAATTACTATGGTTTTAATCCAACCAAAAAAACTATTTATTATCAATCTGTAGAAAACGGTTCTACGAACAGAGGCGTTTATTCTATTGGTTTAAATGGGCAAAACAAAAAAATATTAAGTAACAAAGATGGGCAAAACGCAGCTGCATTCAGCACCAATCTAAATTACTTTATCAATACATTTTCAACTTCAGAAATTCCACCAATTTATAGTTTATATTCTGCAGAAGGAGAAATGCTAAAAGTGGTAAAAGACAATGCTGAACTTAAAGAGCAATTGGCCGATTATAAAATGAGTCAGAAAGAATTTTTTACCATAAATATTAATGGGAATGATTTAAATATGTGGATGATTAAGCCTGTAGATTTTGATGAAAACAAAGCCTACCCAATGTTAATGTTTCAATACTCAGGTCCAGGTTCTCAGCAAGTAGCTAATAGATGGAATGGAACAAACGATTACTGGCACAATATGCTTGCGCAAAAAGGGATGATTGTTGTTTGCATTGATGGTAGGGGAACAGGTTTAAAAGGCGCTGACTTTAAAAAGGTAACTCAAAAAGAATTGGGTAAATTCGAAGTAGAAGATCAAATAGCAGCAGCTAAAAAATTGGCTGAGCGTTCTTATATAGATAAATATAATATTGGTATTTGGGGATGGTCTTTTGGAGGCTTTATGAGTACAAACGCCTTATTAAAAGGTAGTGATATCTTTTCTACTGCAATTGCGGTTGCTCCTGTTACCTCTTGGCGTTTTTACGATACTGTATACACAGAACGTTACATGCAAACACCTCAAGAAAATGCTAGTGGTTATGATGAAAACTCGCCTATTAATTACGCAGATAAATTAGAAGGAAATTATCTATTAGTTCATGGTACAGGAGATGATAATGTTCATGTACAAAACTCAATGAGAATGATAAATGCATTAATAGAGGCTAATAAGCAATTTGATATGTTTATAGTTCCAGATAGAACTCATGGAATTTATAAAGGTTCAAATACAAGATTAAATTTATACACAAAAATGACCAATTTTGTGGAAGAACATTTAATAGAAAAATCAAACAAAACAACTGAAATAAAAGGATAATTATGTTAAATAAAGAGACTACTTTACTAGAAGAACCACAAATGTTTGGGCATCCAAAAGGATTGTTCTACTTATTCTTTGCAGAATTATGGGAGCGTTTTAGTTTCTATGGAATGAGAGCGTTATTAACGCTTTACATGGTAAATGAAATTTTTAAAGCAATCACAGAAAGAGATACTGCAACAGCAATTGTATATGCATCTTATGGTTCTTTAGTATACGCATCAACTGTTATTGGAGGTCAAATTTCTGATAAAATTTTAGGTATGCGTTCTTCTATTTTTCTTGGAGGTATATTAATGGCTTTAGGACATTTTGTTTTAACTATTGAAAACGATACTGCTTTCTTTTTAGCATTAGCGTTAATTGTAGTTGGTAATGGATTCTTTAAACCTAACATATCTAGTTTTGTGGGTGCTCTTTATAAAGAAGGAGATGTAAGAAAAGATTCTGGTTTCACTATATTTTATATGGGGATTAATATAGGAGGTTTTGTTGCACCATTATTATGTGGATGGTTGGCATTAGAGTATGGTTATCACTATGGATTTGGTTTAGCTGGTATTGGAATGATGGCTGGTTTAATTTTCTTTTGGAGTGGAATAAAAAAGAATGTTTTTGGTGATAAAGGAATGCCACCAAGTAAAGAAATTTATGAGAAGAAAATAATCGGAATTCCTCAAAAAACATTAATTCCAATTATTTCATTTTTATTTGTCCCTGTTATAGCCTATTTATTGGCTTCCTGGCAACAAAATCATGTAAGTGGAATATTTAAATTTATTGGTTTTGCAGTATTAGCCTATTTAGTTTACATTATGGTTAAATTAGATTCTGATGCTCGTAAGAAACTAATTATGGCTGTGTTAATTACATTTTTTATGACGCTTTTCTGGGGTTTCCATGAATTATCAGGAAGTGTAATTACGCTTTTTGCATCTAGAAATGTAGATTTAGCAGGTATTATGAGTGCAGCACAAACTAATGCGTTAAACTCAATGTTTATTATTGTTTTAGCAATTCCTATTTCTTTATTATGGGGTTATTTAGCTAAAAGAGGACTAAACCCAAGAACACCTTATAAATTTGGATTAGGTTTACTTTTTGCAGGTTTATGTTTTTATATCTTATCAATTTCTGGTGCAAGTGCAGATGAAAATGGTTTAGTACCTTTTGTTTATCTTTTAGTAATGTACTTTATTTTATCTATTGGAGAATTATTTATGTCTCCTGTTGGATTGTCAAAAATTACAGATTTATCACCTAAAAATATTGTTGCATTTATGATGGGTGTTTGGTTTTTATCATCAGCTTTTGCTTTTCAAATAGTAGGATTTATTGGCGAGCAATTGGCCATTGAAAGTACAGATAAAAATGTAGGTGGTTTAGAAACCTTAACAATCTATACAGATGGGTTTCATTTAATAGCTATGTATGCTTTAGGAGCAGGTGCAATAGTATTATTGTTCTCTCCTTTAATGAAAAAATTATTAGGTAACGTTCACTAATCAAAAAATATAAATCAAACCTCATAAACTAAAATTTATGAGGTTTTTTGTTTTCTAAAACTACCATTCATGAATACTGCATCAACCAAAGAATTCAGTTTACTAAATCATAAACCAGCATTGTTTGTGCTATTTTTTACAGAAATGTGGGAACGTTTTTCCTATTATGGAATGCGTGCCATTTTTGTATTATTTCTTACAGATTCTTTTGCTGATGGTGGTTGGGAATGGTCTAGAGAAAGAGCTTTAGGTCTATTAGCCATTTATACTAGTTCTGTATATATTACTCCTTTAATTGGTGGTATCATTGCAGATAAACTTTTGGGTTATCAAAAAGCAGTTGCACTTGGTGCTCTAATAATGACTCTAGGTCATGCTTCTATGGCTTTAGAAACAGAAACAACACTGTACTTAGGTATTGCTTTTCTAATTATTGGAAATGGGTTATTTAAACCCAATGTTACTTCTATGGTAAGTGGTTTGTATGACAATTATCCAGAACGTAAAGATGGTGCTTTTACTATCTTTTACATGGGTGTTAATGCTGGTGGATTTCTAGGTGTACTTTTATGTGGTTTCTTAGCAAATAATTTAAGTTATTCTTGGGGGTTTGGTTTAGCAGGAATTTTCATGTTTTTAGGAACTTTGCAATTTTGGTTTGGTAGAACCATTTTTGGTAATGTAGGTACATCACCTTCTAAAAAAATAGATTTAGCAGATGATTTAAATCCTACAAATCAAATTCTTGTAGACCCTAAAAATAAGGAAGCAACCAATAGAAAAATACAAAATGATAGGTATATTGTTGTTGGTTTATTAGCCTTTTTTACCGTATTTTTTTGGTGGGCTTTTGAGCAAGCAAGTGGTTCTATGAATATTTTTGCAAGAGATTATACTCAAAGAGCTTTAACTGGTGATGCAGCCTTAACATTTAAAATTATTGATGTACTCGTTTCTACAGTTCCTCTTTTAATAATATCTTGGGTATTATTAAAACTTTTTGGGCAAACTTTTACAAAAATATCACTTTCTAATATTGTTTTAGGAATCAGTTTTTTAAGTATTTGGGGATTTGTTATCTGGAAATTATCCATCATCTTTTCATCAGAATCTACAGAAATAGAAGCCTCTTGGTTTTTAATTCTTAATTCCTTATTCATTATTTTCTTAGCTCCATTATTCTCAAAATGGTGGGAAAGCAAATTTAATCCTTCAGCTGCAGTAAAATTTGGAATAGGTATGATTTTACTAGGTATTGGATTCGGTGCTTTAGCTTATGGTTCTAGTGAAATTCCTCAAGGAGCAAAAACAGCATCTGTAAGTTTAATATGGTTAGTATTAGCTTACTTATTTCATACTATGGGTGAGTTATGTATTTCTCCTGTAGGATTATCTTACGTATCTAAATTAGTACCTGCAAAAAAGATAGGAATGATGTTTGGTGTATGGTATTTGGTAAATGCTGTTGGAAACTTCTTGGCTGCAAAAACAGGTAGTTATATAGACCCAATTGTAGAAAAATATTCTATGTCTTATTTCTTTCTTATTTTTACAATAATTCCTACTGTTGTTGGTTTAATATTTTTAGTATTAAACCCGTTGATTAAAAGACTGATGCATGGAATTCGATAATGAAATTTTTTAGCACACCATTTGTAACTAAATAATTATGAAAAAACTACTTGTTTTTATAGCTTTTGTGGCAATCAATTTTACAACAAATGCTCAAGAAGAAATTAATTGGCTGTCTTTTGAAAAAGCTATCGAGCTAAATAAAGAAAACCCAAAACCTATACTAATAGATGTGTATACAGATTGGTGTGGTTATTGCAAAAAAATGGATAAAGAAACCTATGCTAATGCAACAATTGCGGGTTACATAAATAAAAATTTCTATGCCATTAAACTAGATGGTGAAGGTAAAGAAGATATCAGTTATAAAGGACATACCTTTAAATACAGAAAACAAGGCAAAAGTGGTTTTCATGAACTATCTGCAGCTTTACTAGAAGGTCAATTGTCATATCCTTCAACGATATTCATGACAGAGAAAGAACAAATGTTACAAAAAATCCCTGGCTATTTAACTTTAGAAAGGTTTGAGAAGATTCTAGCCTATTTCAATACAGAAGCCTATAAAGATAAAGAATGGGCAGATTTTGAAAAAGATTTTAAAAGTAATTTAAACCCTTAGTCTCCTAAAACAAAAGCTCCTTTGTTGGATGTGTTATGAAACGGGACGTTTAAATTTTTAGCAATAGATTGCCAATCACTAACATAACTTTTGTAATTAGATCCATCTGCAATTATTTGCTTTGGCGCTAACTTTTTTATAAGACGCTCTAGATTAATTTTAGGTGACTGTTTTAGAAGTATTATTTGATTTTTAAAATTGCTGAGATTATAAACCCCTAAAGAATCTACCACCAAAACTTTTTGATTTCTAAAAGCAAAAACATTAGGGATGTTTTTTACAGCATTTAATTTCAGATTTTGGTTCACTTTATAAGATACAATTGCGTTATCTTGGCCTATTATAGTTGAATCTAAATCATGATTTATTTTAAAGTTTGTGCCATTTCTTTGGCCAATAATTGTATTTCTTGTTTTATGAAACACAATAAATTCATTTTTATTCTCCTTTTGATGTTCTTTTAACATAACCAAACCTTGCAGCAAAATAATAGCTAAAAGTGCATAAGTTATTCTTCTTGGTTTTCGATTTAATAAAAATAACATACAAAAAACAATTACTAGATAAGTAAAAAGCATCAATTCTAATGAGAGTGAAACTTCTGTAAATAAAAAATCTTCTTGCTTAGAAATCCAACTCACAAAATTATTCATTAAAGAAATAATTTCACCAAAGAATTCTGCCAAATATTGAGGTAGACTATTAAATATAGCTATTGTTATAATTAAAATTCCACCTATTAAAATCAAACCTAAAACTGGTACAATAATTAAGTTTGATAAAATAAAAAGGCTTGGGAATTGATGAAAGTAGTAAAGACTTAAAGGTAATACACCAATTTGAGCAGCTAAAGAAACAGTGGTTAATTGCCACATCTTATCTATTAATTTAATCTTTGGCTGCCATATTTTATAAATTTTAGGCTGTAACACTACAATACCAAATACAGCCAAATAACTTAACTGAAATCCGACATCGAATAAAAATAGAGGATTAAAAATAAGCAACAAAAACAAAGAAGAAATTAAAGAAAATAAAATGGTATTATTCCGATTAAAAAATAACCCTATTGCAATAAATGTAAACATGGTTACCGCTCTAACAACGCTCGCAGATAATCCAGCTATAAAAGCAAATACCCAAAAAAAAATTACAATTAAAATTGTTTTTAAAACTTTACCATTCTTAATCTGCTCTAAAGGTTTTAACAAAAAAGAAAGAATTAACAAGATAATACCTACATGTAAACCAGATACTGCCAAAATATGAATAGCTCCAGCATTGGCATAGTCTTCTAATAATTCCTTAGATATATGCTCTCTTTTCCCAAGTAATAAAGCATTAATAACAGCCAACTCATTAGGTGTAAATTTATAATTCTTTAGAGAACACTGTACCTTATTCCTAAATAAATTAGCATAACCTAACCAAGAACTATTTGCAGAACGTGTATGCTTATATGCTTTACTTTTTAAAAAAATTTGCTATTGTATCCCTTGCTTTTCTAAATATGATTTATAGTTAAATTGATAAGGATTTAAAGGCGGATTTATAGTTTGAAAATTAGAATTTACGATCAATAAATCATCCACTAAGAAAGAAGTTTGCGTATCTTTTTTAGCACTATTTACTAGAACTTTGCCTCTTGTAAAAACTGTTCCTAATTGTGTAACCTCTGCTTCATACTTTTTATTATATTGACTTTCTTTTAAGACTTTACTCACCTTTAAAACAACTAAAGAATTGTTTTTTAGATGATTCGTATAATAATTACCATGATTACGATCATTCTGCAAAAAAACTAAAGCAATTCCGAAAAAAAAGAAAATTAAAAAACTAACAAGTGTTCTAAAATTTTTTTACTAATTAGTAGTACTACTATAAGTAATAAAAAAACAAGAATAATAAAAGGAATAGAAAGTGTCCAGATTTTAAAATAAAACTGACAAAGAATTCCTAAAATTAATAACACAGCAAAGTGTAGAGGTAAATAGGCAAGTACCTTTTTCATAGCATTTTAAAGATACTACTTTTTAAACAAAAAGAACAATAACTAAAACACAAATAAAAACCCTTAACTATGCGCTCTTTTTTGCATTGGAAAGAATTAGTTTGGCGGTCTTAGTTGAGGCTCCCTTACCTCCTAATTTATTCTCTAAATCAAAATAATTTAAAAACATTTTTTTTCGATGATTCTCATCTAAAACTTTCGTAAACTCTTTCTTTAAATTAGATTTAGTTAAATCATTCTGAATTAATTCTTTTACAACCTCTCTATCCATTATTAGATTAACGAGAGAAATGTATTTTAAAGTAATAATTCTTTTTGCTATTTGATAAGAAATAAAACCTCCTTTATAACAAACCACTTGAGGTACTTTAAACAAGGCAGTTTCTAAAGTTGCTGTACCTGAAGCTACTAAAGCTGCATAAGAAATACTAAGTAAATCATAAGTTTTGTTGTCTATAAAACTAACTTCTCTATTTCCAATAATGTTTTTATAAAATGAAAAATCTTGACTTGGTGCTCCTGCAATTACGAAAGTATACTCTTTAAAATCATCTACTAAAGAAAGCATTACATTTAATTTCTTAGTAATTTCTTGCTTTCTACTTCCTGGTAAAAGTGCAATAATTGGCTTATCGCCCAAATTATATTCTTTTCTAAAATCAAATTCACTTACTTGTTCTCTTCCAGCAATGGCATCAATTAAAGGATGACCAACAAATGTAACCTCATAGTCAAACTTTTTATAAAATTCTTTTTCAAAAGGAAGAATCACAAATAATTGATCTACATCTCTTTTAATTCCCTTAACTCTTGCTGCTCTACTTGCCCAGACTTGAGGAGATATATAATAATTTGTTTTGAATCCTTGTTTTTTTGCCCATTTCGCAATTCTTAAATTAAAACCAGAGTTGTCTATAAAAATTAAAACATCGGGTTGAAATTTTTTAATATCTTTTTTACAAAAACCAATAAATACTAGAAGTTTGTTTAGATTTTTTAAGACTTCGAAGAACCCCATAAAAGCGCGTTCTTTGAAATGACTTACCAAATAACCCCCAACTTTTTGCATTAAATCTCCTCCCCAGAAACGAATATCTGCATCACTATCTTCTTTGTATATAGCTTTCATTAAATTAGAACCATGTAAGTCACCTGAAGCTTCACCAGCAATAATATAGTATTTCATTAAATGATTTTTAAGATTAATGTTGTTAAGGCTATTAAAACAGTAGCTAATAAAACTCCCTTTGCTCTTTGATCTTGATTTTTCTTAATAAAAATAAAGAAAACGAATAAGTTTGGTATTGCTGCTATAGACAACACTCTTCCATATAAATTTCCTTCTGCGATAATTTGCAAAGTTTCTGAAAAACTGAATTTAGAAAAATACTCGACGTATAAAAAAAAACCGCCTGCAGTTGCAAACAAAGCAACTAAAACACCAATAAATATTTCTTTTTTTACAGTTCCCAAGCGTTTAATTTTTGAATCATATGATGTGCAGTTAAATCAAATTGAACAGGTACAATAGAAATATATCCATTTTCTAAAGCATAAATATCGGTGTCTTGTCCTTTATCTTTATTTACAAATTCTCCTGAAAGCCAATAATATTCTTTTCCGAAGGGACTTTTTCTTTTATCAAAATCTTCTTTCCAAACTCCAATAGCTTGCCTACAAATTTTAGTCCCTTTTATATCTTCTCTCTTTTCATTGGGAATGTTAACATTTAAAACAATACCCTCAGGTAATCCATTTAATAGTGTATTTAACGTTATGTTTTTTATAAAATCTTCTGCTGGTTTAAAGTCTGCATGCCATTTAAAATCCGATAACGAAAAACCAATAGCTGGTATTCCTTCAATTCCAGCCTCAATAGCTGCGCTCATGGTACCAGAATAAATTACACTTATAGATGAATTTGCTCCGTGATTAATACCAGAAACACATAGGTCTGGTTTTTTATTTAAAATTTCGCTGATTGCCATTTTAACACAGTCTGCAGGTGTTCCAGAACACGTATATTCTAATTGCGGTCCGTCATCAATAGTAATAGGATTACAGGTTAATACATTATCTACAGTAATTGCATGCCCCATTCCACTTTGCGGGCTATCAGGAGCGACTACAACAACGTCTCCAATTGTATTCATAATTTTAATTAATGCTCGTATTCCAGGCGCAGTAATTCCGTCGTCATTGGTAACTAAAATTAATGGTTTCTCTTGCATACTAAACGTTTTAAATACAAATGTAATTTATTTTATGGTATTTTCTTTTTAACATTTTGTAAAGAATAAAAAAGCAGTAAAATTGGTAACATTGTAGAGAATTAAGCCAATAGTTTTACAATACTATAGAAAGGCTAAAAAATTATCATTATTTTAGTGGTTTAACTCTAGTTTTTTAAAATATAAAATAACTCCAGAAGATTTATGAAGACGCATTTTAAGATTATTACTTTATCATTTACTTTTTTACTTTGTTTTAACAGTTTTTCATGGAATACATCAAAAATAGATTCAAATAATGATCCTGAAAAAGATAAAGTACTCGTTTATGTTTTAAAGAATATTTTAACACGTGGACACTTTGTAGTGAAAGACATGAATGATGATTTTTCGGAATTTGTATATCAAAATTTTATAGACGGCTTAGATGGTAGTAAGCGTTATTTTACTCAAAAAGATATTAAGGAATTTTCGCAATATAAATATCAGATTGATAACCAATTATTACAAGATGATTTAACATTTTATAATTTAGTATATGGCCGCTTTTTAGAAAAAATTAAAAATGCCAAATCATATTATGGAGAATTACTAGCACAACCATTTAATTTTAAGAAAAAGGAAACCATAGACTTAGATTACAAAAATGTACCTTTTGCAAAAAACAATAATGAATTGATAGATTATTGGAGAAAGCAACTAAAACTACAAACGTTAAGTAGAATTCAGGAACAAACTGCTATTCAAAAAAATAAGTTAGAGAAAGATAAAAATTTTCCTGTAAAGGCTTTTAAAACTTTAGAGAAAGAAGCTAGAGCAGAAGTGCTTAAAAACATGGAAGAACTCTATATTAGAATAGAGGAATTAGAACATGACGATTGGTTTTCTACTTTCTTAAATGCAGTTGTAGGTGCTTTTGATCCTCATACAACTTATATGGATCCAAATATTAAAGAACGTTTTGATCAGAATATTTCTGGTAAAGTAGAAGGTATTGGAGCTCGTTTACAGAAAAAAGGTATTTATACTCACGTTTCTGAATTAGTGGCTGGTGGCCCAGCTTCTAAACAAGGTGAATTAGAACCTGGAGATATTATTTTAAAAGTTGCACAAGGAGAGGAAGAACCTTTAGATATTGTTGGTATGCGTTTAGATGATGCCATAAAATTTATAAAAGGTAAAAAAGGGACTGAAGTACAATTAACAGTTAAGAAAAAAATTGATGGCTCTATTAAAATAATCTCAATAATTAGAGATGTAGTGCAATTAGACGAAACCTTTGTAAAATCTAGCATTGTAGAGAAAAATGGAAAAAAATATGCCATTATAGATTTGCCAAGTTTCTACATTGACTTTTCTGATGACAATTATAGAGACTCTGCAAAAGATATGGAAAAGGAAATTGAGCGTTTAAAAGTTGAAGGTGTAGCTGGCTTAATTGTAGATCTTAGAAATAATGGTGGTGGTTCTTTAAAAACAGCTATAGAAATTTCTGGTTTATTTATAGATAAAGGACCAATTGTACAAGTAAAATATAGAGGAGAAAATCCTATTATAAAAGAGGACATAGATCCAACTATTCAATGGGATGGAGCTGTAGTAGTCTTAGTAAATGAATTTTCTGCATCTGCTTCAGAAATTTTTGCAGCGGCAATGCAAGACTATAAAAGAGGTGTCATCTTAGGAGGTAACCAAACTTATGGAAAAGGTACTGTACAAAATATTCTACCCATCAATCAATTTTACCCTAAATATGAAAAAGATTTAGGTTACTTAAAAATGACTATTCAAAAATTCTACAGAGTTAATGGTGGTTCTACACAAAAAGAAGGTGTGTATTCAGATATTGCCATGCCAAGTAGATTAAGTTATATGAAATATGGAGAGCGCGATTTAGATGGTGCTTTAAATTGGGATAAAGTTCCACAAGCAAAATACACACAGACAAATACCTATGCTAATTTTAATGATGTGATTTACAATAGTAAACAAAGAATTGCGAATAGCGAGAACTTTAAAATGGTAAATGAGTATGCTAAATGGTTAAAAGAAAATCAAGAAGACACCTCTTTTTCTCTAAACTACAAAGAGTTTTTTACTGAAAATGAATTAAAAGAAAAAGAAGCAGATCAATTTAAATCTGTTTTTGATTACAAATCGGACTTAACATTTACTTCTCCAAAATACGAAAAAGAGCTTTTTAAAAATAATAAAGATTTAGCTGATAAAAGAGTGGCTTGGCACAAAAATTTATCTAAAGACATGTACATTTCTGAAGCTTTAAACGTGTTAAGCGAATTAAAACTTGAAAAAAAATCGGAAAGTATTAAAAATTAATGCTCTTATATAAAGACAACTATTATACCTGACAAAAATTATTTTCGTCAGGTATTTTTAATAGAAACTATGAGTTATAAAGTTGATTTTGCAACAAAATGGTCAGATTTTGATCCTAATAGACACATGCGCCATACTGCATATAACGAATATGCTGCAGAGGTAAGAGTTCGGTATTTTTCTAATCAAGAGTTTTCTATTGAAAAATTTAATGAACATAATATTGGACCAATCCTCTTTGAAGAATATACCTCATTTAGAAAAGAAATTCATTTAGGGGAAAATATTTCTGTAAACATGAAAGTTTCTGGGCTTTCAAAAAATAACGAACGCTGGAAAATAACCCATGAAGTTTTTAACGAGAACGGAAAACTTTCTGCAATTATAAAGGTGTATGGCGCTTGGATAGATCTAAAAAAAAGGAAGCTAACTGTTCCTCCTAAAGAAGCTCAAAAATTATTTTTAAACGCAGTTAAAACGGCTGACTTTGAAGAAATTAAATTAAAAGAATAATTACTATAAATAAAAAAGCTTCTCAGATGAGAAGCTTTTTCTAGGTACCCCTTACAATTCCATTCTCGAACTCTTTTTACCAAAACCTAACAGACATCTACGCTTTAAAGGAACTGCTTTACAACGAGGGTATAGCTGATTATAATGGCTTAACCCTTATAAAGCCTCATCAAAGCAATACTTTACTATTACCTAATGGATATTAAACTAATAAATAGGCAAGAGAATTTAAAAGAACCTATATATAAATAAATCTATAATAGTATTAAATAGTATGGCAAATACAACAGGAGTTAAGTACGGGGGAAGGCAAAAGGGGACACCAAACAAATTGACAAAAGAATTAAGGACTGTACTTAAAGATATATTATATCAGGAAATAGAACAAATACAAGAGCATTTAGATGCTTTAAAACCGAAAGAAAGGATTGAATTACTTATTAAGTTAATGCCTTATGCATTACCCAAAGTAACAAGTATTTCGCATACAACTAATGAACCTTTGGATTGGGGTTAATTTTTTTTATTTTTGTCAAAGTAAACTAAACTTATTATGAAGAAAATTACTACACTATTTATCCTATTCTTTTGTTTTATACTTAACGCACAAACCCCAATTACAGATTTTAATTTTCAAGATGCTATAAACGAATGTTTATCCACTAATCCAGAAGACGGTCTATGTATAAATAGTAAATATGGTGCTATGCCTGATTGGGATGTTAGTGGTGTGACTGATATGTCAAGTGCTTTTAGCTCAAGTGGTTCGTCTGACCCCAAAAATAGTTTCAATGGAAATATAGGGGCCTGGGACGTGAGTAATGTAACCAATATGAATGAAATGTTTCGAAGAGCAAAATCCTTTAATCAATCATTAAATTCTTGGGTTGTGAGTAATGTTACTAATATGGGGGGTATGTTTTATATGGCGGATAGTTTTAATAGTGATATTAGTAATTGGGATACTTCTAATGTCACAAACATGCAAGCTATGTTTGGACATTATTATAATAATAGTTCTTCCTTTAATCAAAATATTGGTTCTTGGAATGTGAGTAAGGTGACCACAATGACACGTATGTTTTGGAAAGCAGAAGTATTTAATCAAGATATAAACAATTGGAATATAAGTAGCCTTACCGAAATAACCGGCATGTTTGAAGGGGCGTCATCATTTAATCAAGATTTAAGTAATTGGGATGTAAGTAACGTTACCGATATGGGCAGTATGTTTGAAGGGGCATCATCATTTAATGGAGACATCGGTTCTTGGGATACTTCTAATATAAAATTTATGACGAGTTTATTTGAAGGGGCATCATCATTTAATGGAGACATCGGTTCTTGGGATACTTCTAATATAAAATTTATGACGAGTTTATTTGAAGGGGCATCATCATTTAATGGAGACATCGGTTCTTGGAATACTTCTAATTTAATAAGAACGGGGAACATGTTTTATGGTGCGTCTGCTTTCAATCAAGACATTGATAACTGGGATACTTCTAATGTAACAACAATGGAAAATATGTTTTATGGTGCATCTGCTTTTAACGGTAATTTAAATTCTTGGGATGTTAGCAGTGTAACAAATATGAATTATATGTTTAAAGAAGCGTACTCTTTCAATCAAGATTTAAATAATTGGAATGTAAATAATGTTGTCGATATGTTTTTTATGTTTGAAGGGGCGTCATCATTTAATGGAGACATCGGTTCTTGGAATACTTCTAAGGTAACTAGTATGCTAAAGATGTTTTATGGTGCCTCTGCTTTTAATCAAGACATTGGTAACTGGGATACTTCTAATGTAAGAAACATGCAAAGTATGTTTGCGGGAGCGTTATCTTTTAATAGCGATATTAGTCTTTGGGATGTGAGCAATGTGAATCAAATGGCTGAGATGTTTTTTTATGCTACTTCTTTTAATCAAGACATAGGTTCTTGGGATATAAGTAATGTTTACAATACAACTAAAATGTTTAAGAATGCGGAGGCTTTTGACCAATCTTTAAATAAATGGGACATAACGAATATATCTGATATGAGTTCAATGTTTGATTATTCTGGTTTATCAACAGATAATTATGATGCAACACTAATCGAATGGTCTGAACAAAATATAAACAGTGACCCTGCTATGCCTACTTCTTTTGGAGCATTAGGGATAAATTATTGTGATGGTGCAGATGCAAGACAAAGTTTAATAGATACCTACGGATGGATAATAACTGACGGTGGTTTAGATTGTTCTACTGCTAGTGTAGATGACCAAAACCAATTAGACATTTCCATGTATCCAAACCCTACTAATGATAAATTATTTATTCAAGGATTGTCAGATGCAACAGAAGTTTCTATATACAATATATTAGGTAAAGAAGTTATCTCAACAAAGAATACAAGCAACATCAATGTAAAAGCATTGCCAAAAGGTGTGTATATCATTCGTATTTCAGATGGTGTGGGGCAAACCAATAGAAGGTTCATAAAGAATTAATCAGACTTAAAATAATTTAAGAAGCCCTTTCAGAAATGTGAGGGTTTTTTTATGCTTGATTAAATCTACAATTATTATGTAAGTGTTTGACGTAGAATGAATAATTATGTTGAGTAGTAACAGCCTTTAATGAATTCAATTTATAAAGTTATTTCAAGTAGAGAATATTTTATAATGTAGGAAATGCAAGAAATGAAGCCTAAAAAACAACTTTATTTTTTTGCTAAAATTATTATATAAATAAATCAATCGTACAATAATCGTACAAATTAAGGCAATAAAAAACCCCAATATATTGAAAATCAATATTATGAGGTTTTATTTCGTACAGGCGGAGAGACTCGAACTCTCACACCTCGCGGCACTAGATCCTAAGTCTAGCGTGTCTACCAATTCCACCACGCCTGCATTTTGGACTGCAAATATAAACAATAAGCAGAAACTACAAAGCAGTTCATTATTATTTTTCTATTTTTGAAAAAGAATTAAATTATGAAGGAATGGAGAGCATAAACAACTACATTAAACAACACAAACAAAGATTTTTAGATGAACTTATAGCCCTTTTAAAAATCCCTTCAGTAAGTGCAGATACCGCATTCAAAAAAGAGGTATTATTAACTGCTGATTTTGTAATGGAGCAATTAAAAAAAGCAGGGTGTGATACCGTTGAATTGTGCGAAACTCCAGGCTATCCAATTATTTACGGAGAAAAAATTATAGACAAAAATTTACCTACAGTTTTAGTGTATGGCCATTATGATGTACAACCACCAGATCCGATAGAATTATGGGATTCGCCCCCATTTGAACCCGTTATAAAAAAAACAGAATTACACCCAGAAGGAGCAATTTTTGCACGAGGTGCTTGTGACGATAAAGGGCAGATGTATATGCACATAAAGGCATTTGAATACATGACCTCTTCAGGCAATTTACCTTGTAACGTGAAGTTTATGATTGAAGGTGAAGAAGAAGTTGGCTCTGAAAGTTTGTCTTGGTTTGTACCAAGAAATATAGAAAAATTACAAAATGATGTAATTTTAATTTCAGATACAGGAATGATTGCAAATGACATTCCCTCAATTACAACAGGATTAAGAGGCTTAAGCTATGTAGAAGTTGAAGTTACTGGACCAAATAGAGATTTACACTCAGGTTTATATGGAGGCGCAGTAGCGAATCCTATAAATATTTTAACCAAAATGATTGCATCACTACATGATGAAAACAATTTTATTACCATACCAGGTTTTTATGAGAATGTAGAAGAATTATCTAAAGAAGAAAGAGCAGAAATGGCCAAAGCTCCATTTAATCTTAAGGAGTATAAAGATGCTATTAAAATTGGTGATGTGTATGGCGAAAAAGAGTATACAACTAATGAACGTAACTCTATAAGACCTACTTTAGACGTTAACGGAATTTGGGGAGGTTATACTGGCGAAGGTGCAAAAACAGTTATTGCTTCTAAAGCATATGCTAAAATTTCTATGCGACTAGTTCCAAATCAAGATTGGAAAAGAATCACAAACTTATTTGTAAAACATTTTGAAAATATTGCTCCAAATGCAGTAGCTGTAAAAGTTACACCACATCATGGTGGCCAGGGGTATGTAACGCCAATAAACACAACTGCTTACGAAGCTGCAAGTAAAGCTTATGAAACTACTTTTGGAAAAACACCAATTCCGCAAAGAAGTGGTGGTAGCATTCCAATTGTGGCTCTCTTTGAAGAATTCTTAAAAAGTAAAACTATATTAATGGGTTTTGGTTTAAATTCTGATGCCATTCACTCTCCTAACGAACATTTTGGAATTTGGAATTATTTAAAAGGAATTGAAACAATCCCTTATTTTTATAAATATTTTACAGAATTGCACTAAAAATATCACTAATTTTATCCCACTGTAAAATCAAAAAAATAAAAAGAAATAAAACTCAAATTTTAATAGTATTATTTTTAATTAGTGCATCACTCGTAAATGCACAAAACTCAAGAGATAAATTTGATCATTGAGCTTTAGATTTAGGAATAGGCGTTCACAAAATTGGCGCAAACCTAAGCCCAGGTTACAACCCTGATTTATTTGGCCAAGGAAACCTAGGAATAAGATACATGTTTAATAATCGTTTTGGACTTCGATTAGACTTAGGATATAGCAGTTTTAAAGAGGAAGCACTACTTTCTTTCAAGTCAAATTACTATAGAGCTTATTTAGAAGGTATCGTAAATATAGGTGATGTCTTGCATTTTAATAGTTGGACTAATCGTTTTAATCTTTTAATGCATGTAGGTATTGGTTCTGCTTCTCTAAATATTACTGAACCAACAGACAATGGAGGTGATCAGATGGTAGCTTTAAACTTTGGTATTACACCTCAATATAAAATAAATAACAGAATGTCTTTGTTCTTAGACTTTTCTTCTCTAATTCACTTTAATCAAGAAGATAACTTTGATAGGGGGCCAAATTTAAATCCAAGAGAGTCTAATATTAGTCTTTTTAACACCTCATTAGGAATTAGTGTTGCTCTTGGTAAAAATAAACAATTGGCAGATTCTTATCAGTCTGTAAAAGAAGTCATTAATAATGATCTAGATGAAATAAAAAATAGATTAGCTGCAGTAGAACAGGAAATAGAAATATTGAAAAACAAAGAAATATCAGCCACTCCTAATCAAGAATTGATAATCACAGAACTAGATGAAAGGTATGTTAAAAGATATGACAAAGTTATAGGTGCAAATACAATAGTTGGGTCAGATACTAATTTCGTTAAAAATCTTTTAAATGGTGGATTTGTAAGTGTTTTCTTTGATACTAATAAAACTCAAATCCAAGATGGTTCTTTTAATGCCATTAATACACTAAAACAGTTTATGTTAAACAACCCATCCACTAATGCAGAATTAATAGGATATACAGATGAAACTGGAGTTGAAAAAAGAAATATTGCATTATCTCAAGATAGAGCAAAACGAGTTTTTGATGTTTTAGTAGCCGCTGGCATTAGCCCTGCAAGGATAAGTTATTTTGGAGGAGGAGAGGATAAATCTGTAGGTAAAAATGCAAGACAACTTGCAAGAAAAGTTACATTTAATATTAAATAATTATCTATAAAAACTAGGTGTATCCTAAAAGAATACACCTTTGCTATTATTCTTTTAGGATATACGCCTTTTTAATGTAATCTACTTTTGGATATTCAGCTCTTAAAAAAGAGTTTCCAAATTTAGCAATTGAAGCTTGTTTTCGGCCTAAGACCTCTCCATAACCATCGTAAAATTTTAATACATTTTCTTGGCCATCAATTACTTTAGCAATTACTGGAAAACCAGTAACTCCAGAATAAGCAAGCTTATCTAATCTATAGTTTTTCTTTAAATTAATAAAGATTTGATTAGACCTCGTTTCTACTCCACCTCTTGCAAACGCAATTGTCATAGAATCATTTTTTTGTAAAACTGGTTCATCTTTAATACCTCTTTTTTGCCAAGCATTATTTATTAAGGTATCATTATGAATACCAAATTGTGCTACAAATCTGGGCACAACTCTAAAAATGGAAACGTCTTTATAATAGTTGTGGGTAATAAGTTGATACAATCTATCTACTCCTGCAGGAGACCATTCTCTAACGGCTTTAATATCAAAATTACCTTGAGTAGTTTCAAAACGAGCTTTAAAAGTTGCTGGTGCTTGTTTTTCTAACCACTTTTCTTTAAATTTTTTTGACGCGCAAGAAGATAGTATGAGAATAGCTAAAAAAGCAATACATTTTTTCATAATTCTATGTTTTAGAACG
>Ga0233438_10000476_pt1 | contig 51255 bp, 41 predicted proteins | sample SI_123_September_FD_182720 | JGI IMG/M metagenome (GOLD analysis project Ga0233438, IMG submission 182720) | Seawater microbial communities from Saanich Inlet, British Columbia, Canada - SI_123_September2016_10_MG | ecosystem: Environmental > Aquatic > Marine > Inlet | place: Canada: British...
CTGGGAGTCGGTAGGCGTACTCCAGGTATCGGATCACACCGTATGAGGATTCTTGGAACACCATGATGAGCACGGCAATCATGATCAGCGCAAATTGCTCCTTGGTGACGAGCATCAAACCAAACAGGCCGATTGTCGGATCGGTGAATTGGGTTTCAACCGTGGTCAAAGCGTCTCCATAGGAGCCCAACTGTCCGTTGATGAGAGGGAAAGCAAGGATGGCGTGAATGCCGAGGAACAACAGCGTAAACCCAATCGACCAAGCGATTGATCGTCGAGAGAGTCCCCAAATCCCACGGGTGCCCATGATGACTGGGAGGAGGTACATGAAGAGAATCATCAACGAGAGGATCATCAGTAAAGGCCATTCCAAAGTGGAGAGTTCACCTTGGTCTGGCAAGCGCAGGTCAAACGATGTTAGCATACCAAAGCCCCATGAAACGACCAAGCGTCCAATGAGCATCACGATGAGCGTGATGATGAATGCTAGCTTGATTCGCTGTTGGGTTTTCGGCGTTTGGAATGCAAGCAGTGCCATGCTTCCACCCAGTGATAGGCCAAGCACCAATGGAACAGAAAACCGTCCCAACCCAGAACTTCCTTCACCGGTCAAAAAGTCACCAATCGGTAGTTGTTGGCCGATGAGGACCTCGATGGTATCGAAGAGCATTGTGTGATCAATCGAACCAACCACATAGGTCGAAACGACTTCGAGGTACATGCCAACCAGTGCCACAGTGGCAATGATTTGCAGAGCGAGGATTTGCCATTGCTTCCTGAGCAACTTGAGGTGCAGTGTTCTTGGACGGTAGTCACCACCCATGGTGACGTCTCGCTGAAGCCCGACATCATCTGCCATGCTCAGTACCCCCTTACCTGCATCAATGCCTGTGACAAATCCATGTCAGGCATCCAATCAATTACTTGTGCACCAGAACCAGCCAGTGTCGTCAATCGGTTTTGGCGTTCGAGTTTGAGCACTTCGTACGACATACGAGGAATCCTGCTCACCAATCGTTCAAAGTCAATGCTCGATGGGGATAGGACAGTCACTTCGTGGCCACGTCCAACTAAATCTCGAACAGCGGCAGGAACGGTCCCATCACCTTCGCATGAGGAGATGACGAACACTGGGCTTCCACGGCTGAAACGACCGCTCAATGAGTTGGTGACGGCTTGGAGCGGCATGGCGCCTTTTGGTGATACGCCAGCAAGGGCACTTAGGATTTTGAAGTACTGCTTGTCACCGGTGTCTGGTGGAAGATAGGAGAGTTTCTCATCAAAAATGGCGAGTGCCACAGAATCCCTTCGCTTGAGGAAGAAAGCAGCAAGGCTTGCAGCTGATACTGTGCCCATTTCGAGTGGATTCTTGAGAACAGTTCCAATCCTGGAGATGTCCCTGCTGTCAAGCAACAGGTACAGGTCAGTGACTGCATCTCGACACTTTTCGTTGACCATCAATTCACCAGTCCTTGCAAAAGCCTTCCAGTTGATGTTCTTGAACGGATCACCGGGGACATATTCACGGAGCGAGTAAAATTCAGACCCTTGCCCTGGTGTTCGCAGGGTTGTAGCGCCCGTGTACATCTTTGGTGTACGAGAGCGGAGGAAGGCTTCTTCCACTTCCTTGATTTGTGGGAAAATGACAATGTCGCTGTGGTGGTCGACATACATTTCATCGACTCCCAGGTTGAAGGTGTTGCGAGAACGAAGGGAAACCGGTCCGATGGAATAGTGGCCTCTCAAAGGGCAACGAAGCACGTAACGAATGCGTGCGCTTTCACCCGGTTTGAGGTTCAACCGCATTTGGTTGAGACCGCTTCGGAGTTTCATTTCGTGGGGAATGTTGTCGTAGACCTCGAGCAACTGAGTGTTTCGGTTGGACCGGTTGGTGACCAGCAGTTCGACATACAAGTCGTCTCCTTTGTACAAATTATCTGCAGAAAGGGTGCGTTGCACTTCCACTTCACCGTGACCTGAAATCCACGAGTTCACGACGATGAAGGCGACAAAGGTCAGACCCAGAATCATCATCTGAAGGTTGGAAATCATCATTCCGATGAGAACCAGAGCGATCCCGCCGGTGAATGTGAAGGATGCCTTACGTGTCCACATAACCTCACCTCAAGTTCTGCCCCACGCTTTGATTCGTTTCACAACAGCCACTGTTTGCTCAAGTGAATACTTGCTTGGTTCGATGGCGAACTTTGCAAGCACTGGATCGTTGATGAGTGCGACGAGGTCCTTTGCCGGCATGGCATGAAATTCCTCACGGGTCAGTCCGTTTTGATTGCGGACCTTGGATAAAAACACCTGTCGAATTTTCTCGCTCTTCGCATAATAGGTGTAGCGATTGGCATCACCAAATCCGTAGTAGATGATGCTGAAGACGTGGCGCCATGGTTCTGGGTCACGCTTCTTGAGCAACACAGCTTCGAAGGTGACGAAGAGCACCAAGAACAAGAGGAGCATAGCAAGGCCTTCTCCAGTGAAGTAGACCAAAAGGAAGTACACGGTGTTGTATGAATCAGCAAGAAGAGCGTTCTGTGGGTGCCTTGACTCGTCGAAAATGACCATGGCAGTCGGCGAGACTTGACCGATCTCATCGGGGTCTGATGACATCAATGCCTCAGCGATGAAGTCCATGGCCCACTTGCGGTTGTCATTTTGTGGAATTGTTTTGTTGGTTGGTCCGTAGGTTCCGTCATTGAATCCTTCGTAGTCATACATGGCGTTGATCAGCGCTGATCCGTCTGCCATGAAGACAATCCTGCCACCATCACTTGGGTCGCATGCGCTTCGAGCACAGGCTTCGAAACTGAGATTGAATTGTCCCCATAGGTCGGGGGTTTCCGAGGTTTGTTCATTGCCAACCCAAATTTCACCGTCACCGTTGACATCGACGGTTGCTTCGTTGCTGGTGACCGCACGGACAGAAATTTCAGGCAGTGCACCAATCGCACCAGGAATCAATTCGAGCGCTGTGATGTCATTGAGAAGGACTTGGTAACTCGCGTTGTATTGAATCTCACCTGCTTTCCAGTGCTGGGCGCACAGGCCCGCTTCTTCGAGTGACATGCTCTGACCGTTGAGTGCTGCACATGGGTGTTCGCCTTCTCCAAGGTTGCCGCTCCATCGGTCGTGAACTGAAACGGTCGTAGGGTCGATGACTGTTCCATTCATTCCGCAGGGCGTAGCTTGGACACACATCCAGACGAAGTTATAGTCAAGTTCTGGAACATATGTTGTGTCATACAATTGGTAACCTGTATAGCGAACGCCGAATGCTTCTGCAATCGTTCCTGCAAATCCATAGTCATCGAGCACAAGGGCAGTGCCTCCTGCTTGAACGAATTCGACAATGGCGTCAATCTCCGAGGGAGAGTATCCATCATCCGCAGCAATTGTGATGAATCCATCTTCATCGAATTGCGGGAGGGAGAGCGTGTCCCTCTCGACTCCAGCCACGATGTAGGTGGTGTTCCGAGGATCCTCGATGTCAGCGAGCAGGAGCGGACTGCTGACCAAGGAACTCGTCTTGATGTTCGCTGCTTTGAGATCAGCACGGAAGGCGGACATGTCGTCCCAGTCATCATCATAGGCAGACAACTGGTTTGTATTGGAGAGGTTCACGAAGTTCAACAAAATTGTCATCAAAAGCAGCGACATCACAAACCAGAATGCGGCTTGTAGCCCAATCCTTCTGTAGTTGATGTTTCGGCCGCTGTTCATTAAATCACCAAGTGGAGCACGATTCCGACGCGAGGACGCCCTCGCATCGGTTTAGAAGGTTGTTATTATTTGGAACACAAATGCTCATCCAATGGGGTCTGGATTTTGGCTGAAAGCAGCGTTTTTTACTGTTCTATCAGCGCTTCAAATGTATTTTCGTGGCGATTCGACTGATGTCTTCAATCGGAATTTCCATCAGGCCGTCGACCATGGCCCAAGGTAGTTTTGAGGGGTCGATATCACCTTCGATTCGCACTCGAATCGACATGACGGAGCCGGTTGCTTTGTCGAAGACCACGTCTCTCAATCCACCAAGCCGTTCATCTTGGCGTCCAACGACGTCCCTTCCGATGATGTCTTTTGCGAAAATTGCCATTTAGATTCACCCCGTTGAGCGTTCTATGCGAACAAGGCTCGCCACATCAATGCGTCGACGATGCAGGTGGACTCACATCGATTCCATGCCGAAGCTGGTATCGCGGTTTCGCTTAATGTTCGACAAGCCGCTGGTCAGTCGAGTTTCCATCTTCTGGTAGTAGTCGAGCATTTCAGGTGTTACCGTTGGCCTTACACGCTTGATCGCTTCTTCAAAGTGGGACTTCGTCACCTTCTTCTTCTTGGCTCGCATGCAAATGAGTGCTGCTTCACGGCACACTGCTTCAATGTCTGCACCAGTGAATCCATCGAGGCCACCCATGATGTCCTTGAGAGAGAACTTGGAGAGAGGCATGCCTTCGCTGTGAATGGCGAAGATTGATTCACGTGCGCCGAGGTCCGGCGGTGGGACGTGAAGCACTCGCTCGAATCGACCGCTGCGGAGAAGCGCTGGGTCGATCATCTCAGGCCGGTTGGTCGCTGCGACGATGATCACGCCGTCGAGGGATTCGACGCCGTCCATGCTTGCTAAGAGTTGGTTGACCACTCGATTCGAAACATCGCTACCGCCGCCGTCCGAGTTGGAAGAACGCATGCTTGCAATCGACTCGAACTCGTCGAGGAAGATGATTGCAGGCGAGGATTGCTTTGCCTTCTTGAAAATCTCACGAATGGCTCGCTCGGATTCTCCGACCCACTTTGAAATCAACTCAGGTCCTTTGATACTGATGAAGTTGGCTTGAGCCTCGTTTGCAATTGCTTTCGCAAGCAGGGTCTTTCCTGTACCAGGGGCGCCAAAGAGGACGATTCCTCGAGGCGGCTTGATGCCAAAGTGTTCGAATAACTCCGGTTGAGTAAGTGGCCATTCAACAGATTCCTTCAATCGGTCCTTGACTTCATGCAATCCTCCGACTTCTTCCCATGTCACTTCTGGAATTTCGACATAAATCTCACGGAGAGCAGACGGTTCAACATCCTTGATAGCCTCTTTGAAGTCGTCCATTCTGACTTCCATCTTTTCGAGAACTTCTGGAGGAATCGTTTCTTCCTCAAGTTCGATTTCCGGCAGGTAACGTCGCAAAGCCCTCATGGCGGCTTCACGAACGAGCGCTGCGAGGTCAGCTCCAACAAACCCGTAGGTGTTGTCGAGGACCCAATTGATTTCGAAATCCTCAGAGATTGGCATTTGACGGGTGTGGACGTCCATGATTTCTTCACGACCGTCTCGGTCTGGCACACCGATTTCGATTTCACGGTCGAACCGTCCAGGTCGGCGCAGGGCAGGATCGAGGGCGTCACGGCGGTTGGTTGCACCAATCACCACAACATTGTCTCGCCCTTGCATTCCGTCCATGAGCGTAAGCATCTGTGCGACAACCCTTCGCTCAACCTCGCCACTGACATCTTCACGCTTGGGGCATATGGAATCGATTTCGTCGATGAAGATGATGGCAGGTGAATTTTCAGCTGCTTCATCAAAGATTTCTCTAAGCTGCTTCTCAGATTCACCGTAATACTTGGAAATGATTTCAGGTCCGTTGATCGACTTGAAGTGGGCGTTGACCTCTGTCGCAACTGCCTTGGCAATCATTGTTTTTCCAGTACCTGGTGGCCCGTGCAACAAGACACCCTTCGGGGGGTCGATGCCCAGTCGACGGAACAATTCAGGGTGCTTGAGCGGCAGTTCGATCATCTCACGGACCTTTTGCAATTGCTGACCGATTCCACCAACATCTTCGTAGGTGATGCCTTCAGATTGACCGACGTCTTCGTCGTCAACAGTTTCGTCTTTAATCACGATGTCAGTTTCGTTGGTAACTTTGACGATGCCCTTTGGAACTGTGCTGACAACTGCGAAGGGAAGTGCTTCGGCAAACAAAGTCATGCCGGGAATGAAGATTCGGTCGCCTTGGACGACCGGCCGCTTGGAGAGGCCGCGTCGGGCAAAGCCTTCGATTCCAGGTCCAAACTTGACTTTTTGTTTGTTGGCCATCACAGGGGAAAGCACAAGTTTTGTGCATTCCTTTGCATCGACTTTGGACACTGTGACTCGGTCACCCAAACTCACGCCTGCGTTTTTGCGGATGATTCCATCGACACGGATGATTTCCATCTTTGTGTCTTCAGGACGGCTGCGCCAGTAGATAGCAGCAGTGGATCGCTTCTCTCCCTTAATTTCAACGATATCGCCGGGCTTTAAACCAAGGTCATTCTCTCCTGAAATCCGCGCTCGGCCGTGACCGACGTCGGAAGGAATTGCTTTTGCTACCCGTAGGGACATTGTGTTTTCATCGCCAGCCATATCTTCACTTCCAACAGGAAAACCGTCGAGGTGATTTAAACCTCAAACAGTGCCCTTCCTCTCCTTCTTCACGCCGACCCCCTTTTAACCTAATGTCGATTTTTGATGGCTTGCGACGTGTGAAGACTCAAGGCTCAGTTCCATCACTTTCAAGAAGGGCCTTTCGCTCGGCTGTGCATGGTTCATGTCTTAGAAACCGGCCTTGAGTTCCTTGCCCACGAAAATCCAAATGGTAAACCCGCCGTACGAGGGTACAACATCATCAACGGTCAATTGACCCTTGCAAGCGATGGTGCTACATTTACCTCGATTAACCCTGCCATTCTTGCCGATACCCTCGGCCACTTCCCCCTCTCGACAAAAGCAGACGTGAACGCAGCTTTGGATGCGGCCCACGAAGCCTTCCCAGGATGGGCTGCAACACCGGCACCAACCCGTGGTCAAATCATTGGAAACATGGGCCGCTTGTTGATGGACCACAAGGATGCGATTGTCGCTCTTGAAACCCGTGAAATCGGTAAGACACTGAAAGAAGCTGCTGGTTCCGTTCAAGAAGCCATTGACACATGTTTGTTTTTCCAGTCAGAAGGACGTCGCCTTTACGGCCAAACTGTCAATTCGGAATTGCCTGACAAGGAACTGTTCACCTACCGGCGCCCTCTTGGTGTCTGTGGCATCATCAATGCTTGCAACTTCCCTGCAGCGGTTCCATTCTGGAAGATGATTCCAGCCATCATGTGCGGAAACACCTGCGTGTGGAAGAGTCCACAAGATGCCCCTCTGCTTTCATTTGCTCTCGCCCGCATCATGCACGAGGCTGGTTTGCCAAACGGTGTCATCAACCTCGTCCACGGAAAAGGAAGCGGCGCTGGACAACACTTGGTCGACGCAGTTGACGAAGGAAGGGTCAACAAAATTTCATTCACAGGTTCGACAGAAGTCGGCAAGATGATCGGCGAAGTGTGTGGACGAAACCTCGTTTCATGCTCCCTCGAACTCGGTGGAAAGAATCCGCTTGTTGTGATGCCATCTGCAAACCTCGACAACGCTGTTGAAGGCGCATACTGGGGTGCATTTGGTACCGCAGGACAACGGTGCACATCCCTTGGTAACCTCATTCTTCATGAGGAAATCTATGATGAGTTCATGGTCAAATTCATGGAAAAAGTCGAATCAACCCGAATTGGGGATTCGCTTGCTCATGATGGTGTCCTTTACGGCCCAATGTTGTCGGAGAAGTACGCAAAAGATTTCCTTGTCGGCGTTGAGATGTGCAAGGAATCCGGTGCAAATTTGATTCACGGCAAAGGCCGAATCACAAGCGATAACAAACCGACCAACTTCCTTAGTACTGCAGAAGAAGGCGTCTACATGTGGCCTCACGTCTTCACCGGCGTGACAGAAGACATGACTTGCTTCCATGAAGAAGTGTTCGGACCAGCCGTGACCATTTGCAAGGCGACTGATTTCGATCATGCCCTGCATCTTGCAAACGCAAGCCCATACGGCCTCTCCTCTGCCATTTACACCAACGACCGCCTCGAAGCCTACCGCTACAAGACTGGGATCAAGGCTGGAATGACTGGTATCAACAACTCGACCACCGGAGCAGAAGCTCACCTACCATTTGGCGGTGTCAAGGGCAGTGGTAACGGAACCCGTGAATCTGGAATTTGGGTGATTGAAGCTTACTCCTACTGGCACGCTGTGAACGATGAGTTGTCTGGCAAATTACAACTTGCACAAATGGACGTCGATGAAGTCGAAATGGCAGAAGCAGACGTGGATTGGACACAATTGGCTTGAGTGCATGAACCGTTGAATCATGACGGAAAAAAACCACACTTCAAATATGGACATCCTCGCAAGTCAAATGCTGTTAAGGTGAATTGTGCATGACGTCGAGTTTCTTATTGGTCGAAAACGGAGGTCCCTCCTTCTCCGAACGCCTTGAGGATGCTTACACGCACTGCGAATCAATCGCCCGGGCAGCTTCCAGCTCCTTTTTCCGTTCATTCCGCCATCTTCCCGATCCGAAACGAAAAGCAGTGAACGCTCTCTACGCATTCTGCCGCAGGGTCGACGACATCGTTGACGGAGACTGGTTGCCAAGCGAAGATCTTTCGCACCTCGACACTGTCACCTCCGAGAGGTTGACCGAATTGCTCGAGTCACGAGAGGCAAACGCCATTTACTCGAATAATGAACATCACGAACGCCTCCGCGCGCTCATGCTGTTCAGGTCTCGATTGGACGACATCGAACAAGGCTTACCTATGTCAGATCAAATTTTCATTGCGCTCGCTGACACTCTTCAGAGGTACCCCATTGAAACAGATCACCTCCGGGAACTGATTAACGGAATGGAAGATGATTTGTTTGAAACAAATTATGCGAGGTTCGAAGACCTGCGTCGATACTGCTACAGGGTCGCCTCCACAGTTGGTCTGTGCTTAATCGAGATCTACGGCTACAGTGATCCGAATGCACGGCGTCACGCTGTTGAGATGGGGCTGTTCCTTCAACTGGTCAACGTCCTTCGTGACATTCAAGAAGATCTGCAACGAAACAGAATTTATCTTCCAACAGAAGAACTTGCGAAGTTTGGTCTCTCGCACGCAGACCTCGCCGATCCAACCCTCGCCAACCGTCCAGCCTGGCAGAACTTCATGCGGCATTACTTCGATCATGTCGTTACCAACCGAAACAATGCATTGGGTCTGCTTCCTCTCTTGGACAAAGACGCACGCCGGTCACCACGCCTCATGTGCACAGCATACAATGCGATTTTGAAAGAAGCCATTCGACGAAACGGTGATGTTCTCAGCCGTCGGCTGACACTTAACTTCTACAGAAAGATGCAAGTTGCTCTTTCGACGTTGTTTACGCCGAGCCTCGACTGAGCGATTGTTCACTCGTGACCGCTTCTGCTGTGATTAATATCTGCTATCCAGCCACGTCGCCGTGGCTGCCGTCCTTCAATTCCACAAGCCGAGGGTGTCTCTGAGCGCTGGTTCAAGCGTTGGGTGTTCAAATCGGTACCCAGTCTCTTGGAGGCGTGCTGGTACAACCTTCGTGCTGTCTGTGGTAAGGGTGACGCCCATTTTGCCAAAGAGAATCCACACGCCAAAGGGTGGCGTAGGAATGAAAGCTGGTCTTCTGAGGACCTTACCCAACACCTTTGCGAATTTTTTCTGTTGCACGATCCCTGGGGAAACAAGGTTGTATGCACCTTCGCATGATTCAGTCATCAACAGATGGTGCATGGCATAGATTTCATCGTCCATCGATATCCATGAGAGCCATTGTCGACCACGGCCGATGGGCCCTCCAGCGCCGAGTTTAGCTGGGAGGAGCATTTTGCCAAGGCCTCCACCGGTTGCATCCAATACGATCCCGCCGGTACGCGTGTGGATTGTACGGATTCCAGCATCTTTCGCAGGTTGAGCAGATGCTTCCCATGCGATGCATGTTTCAGGAAGGTAGCCTTCCCCTGCCTTGGATGACTCCGTCAGTTCTTCGTTCCCACGGTTTCCGTAGTATCCGATGGCACTGGCAACCATGAACACCTCAGGTTTGTGTTCGAGGTTTGCTAACGTCCTTGCGAGCAGGCCAGTGCTTTCGGTTCGACTGGTTCGAATTAATTCCATTCGCTTCTTGCTCCAACGTTTGTCCCCAACGCCTGCGCCACCAAGGTGAATCACAGCGTCAAAGCCTTCCAAGGCTGCTGAATCAATGGTACCGGCTTTTGGGTCCCACTGAATCTCTTGAGCCTCTTTTGCGGGTGTTCTTCGCACCAATCGCCAGACTTCGTGGTTGCCCGTGTCGAGGAACGCAACGAGTTGCCTTCCGATGAGTCCAGAGGATCCAGCAATGAGAATTTTCTTTCGGGGCATGTGCTTGAATTCTTTGTGTCGCTGGATGTCCCTTGTTAGCCGAATACCTCGAGCATTGAACATTCGGTCAATTCGCTTTCGAACACTTCGACCTGCCACCAGGCTTCCAAGGCCGCCGAGTGGCACGCTAAATTCGACTCTGTCTTCAATTCGGCACGTGCCGTCTTCATTGGAGATGAAGGCGTGTACGTGTGACCATGACTTGAATGGTCCTTTGATCATGTCATCAGCGAATGCATGGGGTGGATTGTAGCCCTTGTGTCTTGCAATCCACTGAAGTTTGATTGGGCCCATTGGAAACCTAAAAATTCGCTCGGATCCATTTTCGAGGGTCGGATCTGCTCGTACTTCTTCGACTTCTTCCCAAGGTGGCATCAATCTTCGAAAGGATCCTTTCCTTTCGTGCCAGGCGAATGTCGTCTCGATGTCGTCGGGGACCTGAGTGATGTGTGTATATTCCATGCCAACGCCTCATGTTCAGTGGCCAAACTCTTGGAGGTAAGGTTTGAGGTCGAACTTTCGGCGCGTGTTTTCTGAAGACATGTATCGGATTTTACCAAAGATGGCTCGTTCTGGACCCCATGCTCTGTCGTGTCGGCCGAGGACCCAGAAAATACCCGTGTAAGAATTTGGATCTCGGCCATCGAGCGCGTAGGTGTCGTTTAATTCAATCATCCACGCTGCAGCTTCTTCTGGTGATGATGCCCATTCGAGAATTCGCTTCCCCCACAGCATTCGCAAGTAGTTGTGAATGATTCCTTTTCGGACAAGTTGACGTTGGGCAGCGTTCCAAATTTCATCGTGAGTGTCAGCTTCACGAATCTGATCGAGGGTGTAGGTGGTTCGTTCATCGTCGGCGTGTTCGGAGAGGGTTCTTTTAGCCCAATCTGGCAGCGAGGTGAAATGATTATGCTCGGGGTTGTGGTATGCGTTGTTAAATCCAAGTTCTCGCCAAGTTATGATTTGGTCGAGGAATGCTTCAACAGGTTCTGGCAAACCCCACCAACCCGCTCTTGCCCCTCGTCGTGGTGCGTTAATGAGGTCAGGCATCCATCCGTTGGAATCAAGAATGCGTTGCACGACTTCAACGGTCGATAGATGGCCGAAGTGGAACCAAGGAGAAAGCCCACTGGTGGCCGGGTTTTTGACCTGATTGCGATCTTCGTGGTATCGGCTGAGTCTGTTCGAGAGGAATTCTCGGAGCATTCGCACGGCTGTGTCCCTGCCTCCTTTTACGTTGGCAACGGGCGGAACGGAATGGTCGATGTCGAGGGTGGAAAGTGCATCACGCCCCGAGGAGCCTTGTTCTCCAGCCCGCCACAACCACTCAAACGGTGTGACCCCGAGTTTCGAGTCTTGGACGATGGTGTTGAATTCGTTGTCCTCCATCCACAGCGTATGGTCGGCAGGGATGGGGTTGTGCGATGGCCATGTTTCCATGCATTCGACAAACCGTTCGTGAACAAATCGTCTGAAACCGTGGGCTGTCGGATAGGCTCGCTCGGTCCATGACATTGGGAAGACCCCGTTTGAATCAACGGCTAGGAAGCGAACTGAGAGAGATTTCGATGCGCTTTCGATGGCTTTGCGTGGGAAGTATGTTGGAAAGTCATCGCTGATGACCATCACGGCGTCTTCTGCAAGTTCATGCAGTTTTCCGATTTGCCCTGAAATTGGTGTCTCAACCCAGGGAATGTATCGGATTTTGTTGTCTCGGAAGACTCGGATGTTATCGAGCATTCCTTGGACCATGAAAGAGGTGATTCTGTCATTAGCGAATTTGTGCCGTGTTGAGATTTCTTCAAGGACGAGGAGTGGTACGTTTTGTTGCTTTGCCATGTGGGCTGCGTATTCTAAGGCAGCGTTCGAGTGATACCTGCGGTTGGCGATCATCCAGTAGAGGACATACTTCCCTTGCTCATTGACTGGGTTTGTGTTGAGGGTGCTTACGCGGTCGACAAGTCGAGGGTTCATGAGATTCCACCTCGGGCTGAAGGGAGGGTGTGAAGCACATAGGGGTGGCCTCGTTCTTGTTCGTAGTCGTTTGAAGAGAGGATGTGCTTGGAATTCACGGCGTTGACGGCCATTGCGTGCATGGCATCGCTGATCCAGTTCAGTTCGGCGAAGCGCTCAATAGGAACGAAGCTGGCTTCTGACACCTCTTCGTTAGGGGAAGGAACTGCAGAGGAGGGTATGTCCACTGCATAGGCGATGAAGATTGCCGGTACACCTTCCAGCAGGCGTTCTCGCACCGATTGGATGCCCAGAACAGTCCCATCAACATTGCATTCTTCTTTGAGTTCCCTGAGTGCTGCGTTCCTTGGAAGTTCACCATCATCGACGTATCCCTTGGGGAGGCCCCAGCGGCCTTCGTAGCGCCCCTGCTGCTCTTTTACCAATAAAATCGACCGAGCACGGCGGACAATGGCGGCAACGCCAACATCGCAATCTACGCTGTGCATGCTACTTTTTCGGAAGAGTTGCGTATAAAGGACTGTTTTCTGTCGCATACGATTTGAAACAGGATTTTATAATAGAATCTGAGAACTTCAAAGGCATGTCACCATACGGAATAGACGCAACACAAGTGAAGGCAGATGCCAACCTACCAACCGAGCACGGGAACTTCAGAATGAGGGTGTTCGTTGACGACATGGGCGGTGAGCACTCCGTCCTTTCAGTCGGGCTCGACGATACTCAATCCGTGCCAATTGTTCGGATCCACTCAGAATGCCTTACTGGTGATGCCTTCGGTTCCCTAAAATGCGACTGCGGACCACAGCTCCAGGCGTCCATGGCACGCATACAAGAAGAGGGCTCAGGTGCCATCCTCTACATGCGACAAGAAGGTCGAGGAATTGGCCTCGAAGCGAAGATTAAGGCCTATGCTCTCCAAGATGTCGGCTACGATACACTCGATGCAAACCTGGCTCTCAATCTGCCAGCCGACGCCCGAGACTATTCGTTCTGCGCAGACATGCTGCGAAACGTTGGCGTAACTCAGGTAAAACTGATGACCAACAATCCGCTCAAAATCCGCGGTTTGCGCGCAAACGGCATCCGTGTCGATGAGCGCATGCCGCACTTGGCAGGACGATGTGAGCACAACGATCACTACCTTTCCACTAAGCAAAAGCGAATGGGTCACCTCATTCCTGAACAAGCCTGAGTACCACTACATTTTAAGTGGCAATTTTGAGGCGGCGACATGGCAAACCAGCTATCTGGAAAAACCGCGCCCGAATTCACCCTGCCCTCCTCGAGCGGTGAAGCGTTTTCGCTCTCTGACTTCGACGGAAAGTGGAAGGTTGTCTTTTTCTACGCCAAAGATGGTTCCCCAACATGCAAAAGAGGCTGCTTGACCTTCAAGGAACAATACGATCTGTTTCAGTCGCTAACTCCGCCCGTGGAAGTCATTGGTATCAGCCAAGACTCTGTGGAAGACCATCGCCGTTTCAAGGAAGACCTCAACCTTCCGTTTCCACTGCTCAGTGACCCGGAGCGCCTCGTCGCTGATGCGTTTGGAGTCCCTGTGTTCCTTGGAAGATTCCCTGCGAAATCATCCTTCCTCATCGGGCCAGACCGAACGGTTCACTACTGCTACGACTGGCTCTTCCGGCCTCGACGTCACGTGGCTCGCATCCTCGACACCTTCAGTGAACTTTCATCAGGGGGCTCAATGAAATGAATTGGTTCGAACTGTTCGAAGACGCAGGCCTTACGGAACGAGAAGCCCGTTCGCTGGTAATCCTCTCTTCCTCAAAGGAACTCAAAGCAAGTGAACTGGCAAAGGAACTCGGGACGAATCGCCTCGATGCCTACAACTCGCTGTCCCGCCTCACGGAGATTGGATTGGTTTCGGTCACAGCGGATCGCCCAATGAGGTTCTCATGCGCCTCGTTACCAGTTTTGTTCAAGCGCCTCTTGAATGAACAACGCGACCGAATCAACCGAACATCCAAGGCGTTCGACGCCATCATGTCCGGCGCAACGTCTGATTATGAGGAAAAGGCTGATGATTCGGCAGAAGACACAAATGCCAAATTTGCCGTCCTCAAAGGAAGAGAGCACATCCACAAGCGAATCGGAGAATTTGCTGCACAGGCAGAAGAGCGTCTGGTCTTGCTTCTCGGACGTTTTGGAATCCTCCACCTGTGCCGCTCTGTTGGTCTTGAAGAGGTGAACTCTGCAGCTGAACGGGGTGTCATGGTGACTGTTCTGGCTCAACTTGATCGCAGAACCGTTCGATTCTACGACCAACTCCACGAATCCATTGCGGTTCGCCATTCCGACGAGGTTGCATCGCTTGGTGTGCTCCAAGATACAGGCAATGTCATTCAGTTCCTTCACGTTGAAGAAAACCCTGTTGGCCGTGGTCGTGATGATGCGGCTCTTGTGGTTAATTCAGAAGTCTTTGCGACATCGCACAGAGATTTCGTGAACGCAATTTGGTCAAAAGCCATTGACATTGAAGCCGCAAAAAAGCGATTCACAGAAGAACGAATTGTGGACCCATTGCGCCTTACAGTCGGTCAAGGCTCCTTCCTTGAACAATTCCGCCAAGCGCTCAAAGTAAGCGAAGATTTGCCCGAAGAGGATGTTCCATTCAATCCCGAATCTTTCCTTGCATCGAGCAGTGAAATCAACCAAGCGAGAGCGGCCTTGCAAGATGGACGCATGAGCAGTCTGCATGAATTAGGAATCGACCTCGGGACAATGCTCCGGCAAGTCGGCCAGAGGATTGGTGAGGAACTTTCCTTCAGCCTCCGCAAAATTGAGGGTCATGTTGAATTTTTGAATGAACTCATGGATTGGTGGGAGCACGCAGGTCTCGGTGAACTCGATTACAATGCAGATCCATTCTTCCACATTATTGTCAACCTCGCACACCCAGCAACAGATGGGGACGATGTACTGCCGCTGTGGCAACTCGATGACGGTATTATCGAAGGAGCACTTCTCGCGCGGTATCCCGAGAACGGAAACGTACGAATTCGCAGGGAGTCGGAAGGTCCAGATGCATGGCGATACACCCTTGTTTTCATCGACGAAACAGACGAAGATCTGTTAGAATGAAAACATCTCTTGATAAGCCCAACCTTTGAGTGAAAGGCATGAAGATGCTGACATTCTTCCGCTTCATGCGGCAGATCCTAAGGAAGAAGCCAGCAGACCTCGATTGGATTCAAAGACAAGGCCTCATTGCCGTGAAACTCGCCCAAATTTTTGCGCTTCGGCCCGATCTTTTGGGTGTGGAAAAGGCTCGACAACTGCAGCAACTCTACCAGCATGCAGCGTCAATCGCCTCTGAAAACTTGCACGAAACCATTGCTCAAAAGGCCCCGACCGGTTTCATGGATGCGTTTGAATCAATTGACGATGAACCCTTGGCAGCAGCCTCAGTTGGCCAAGTTCACCGTGGGCGTCTGAAGAATGGTGATGAAGTGGTCATCAAGTTCATCAAACAAACGAACGCTGTAGAATTCAAAAAGGAAGTCGTTCGAATGCGACGATGGCTCCGAATTTTTCTGATCTTTGCACCCAAATTACGCAAGGTCGGTAATCCAATGGCCTTGATCAATCACGTGGCGGACTATACGTTACGGGAACTCGATCTTCGAAACGAAATCAAAGGTGCAGAAGAACTCGCTGGCATCAAAGAATCGCTTGCAGATCAATTCAACATGGACCTTCTAAGATTCCCGATCTATTATCCAGAACTCTCTAATGCAGACATCCTCGTGTCTGAATTTGTGGACGGAATGTCCCTTGAAGAAGGAATCGAAGAAAAGGCACTCACCTGGGATTTCTTGTTGCAGTTCTTCAGAATCCATGGCGCCTACCTTTTCGGCATCGGTACCTTCCACGGCGATCTCCACCCCGGGAATTGCATTGTTGACCCTAACGGAAAATTCGTCTTCATTGACAATGGAGCCATTTGTCACGCGCCGAAGAAGGTAGCCCACGCTCTGTTCCACTTCTTCGACCATCTTTCCCGTCAAGAAATGCAGCAAGCTTTCGACGCCCTGCTGGCGATGACCGAGGTCAACCCAACGCCAAAGAAACTGGCGAAGTATTACGCCACAATGACTGAAATCTACACCGACTTTGAAAAGAAACCCGTGGGTGAACAAAGCCTCACACGAATCATGATGAAAACCGTCAAGGCTGCAGTTGAACACGCTGGAGCAAACTTTGGAGAGGAAGCATTCCCGATCATTCGAGCCTTGATGTACCTCGATGGACTCGTGATCCGAACCCACCCCGACGCTCTTCTTATCCAGTCAATGGGTCCTTTCTTAGAAGAATTCAAGACCAAATTGAACATTTGAGGTGCGCTTATGGCCTCGATAGCAATTGTTGGCGCAGGACTTTCAGGCCTGCGTTGTGCAACACTTCTCCAAGCAGCCGGTCATGATGTGGCAGTTTACGAGCGTTCAGGCACCGTGGGTGGTCGAATGGCGACCGACAAGGTCGATGGTTTTCTTCTCGATCATGGTTTTCATGTGATGCAGACAGCTTACCCTACTTCTCAACGGGCTTTTGATTTCAACGCCATGGGGGCGGAGGCGTTCGAACCTGGAGCCCTTATTGTTCAACAACGGAAGAAGAAGCCAAAATTTTGGCGAATGGCTGATCCGTTTCGCAGGCCAGTTCAAGGGATGATGAGCGGCCTCAACCGTTTTGCTTCTCCTTTTGATTTGCTTCGTGTCGCTCGCCTTCGCTTCGCCGTGCGCCGTGGTCCTACGAATCGGGTGTTTGAAGGTGGTAACAATCCGACGAAGGCTTACCTGAAATCAAATGGATTCTCGACCTCGATGATCAACCGGTTTTTCCATCCACTTTTCTCTGGTATCTTTTTGGAAGACGACTTACGAACCAATGAACGAATGTTTCGATTTGTGTTCCGCATGATGTCCAAAGGGAACATGGTGTTACCGAAGGAAGGCATCGCTTCTGCGCCTCGACAACTTGCTCAGAGGCTTGGCGATGAGAACATCCACCTCAATTGTGATGTGACGATAGTCGACGAAACAACCGTGAAAATCGATGGCGAAGCCACCTCATTTGACGCCGTGATTCGAGCTTTTAACAGCACTCAACACCTCGAAAAGCGACACGTATGGACGTTGCACTTCGATGCTGAACATTCGCCCCTTGCTTCGAATCATGTGCTTCTTAATGCGGATGTCAAACAAAATGACGGACTTATCGCACACCTTGCCGTACCATCTGATGTTCAGCCAAGTTATGCTCCAGCGGGACGCTCGCTCGTGACCGCCACAGTTGTGGGCGAGCGCGCTGACGCGCTGAGGTTGACTACACCAGAAGCTGTTGAAGCAGCGGTGCGAAATGAAGTCAATCAGTGGTTCCCAACTCAAGCTCCCACATGGCGTCTGCTCGCAACCCAACACATTGAGCACGCCTTGCCCGAAGTCGGCTCACAATGCCCGCTCGAGGCCACGCCACGCCTCAATGGATTCGAGTGTGGTGATCACACCCTCCATGGCAGCGTTGAGGGGGCCCTTCAATCAGCTGAACATGTGGCAAAGGTTGTTGACGCCCATCTGCGGGGTTAAGTGAATGAAGAGATTGAACGCCATCACCGACCCTAAGGGATTCGGAACCTCGATCCAAGCGGGCCCGCACGATGTTGATTCGTGGGTGTTTGTCGCTTACGATCAACTCAACCTCTCGCTGATTGAAACCATCGAACAAGCGATTGGAACGGTTGGGCTTGTGTTCATCGAGTCTGCATTCAAAGGTCGCTCCAGACCTTACCACAAACAGAAATTAGCACTTCTCTTATCCAACCAACGTCATTTTGCCCTCGAAGCACAAGAAGCTGGTTATGCAGTTGATTACCTCGTCACTCAAGGCACCTACGCCGAAGCACTCACCGTTCTGGCCAACGAAGTTGGGCCCATACATTGTGTTGAGTTTGCTGAATACTCAACTCGAATTGAACTCCAACCACTCATTGAATCTGCGGCTTTAGTCGTCCACCCTCACAATGGCTGGCTCACCCCCCGCTCTTGGTTCACCGAAACTGTTGGCACTGCTCCACCATTCCGCATGGACCGCTTCTATCGAAGGGTGCGAAAAGAGACGGGGTGGCTCATGGTTGACGCACAACCGGTTGGGGACAAATACAGTTTCGATGAGGAAAATCGTAAACCATGGCGAGGCGATCCTGCTGCCCCTGCCCCACCAATGTTCACTGTGGATGACATCGATGTTGGTGTCAAGAAGCTGGTCGAAAATGTCTATTCAGACCACCCCGGTTCCATTGATTTCACTCAGATTCCGACGTCAATAGCTGACATAGAAGCGTCCATTGAATTTGCTCGTTCATGCTTGGTGCATTTTGGCACCTATGAAGACGCCATGTCGACTGAAAGCCGAGGGTTGTTTCATACTCGACTCGCCTCACTCCTCAATCTCCATCGAGTCATGCCACATCAAGCGGCTGAAATGGCGCTTGAGAGCACGGCCGAACTCAACAATGTGGAGGGGTTTCTGCGGCAGTTAATCTGGCGTGAATATGTGCATCACGTTCACGAAGTGACAGATGGCTTCAGAACGCTGGAGGTCAACAGGTCCCTCGCTCGAAGGGACGCTCAATGGTATGATTCCGCTCCACTGGATGGCGAACCTCACCCGAATCATCTTGAACAAACATTCCCATTGCCCAAGGCCTACTGGGGCCAAAAGAGTGGATTGGCTTGCTTGGATGAATCCGTTGCCTCTGTGATGGAGGAAGGTTGGACCCACCACATTCCAAGATTGATGGTGTTGAGCAATATAGCCCACCTCCTTGATGTCCAACCAAGAGAACTCACGGATTGGTTTCACGTGGCATTTATCGATGCATATGACTGGGTTGTTGAACCAAATGTCTTCGGAATGGGCACCTTTGCTCTGGGCTCTGCGATGATGACGAAGCCCTATGTTGCTGGTTCGGCTTACATCAATCGGATGAGCAACCATTGCAAATCCTGCGAATTCCATCCAAAGAAGACATGCCCGATTGGACGCCTGTACTGGGCGTACTTAGAGCGACACTCACATGCGTTTGCCGGTAATCATCGTCTCTCGATGGCGTTGAGAAACGTCGCAAAACGAAGCGAAGAAATGAAGCAGATTGATCACCTCACATTCCTCAAGGTTCAGCACGCCTTGGCAAATGGCCGCACCCTTCGCCCCGATGAGCAGTGACTCATCGATGCGGTGATTGACATGTTGGGCAGTGATCGAGTCGCCGGCCACCGTACCGCAATCGCACCACCAGCGTCCCACATTTGAGGCAAGGACGTTCGTTACGACAGAAGGCATAGTGGCGCCAAGTCCGTCGAGGTTCACCTCGTTGCTTGCCTGCCTTTGCAACATCGCTTGGAACCGTCACCCCACCCGTTTCGTAGGCTTGGACGGTGACTTGTTTAATCGCTTGGGCCCAATTTCGGAGGACGGTGTCTGAAAGGTCACAGGGGCGATCGTCTGGGTGTATGTTTGCGGCAAAAAGGATTTCAGATCTCAAATAATTACCCAAACCAGCGAAACTACGCTGATCGAGCATCAACGTAGCGCCTTTTTTGCGAAAACATTTCTTGGATTTGAGTTGATTATACAGCACCTCTTCGTCCACATCCTCATGAAGGACATCTGGGCCAAGTCTGGAAAGAAACGAGTGAAGTGGTTCTTCTGCAGTTGGAATCAAATCAATGTCGGTGGCAGACCAGAGCCGAACAGCGTGCTTATCTGTGAAAAATTCAGCACGAAGGGTGCGTCGCATTTTACTTTCAGTGGTTACTTTATTTACGGTCCATCGGCCGTAAAGCTGGTTGTGGCTGTACATGGTCCATCCATTCTCAAATCGAATGAGCATTGCTTTGGCTTGACTTGTAACGTCAATCACCATTTGTTCTTCAATCAAATGTTCTCGCCCCGTAAAGGTACCATAGGGTAACCGGCATTGTTCGATTTTTTTCCCGATGAGCGCTTTGCCGAGACGATCCGCAGCTCGACGGATTTCGGGGCCTTCAGGCATGCTACAAAATCAAATGAGGTGCGTATCAAGATATGTATTTTCAACCGATGAAAACAAGAGGAAGCACCGATACCGACTAACATGGCGCAAGAGGTAGTGATGCTTGGGACGGGCAACGCATTCCTTCCCTATGGCCGGTACCATTCATTCGCAATGATTGATGGAAAACACATCATCGATTGCCCACCGACGGCCCTTGCAAGCTTTCGACGGGAGGGTCATGCAGTCTCGGATCTTGAAACCATCTTCATCACCCATGTTCATGGAGATCACGTGTTTGGTTTCCCTTTCCTTCTTCTCGAACGGACCTATATCTCGGATCGAGCGCAGGAAAAACCCCTTACTGTTGTTGCAGCCAAGGGCGTCAAGGAACGGTTGAAACAACTTTGTGATCTTGCTTACCCCGGGAGTCTCGAAACAATTTTTGAGCGAATACAGTGGAGGGAGGAAGCAGATGGTGAACTCGACTGTGGCTTGACGTGGCATCGATTCAAGGTGTATCATGATGAGTCAGTGGATCCGTATGGTTACCATTTCAACAAAGGCAAGGAAGGTGGATTTGTTCACAGCGGCGATTCAGGGCCTTGTGAGTTACTCTATGAGGAAATTGCAGCAACAACCATGGCAATTCTCGAGATGGGCATTCCTGAATGGGTTGCTTCCGACACCCACCACAAACCGTCGGATGTCGATGCCCTTGCGAAGGCAACACCGGGCGTCGAATTCATCATCACCCATTCGTTCATCGATACACCAGGGTCTGGATGGGAGCCAACGGTGACCGACACATATCCAATCCATCCTTCGAATGTCCACCATGCTGAAGATGGTCTTCGAATGAACCGGCATGGTAATTCATGGCGAATCAACTTGTAAGAATCAAGAACGAATTAATTTCCGGAAAAGGGACATTATTTTGTCCTTTTATGGAGTTATTTTTCTCTTTTTGACTTAAATGTCCTTCGCCTTTATAGTCTTGGAGCGAAGAGTGATTTTCCAACAAATTGGCATGACGAGTTTGAACGAGTGGACATGCTTATGAGGGGGACTCGGACTCACCAACTTTGTCGCGCATCTACCACTCCGGTGGTTTGACGAACACACGCTGAAACTGAGGAATTATCATGTCTGGAAACATCTTCGATGACTTCCTTTCGCGAAAAACTCTGTTCGTCGATAAGGAAGTCCTTCGCCATGACTTCCGTCCAAAGAACCTCCCGCACCGAAAAAGTGAGATTGAGAAACTCACGTTCAACCTGGTTGAAGCGCTCAACGGACACATTCCTTCGAACATGACGCTCTACGGTGTGACGGGTGCTGGAAAAACAGCCGTCACCTCCTATGTGTGCGACGAGCTTGAAGCAAAGGGAAGAGAACTCAACCGCCCGGTGCAAAGCATCATGGTCAACTGCCGTCAAATCGACACACAATACCGTGTCCTCAGTCACTTAGGAAATTCCCTTCTCGAATCTCATGAAATTGACGAAATTCCATTCACTGGTTGGCCAACCGATCGAGTGTTTGGCGAACTCGTCCGTCGTATGGACAAGCGAGGTGGTGTGTTTGTGATCATTCTCGACGAAATCGATCACCTCGTTCGCAAAGCAGGCGACGACCTTCTCTACAACCTTACCAGCATCAACGCTTCACTGAAGTCGGCACGGGCCTGTGTCATCGGCATTTCAAACGATCTCAAATTCACAGATTTCCTCGACCCACGAGTACGCTCACGACTTGGACAATCTGATGTTGTCTTCAATCCATACGATGCCATTCAACTCCAGAACATTCTCCGTCAACGCGCCGAAGGTGCGCTCGTTGAGGGTGCTTTGGACGACAGCGTGATTGCCCTCTGCGCCGCTATTGCAGCTCAGGAGCACGGCGACGCCCGCTGTGCACTGGACTTGTTACGTGTTTCGACAGAAAAAGCAGAGCAATCGGGTGATGAATGTGTTACACAAGCTCACGTTCGCATGGCACAACATCAGTTGGAATCCGATCAAATGCATCCAGTGCTCGCCTCACTTCCTAGCCAACAAAAATTGGTTCTTGCTGCAATTCTGCTGAATGAACGAAACGGTTTGAGAAATATTCAGACAGGTGAAGTGTACGATGTCTACGCTCAAGCCTGCCGCTATGTGAGGCAGAACCCGTTGACCCAACGTCGCGTTTCTGGACTCATCTCTAATCTCGACATGCTTGGACTCATCACGGCCCGAACGGTCTCTCGTGGGCGCTACGGTCGAACCAAGGAAATCAACTCGTGCATTCCTCAAAACATCGATGCTGAAGGCATTATGGTGGATTCAGAATCTCAAATGAAGGAAGTGTTTGAGCGACCATACAGGCACCAATCTCGACTCTGATATTCAGGTGTTCTTCTCCGTCGTTGATTCGGTGTGCTTATATCCAAAAGGCAGGTGGCGCAAACTATGAGCAAAGATGAGAACGACGGTTCGAGCAGCCTCATGGCCGCAATCACCAACCCTTCCAAGGGAGTTTCGCAATGGTTCATTGCCCTCGGCTTGTGGGGCATCATGCTCGCAGTTCTCAACATCATGGGACTTGCTCACCCTACCTACCATTGGTCTTGGGGCGGCCTTTTCACCTTTGAAACGACCAACGCTGCTTTCGAAATCAAACAAGAGAGCGGCATGCAACTTGTTGCATCGGATTTCATCTTCATTGGACTCTGCGCAGCCATCGCAGGCCTTGGTTTCAAGACCATCGCCGGTGAAGAAGGCGGCGTCGGGGCATGGGCAAAAGGACTCTTGGTCAATGACACATGGCCCGCACTTGCAGATCCATCTCACAAAGGATGGTCAATGCTCTTTGCAGCATGGTGCCTTCTCCTTGGTTTTGCGTTCTACGCATACTACGGCATCACCTACACCGGCTGGACAGACCCCGGTGTGTACTCCGTTAGTATTGCATTGATTGCGTTCGGTTTCGCACTCAAAGCATCCGCTAATGCTCCAGCAGGCGATGAAACACTCAACTGAGCTTGTCGTCGAATCCCTTGAACAACGGCCGATGTCCGTTTTTAGATCGAAGTGCATCAAGCATGCCGAGCAACAATCCTTGCCAAAGAGCAATGCTCCAGCGGAAGGTCAAACGACGGATGTTCCAAATTTCTTTCAAGCCAAACTTGCCAGCACGCAAGGCGCCTCGATTGACTTCGCCCAGAGGTCCCCGCCACAGAATGAATTCATGAATGATCATGAGGGCTGCCGTTGAGAGCAGTATTTTGGTTTGCCACCATTGTTGAGCGACAGCCCACGACCAATCACTCATTGTTAGGGCTTTGAATGCAAAGGGCAACCCTGAAACAAGGGCAGAGATCCACAGAGGAAGAACCATCAAAACAAGCGTCGAACTTCCGATGAAATCGAGGCCAGGACCAATGCGTTTGCGCCGAGGGAAATGTCGAACGATTCGTACGTGGGCTCGAGCGTCTCGTTTCCGCTTCCCCAGAAACCGCTTTCGTTCAATTTCCGGAACGTGGTTTACAACCGCACTTGGGGCGTAAATGATGCTTCCACCCGCCTCGATAAGCCTCAAACTGACTTCCATATCTTCAGCATGGTACCACTCAGGATTGAATCCCCCGATGGAACGGAGCGAGCTTCGGCGAAACATCGAACATGGTCCATTTGCAAGACTGGTTCTTCGCGGCCTGGCTCTGTATTTACGTGCAATTTCCATCGAACGAACACGGCTCACAATATCACCGTCATGGGCGAAGACGGTGCGTCCTGTTACGGCCACAATCGATTCCTCATCGGCAATCGGTTTTGCTTCAGCAACCATTGTTTCAATCCAGTCCGGCTCGGGTCGAACATCGATGTCGGTGATGGCGACCCATTCTCCTTTCGCTTCCTCGACCGCCCACTGGCGCCCTGCAGAGAGGCCTTTTGCGGATTGACTGAGCACTCGAACCGACGGTTCACCACCCTCATTCTTCCAGTTGAGCAAGCGTTCTTTAGAACCATCCGTAGAACCGTCATCCACTGCAATTATTTCCAGAGGCCTGTATGTTTGGGCTTTGAGTGCTTCGAGGCAACCATCCACCCAACCCTCGCCATCCCTCACACAAACGGTCACTGAGACCAAAGGGTTGGCGTTCAGTCAATCACCTCGAAGAGATTGATCAAATTCCTGCAGCGTTCTTTGACAGCGAGTGTTGTGATTTGCATCACAACGCCGGTGCGTGGCTGACCGTACAGCACCACTGTGCCAAGTGGGGCGAAACAGTGGATGAGAAGGGGTGCGAGGTCTTCTTCGCCATCGACCTCAAGCAACAATGGAGCTTCGGCGTGGAGCGCATTCTGGAGGGCAGCACACAGGGATGGTGTGAGGAGTCCAGGTGGGTTTTTCGCTTCCAATCTGTGATCGAACGCCTCAGGGTTGACGAGGTGCTCCGGTTCTAATTTCGAACGTTTGGTCATGCCATCAATGAGGGCTAAATCCGGAGTAACGCCCATCTCAAGAAGCGTTTTTGTGGTTACATCACCCACGGCTACGAGGAGATTGACATGAGCTGGCATACCATCCAAGGCAGCCGCCATGGCGACTTCCGGGTCGTCTTCTGGGCCAGGAAAAAGGGTGCCCATGGGCGTCTTCAATTCAGAATCAAGCGCCGGGGCCATTTTCAGGGTTGATTCACGGAGTGATTTTAGCATCCATGGATGGCCTTCTGTGTCCATTCCTCCATTTCGTATGGCTGAAGAACTGATAATGCCGCCTTCAATGCCTTTGAGGTGCATCACCTCAATGATCTTCAAAGGTGAAAGCCCATTTGTTTGGCGTTGTTCGTTAATGGCATGGCACATGCCAATGGTTTCAGGCGTAGCAACAATCGAATCTGCTTGGTTGTGCGTTGGAGCAGGGCCAAAAGAATCCTCAAGAGCATGCACTGTAATGCTCGAAGCGGCTTTTGTCGATGCCCAATCTAAGATGTCACTCCGTCGTTGTTCGAAATCAAGCACCAACATCGATTTCTGTTCGGCCATGACATCCGTTGTAATGTGGACTTCAACAACCGCTGCATGTTTGTAGGCCGCCTCCAAGAGCAATCGATGCCCGGCATGAAGTCGATCAAAAGTTCCGCCAACGAGGCAACAGCGGTAGCGTTGCTCATTGGTCATGAACTGCGGTGGGTGAAGCGGCTCTTTGATTGCATCGCTTTACAGTCGTTAGAGAGCACGGTTTTGAACAAGGAAAAGAAAGGCTGTACCCCGGCGCGTAACGGCCCATTTCATCGCAAAGCTCGAGGGCCTGACCCAGCGCCAGGGTGTGCTGTCCGGAAGGGTGGTTGTCTCGTGTTCATTCTGACGTCGCACGAGGACCCATAACCTACCGGTTGGTTTAAGCGCGTTTGCACCGGGAATCATCCCCCGAAGGGTCATCCCAGTCTTCGATTGCGCACCGTACACTTGGTATCAGACTTCACAGCAATTTCACAGTAGCTCTGCCTGATGTTGCTGGTACGGCAATGATGACCACCTGCCAACCCTTTTTCAATACATCGTGCAGGGCGGTCATTCAAGTCGATGAGCAAATGAACGAGCGTAGAGAAGAGCGCCAACCTCTTCATTCCCTTGTCGTAGGGCTTCGAGTCCAATCCGTGGCCATGCTTCCACTGGGCGAGCAAGCCATCCCACAAGCGGGTGAGTTCGTCCATAATGAACGGGTTCTTGACGTCGTACAGTCGCCAGCATATCGTGAAGATCGAGGAGTGATGGTCTACCAACGCCGTCTTCGACCAAGTGAATCTGGAGCACATCTTCGAGCGCGAGCATGCCTTCCGGGTGTTGAATCGGAAGTCCGGGTAAGCCACTTCGTTCCCCGGGGGGTCGTGCGATGAGGGCGGGCCAAGCGATGTCTTGGTCCCTCAACCACCGACGACCCGAACTTGAAGAGAGTTGTATGAGAAGCCAATCACCAGCCCAAACTGACCACCACGCCGTCGGTAGGGTTCCCATGAGCGTTCGCAGGCTATCCGGTGGCATTGGTTCATTGTGCTCAATCATTCCGACGGCAGCGCCCCATACATGGAGCATCGATGAGCGAGGCTGATTGGATGCTTCGTTCAAGCACATTTGCATGCACACCTGGTTTCGATCATTGAGTGGCGATCCTTGGGGAAACAGTGCTTCGAGCACTTGCGTGACTGCGTGCGGCTCTTGCAACCAGAGTTCACATGACCGCTCGATCATTGGTTGGAACTCATCGGGCAAATGTTGCGATGTGAGGAGGACCGCAGCACTCATCCACGGTTTCAATTGCTCTTCCTCTAGGTATGCTTCATAGTTGAGAACAGATTGAATGTTGTGTGTGAAACGTTGACGCACTTTGTCGAGCGCACGATTGGCCCACGAGAGGGAGGCGACAGGCATCGCACGGATGAGGGTTGAACTTTCACAAGCATCGATTGGTAACAAATCAGCCCAACCTATTGGGAGCACATTGCGCAATCGAATCCATCTGCTGCTTCTCTCACTCTCGGGAGTGCCGATCCACGAGGCAAGGGGAAAGGAGGTCTCGACTTGGTTCGCCCACCGTTCGTCGCCTCTGGGATACAGCGACAAGGCGTGCCAGATTGTGGCTCGTTGTTCGAGTGAAGATGAGGTTGTTGTAAATGTCTCATGTTCGTATGCCTCTTCGTTTTTCGCTTTGAGCATCTCAGCCGCAGTGGTAGGTATTCGCTCGTGAACCGCTGCGATTCGCGATTCACGATTTGACTCTTGTAATTTTACTGAGAACGTTTTGCCTCGGCCTAAGTAGAGCGCAACGACACCTAACTCCCCTGCGGTTCTCAACGAGGCAGCTGAATGGGCGAGTTTTTGCGGTTCACCGCTTGACGTCACCAGCAACCTGCACCGTTGTGAGGCAAGCAGTTCTTCAAGCATGGTTCTGTTGGCTTCGACTTGATGCTCCCATTCGACAACGCATTCACGATCTGTGTCTGCAAGGTACCATTCGATCAAAGCGCTGGCTCCCTCGCTTGTGGTGCCAGAGAAATTGATGTTCGACAGTACTTCGCCAAGCGTCCAGTTCGCCTTTCCAAAGTCGGACAAAAGCGCCCGCTGAATGGCAATGGAGGGGGGCGTCGAACCTTTGCCAATCAAATACCTGCACAAATCTTGAAATTTATTCTCCAATTTGTCATTCGCAAGCCTCGGATGTTTTTTTCGCAGCCAGTACCACAACGCTTCCAATGGTAAGGTTCGCTCCCCACTTGATTGTCGGATGTGTTCGAACACAAGGGCTTGGTCTGACAACGCTTCAAGGGCCATTTTTCGGCCAACCTTCGAAGAGAGATGGCCATGGGTGGACATTGGCGGGCGGATGGTGACCTTGTTTCCAATTGTGTGACCGAGGGTGTGCTTACCATAACTGAGGGCGAGGTCAGCTGCCTCGAGGTTCTTTCCGGTTTCAAACCACGAGCCTGGTGCCATGCTCCATTGTGCGGTAGCATCGATGAGTTTGGCATGAACAACGCAGATTGAAGGCGAACGTGTTGACCACTCCGTGAGGGTGCCGAGATCCATTGTCGGTGGTGCAACCGTGGGTTCCAATGTTGCAATGTCGTACCAGCGGGTCGAATCCGTGCGAACGACGGCCCAAGACCCCCCTCTGTTTCCATTGGAATCATTTCCCGGTGTCATCGTGGCTTGGACACCCTGTTGAGGCAGGTAAATCAGTTCAGATAGCAACGGTTTCACATAACCAAGCAAGAGGTGTTGACCATCATGGCCCAGCAAGATTCCATCAACTAGAGGGGGTGCATTGAGCGGTGCATCCTTCAGTCTTGCAAGCGCATCAAGCTCCAATCGTAGCCTACCCTGCTCGGTAATGAAGTGCAACGCACCTCGAATACCTGTTTGATCCTCTCGCAGGACATCGTCACGTTCTCTCAGTTGGCGAAGCGCAAGGGATGCGTGTGGCATTTGCAAGGCCAATGCCCCGGCAATATCGGACACTGTGCCGCCTCCATCAAGCAACCAATTCAGCACGCGCCGTTGGTAATTGCTTCGAATGCGGCCTTTTGACACCAAGAGTCACCTTGTCTCGTTGGTTCGGGTTAGCCTTGATAAATCTTTCACATGATTGCAATAAGTAGTTACATTTAGTTATATATTTCCACTGGAGATGTGACTTTTTACTTACATTGTCTCCCGGCGTTGCCCAAATTCTACCCTAAAACGGTCATCAACGGTAACCAAGAACCATTCTCCGGAGGAATGGTTATATGAGCGGCCTCGTTCATCTGTAGCAGTGGCACCCACCATCACTGGGAAAGTGCCTCATGACAGGAGGAAAAACGCATGAAAACAACCCGAATCAGAGAGAAGATCAAGAAATTCCTAGGCGACCGACCGCGTAACACGGCCGAAATCCTGGAACACATCAACAGCACCATGCGACACGGAACCACCAGTCAACAGCTCGGTAACGTGCTCTCGAAGGACAAAGACATCGTGAAGGTCGGCTACATCAAGCGCTCCGGCATTCTTTCTGGCGGCTACGACATCTGTGAATGGGCCACCCGCAACTGGGTATCCACCAACTGCCCTGGCTGGGAAGAAGGCACACCAATCATCATCGATAATGATGGAAACGTCACCACTGGTGCTTCCAACAACCGTCTTTGATTGCTTCTGGCAACGCTTCGAATCGTTACCCGTTGAGGTTGCTACGATCGCTCATGCCGTTCGTACGATAGACTTCAAATGGGGCGAACATGTCGGATTGGCATGGAAGGCTTAGATGCAACCGAAACCTACACCGTTCGTGACATGAAATTGGCTGAAGAAGGCGCCCTGCGCGTCGATTGGGCCCGTGCTCGAATGCCGGTGCTTGCCAAACTCAAGGAAGAAGCAGAGCGCACGAAACCGCTTGCTGGCATGCGAGTGGCTGGATGCCTCCACGTCACCAAAGAAACTGCAGTCCTGGTCGAAGCCATCGGAGCAGCAGGCGCCGAAATCTCATGGTCTGGTTGCAACCCACTTTCAACGCAAGACAGCGTCGCAGCATACCTCGCCCGCGAAGGTTATTCTGTCCACGCATGGCACGGGCAATCCAACGAGGATTTCTACTGGTGCATCGATCGAACCCTCGAATTCAAACCGACCCTCACACTTGACGACGGTGCAGATCTCATCGTCCGTGTTCACGGCGACAAATCTGAATACGCTCAAGGGGTTATTGGTGGGACAGAGGAGACCACAACAGGTGTTCACCGCTTGCGAGCAATGGGCGCTGCTGGTGACCTTCGCTATCCAGTGATCGCAGTGAACGACGCTGTGACCAAGTGGGACTTCGACAATGTCTACGGCACAGGCCAATCCACCATTGACGGTATCCTTCGGGCTACATCGGTTCTTCTTGCTGGGAAAACCTTCGTCGTTGCAGGCTTCGGACACTGCGGTAGCGGTGTTGCAATGCGAGCCCGCGGCATGGGTGCAAACGTCATCATCACCGAAGTCGACCCTCTCCCTGCACTCCGTGCTGTCATGGAAGGCTACCGAGTCATGACTATGGATGAAGCTGCCAAGGTTGGCGACATCTTCTGCACCGCAACCGGAATGGAAGACGTCATCGTTGGACGCCACTTTGAATCCATGAAGGATGGCGCAATTATTGCAAACACCGGGCACTACGATTGTGAAATCAAAATCACCGACCTCGAAGAACTCTCCAGTTCGGTTCGAACAATTCGTCCAGACAACGAAGAGTTCCTCATGCCAGATGGTCGCCGAGTGTTCTTACTTGCACGTGGCCGTTTGGTCAACCTTGCTGCTGCTGAAGGGCACCCATCCGAAGTGATGGACATGTCCTTCGCCAACCAATTCCTCTCCTTGTGCCGATTGGCAAGAGAAGGTGCATCGATGGACAACGCTGTCTACGATATCACAACTGAGCAAGATCAAGATTTGGCCACGACCAAACTTGAGACCCTTGGTTTCAGCATCGATGTTCTCACTGATGCTCAACTTGCCTACCTCGATGACTACACAGTCGGCACATGATCACAACCTCCGCACGAACGAAGATGAAAGCATCGTAAACCGGTGATTCTGAAGAAGGGTTGAAAATCAAAAGGCACGAGGCTATAATGGAAGGGAGAACCATGGAATCAACCAATCAGTCCCGAAAACTCGTCATCGAAGGCGGAGAGAAAATCGTTGATTTCGACAACAAGGCGTTCAAACCTATTCCGCAGGCAGGGATCGATTTAGCAGTACACGCTATGAATGCGGGGGTCATGTACCGCTACCAACCAAAGACAAAGGAAACTTCGCTCACTGCTACCCTTGAGCACAATTTTTCAAAGTACATGGGTGTCAAACACACTGTAGGAACGAACTCATGCGGTTCTGCAATGTTCATTGCACTCAACATTGTTGGCGTCCAGCCGGGGGATAAAGTGCTCTCAAATGCTTTCACTTTCCATGCAGTCCCAAGCGTTATTCAACACGCTCGTGGGGTGCCTGTGCTCGTCGAAAGCAACCGTGAATGGGGCATGGATGCAGCAGATTTAGATAAAAAAGCCTCAGAAACAGGAGCCAAGGTCTTGTTGATGTCGTACATGCGAGGGCATGTTCCTAATATGGATGCAATCATGTCAGTTGTGGAGAAACATAATCTGATTCTGATTGAAGATTGTGCTCACGCCTATGCAACCCTTTGGAACGGCCAACTGCTCGGTACCTTTGGCCAAATTGGGTGCTTCTCCACGCAATCCTCGAAGGGCTTGAGTGCGGGTGAAGGCGGTCTCTTCATCACCAATGATGATGAACACGCAGCGAAGGCTGTGTTGTATGCAGGGTCCTATGAGCGATTGTGGACAAAGCATTACGATTTAGACGTAGATCTCATGGATCGCTTGCAAAACCAAGTTCCTGGCTACTCCATGCGCATGCAAGAAGTCACGGCCGCCATGCTGACACCACAGATTGAGCGACTCGCAACCATCAAAAAAATCCACGTTGAAAACTGGGATCTTCTCTATTCATTGATTAACGCTCACCCACACATCGAGATACCAAAGCCTCTCCCACAGGTCGATCCGTTTTGTGACACGATGCAATTTCACCTCGTCGGTCTTTCCCGCGACCATGCTGACCAGTTCATTGATTTAATGAAGCAGGAAGGCATACCAATGCAAATTTTCGGCGCACGACGAAACGCCCGTGATTACCGTCAATGGGAATACATTCAGGCCCACCAAGAGGAACTCAAGGCAACAATTGCCAACATCGAGTTTGCTTGTGATCTCTCCATGCAACCGCACCTCACTCAAGAGAACATCCGGACGATGGCGAACGTGATCTTTGATGTTTTGAACTACATCAATGCTCAAGAGGCGTGAACAGCACTTGGCCTGGTTTTATTTTTAGGGAATACGATGTCATATTAGACGGGGAGAGAAGGCTAAAGTCGATGCCACCCTACGGGGGTTAATGGCCGATTTACTCCCGGGCGGTGTCTCCCCTTGGCATGTATTGGATGAGACAAAATCAGGCCATTACAGCCAACTCCAACTAAAGCGGTGCATTGAGGACCGAAATCCGCTTCTCATCAAAATGGAGGATAAATTCGCCTCAAGGGAACTCGTTGAATCCAAGGGTGTTTGCAATGTCACGGAATTATATCATTGGTCCGAGGACGTAAAGATTGATTGGGACAACCTTCCAAATCGCTGCGTTATCAAGACCAATCATTGGTCGGGTGATGCCCTGTTCATCATGGATAACGGGGAAGTGCCTCTGGCAAATGTCCCGCGAAAACTGAAGTTGTTTTCACGTACAGGTAATCGCTACCGTGTGATTAGGAATTGGCGTGACCAAAACGGAGGCCTGTGGCCAAAGTGGCGTATTGAACGCTCCCTGCGTTGGTGTTTGAGGCAGGAATTTCACACGCCGCTAGAATGGGGGGCAGCGAACATTCAACCTCGTGGCGTTCTAATTGAGGAATTGTTGACTGACCAAGGCCGGCTACCCAACGATTGGAAGGTTCATGTGTTCCATGGCAAAGCGGGCTTCATTCAGTACGATACAGGCCGTATGACCTCGCATTCGCAATCCATTTACACTTTAGAGGGTAAGCGTATTCACCAGACCAATGGACGATGGAGCGAGCAACACACGCCAGATGAGATTGTTTCGATTCTCGGTAAAGAGGGAATGGAGGAATTAGTTCACATTGCTGAACGCCTTGCAGAGGACATTGATTACACACGTGTTGACATGTATTTATGCGATGGGAAATGGTATTTCGGTGAGTTCACCAACTACCACAACTCATGCCATCCACAGTCGATCGAGTGGGAGGAACTCGGTGGCGATTTGTGGTTGCAGGGTTCGTCTTAATTCACGAATCAATCTCAACCACTGTCGCAGGACGCTAAGCATCCACCCCGAATTTGGGAGTTGGCACAATTCGCTCAGTTGCCCTCGAAGATGGCCATTGCGTCAGCAACAGATGCACCCTCGCAAATGATGGCATGACAGGCCGCCGTCATACGAACCGCTTCTTCTGTGGTTCGCTGGTGAATGTTTCTGCCGGTTGCGGCACCCATGCAGTTGCCAACGCTCATTTGGTCGTGGAGTCGTTGCAGGAAGTCCTTTGCTGGGAGTGAGCCGCCACCAGAGCAGATGATGCCCGTTCGTCCAGCAGCTTCTGCTGCAATCGCAAGGGATTCTGGGCGAGTCATGCCATCAAACGCCCCTGGGTAGTTGACCTTGGCAAAGTCTGCACCAATGCAAGCAGCGACACCAGCAGCGCCTGAGATTAATTGAGGGTCTTTCTCGTCGGCGACAGCTTGTCCACGAGGGTACATCCAGACCACGGCAATCATGCCGAGTTCGTGTGCTTGGCGAATGAATTGAGCGGCTTCAGAGAACATCTCATGCTCGTACTCGCTACCGATGTACACTGTGTAACCAATGCCCACGACGTTGATACCGTTGTGTGCGAGTGACATGACATCATCCATGTCCCACATTGCTTGTGAGATTGGATCGCGTTGTGCGGTCTTGACCATGTGTGACTTTGAGTTTAATTTGATGAGATAAGGCAAATCCGGATAATCTCGTGCGTATTGGGAGATGAGTCCGAGTTGGCCTGCAAGAACGCCGATGGTTCCTGCGTCATGACATCGTTGACCGATCTCAAAGAAATGACCAGGGTCATTGGAGGTGAGGGGGATTTTTGCGCCACCATCGTAGAAGTCATCGTTGAGATGTTCGATTTTCTGGTCGCAAGCGAAGAGGTTCATCTTGCCAGTTCCGGCTGTTGCAGCATCCATGTTTGAGATGTATGTGTCAATCAAATCGTTGGGGACATCGGCTGGAACGTTGTACTTGCTCATCGGCTCACCTGTGGACCGAGCCAGAGGTGGGGGGAACTTCAAGACTGCGGCCAAAATTGCTGTGGTTAAGCATGCGCTGAGTGCAAGGCAAAGCCCTGACAAACCGCATCACACGGTGTCCGATTTGCTATGTTTTGCTCACTGACCAGTGAAGTTTGCAACACGCTTTTCGACGTAGGCTGCGATGCCTTCCTTGGCGTCGCTGCTGTTGAACAAGGATGCTTGCAATTCTCGCTCGAGGGCCAAGTGGTACTCGAATGGAATCTCTGGACCTGTTTGGCAGGATCGCTTGATGTTTCCAACAGCTTTGACAGCCTTGTTTGGTAGGGTGAATTGACCACACCAGTCAAGAATGTCTCGGCGGAAGTCTTCTGCGGATCCTTCCCAAATGTGGTTGATGAGGTTACATCCGTGTGCATCCTCAAAGGACATGAGTTCGCCAGTGACCATCATTTCGAGCGCCTTTGCCTTCCCAATCAAACGGGTCAAGCGAGCGGTACCACCGGTACCTGCGAGAACACCAAGGTTGATTTCAGGAAGCCCGACTTTGCCGGCGTTCTTTCGTGCGATTCGGATGTCAGCAGCCATGGCGATTTCGAGTCCGCCACCAACAGCGTGTCCGTTGATTGCGCAGACGACAAGTTTGGAGGTTTGCTCAAGTCGAGAAAGAGTTTCGTTTGCGTGAAGGCAGAAGTTGTACTTGAAGCCTGGAGTCACGCTGTTGAGCATCTGAATCGAAGCACCTGCGGAGAAGAAGGACGCACCGTTTCCAGTGAGCACAATGCAGGTCACATCGTCATCGAAACGAGCCTTGACAATTGCTGTATCAATGTCGCACATCATAGCGTGGGTGTAGGTGTTTGGGGAGCGGTCGTTTGCGCCTTCGATTGGAGCACCTGCTGAATCTGAGGTGAGTTCAATCACTGCGATGCCGTTGTTGGTGACACCGTAGTTGACAAGTCGGTTAGGCATTGGTTCGAGGGTCAATCCGTGTAGGTCGTCCATGCGTCAAGCCACACGGACCCGTATTATGAAGAAATCGCATGCTCGGATTGCTCATCCTTGGAGGTTTCTGCATCATCTGCGAACGAGGTTTTTCCTCCCTTTCGACGGGCTGCATCCCATTGAACGCCAACGGCCTTGGCTGCTTCTGACTGTTCCCAGACATCCCGCTTGAGTGCTTTTCTGAAGGGCATCCGTCGCACGCCTCTGCCCATTGCTTTCCCGTCGCTTTGCAGCATGAACGGGCTAACCAAACGGTAGAGGATGCTCTTGTACCACTTAGGTCTGAACAGATTGCCAATCCAAACCAAGCCATCGCCAGTTTTCTTTTGGTTCTTCATCCATGCGTTGCACATGCGCTTGAAGGTGCGATCACCAACACGGTTCATGAGCCACCGATTCGCCACGCTGGTGCGGACATACGGCATGAGATGCTTCCTTACATCGGCTTCATAATCGCCTTTGCCAAGAATGTCATTTGCTGCAAGAACACCAGACCACACAGCCATTCGCATGCCAAAGCCCCACATGAAATCTTGAAGTCCGCCTGACTCCCCGACATAATAACGCCCATCTTGCTTGTAATTTCGATTGATTGTGAAGTCTCCCTTTCCTCCAACACGCTTGATTGGTGTGCGATTGAGGTTTGGATAATGTGCCTCATACCAAGCAATGGTCTCGTTGAGAAACCGTTCACTTTTCTTCTGCTTCCGCCAAAGGCAGGTGCAAATGAGCCCGACACCGTCGATGATGATGAGGTATGAGTAAGAGCCTGGGGCGAGGTGATCGTTGAGCTGAAATCCAATGTGGTTCGGATGGTCGGTGTGGAAAATTTCCCCATATGCGACTGCAGAGGTTCCTTTTGGACCACATGCAATGATTGTGCAATCTTCCTCTTCCACCCTCGATTTGTAGTGAATTTTTGCCCCTGCAGCGAGTGCTTGGCGTTTGAATCCCTGATCGATGGTGTGTTCGGAAGTCCCTCTTTCGACAATTCGGTAGGCGACTTTCGAGGTGGTTGCTTGGGTAATTTTGTCATCTGGGTGAATGAGATCAACGACGTCGAACTCTGTAGCCTTGAATTCAGATGCATCAAAACCCCATTCCTTCAATTGGTCAAAGAAATCTTCGTCCATGCTCCAATTTTCAAGGGCTTGGAAATCACCGTCAAACCGTGAACCAGAATCTGCACGCACATCGTGGACATGCACTTCTTTTCCAGCCCTTGCTAAAAGGGTGGCAGCGGCAAGACCAGAAAGGCCAGCGCCCATGATGTGGATAGCCGCCTCGTCGCCCATGGATACCCCCATGGAGGCGTGGGGTTTGAATGATGCGTTCTCTTCGTGCGCGCATGAACGGGCATATTATCATCGAAGAGGCGGTAAATGCGCTCGATGAAAATGCCCTTAAAGCCAAACTTCCGTTAGAAGGATGTGGCGCAGTTGTGTCCTTTTTAGGAATCACTCGTGGGACAGAAGGGGACACTGAAGTCCTCCGCTTGGAATTCGATGCTTGGCAAGAGCAACTTGCTTCCGTTCTGAATGGTTTGGCTGAACAAGCCATCGAATTGCACGGTGTTCAATGCGTGGCTATGGCTCACAGAGTTGGTTCGGTTGGTCCACAGGAACCCATTGTCTCGATTCACGTCGGTAGTCCACACAGGAAGGAAGCCTTCAGGGCGTGTGAATGGCTTATCGACGAACTCAAGAAGCAAGCCCCCTTGTGGAAGAAAGAAGTCACGACCGAAGGGGCGACCTGGAAGGCTGGCTTAGGCTGAGGGATTTACCATGAGAAAAGAAATTGAAGGCATTGTACAAATTGGCTCAAAGCCCGTTGTGGAACGGCATGCAACTGCGACTGGTTTGCTTCATTTGTCAGCGACCACCGTTACTGCCATTCAAGAAAAATCCGTAAAAAAAGGAGATGTGCTTGAAGCATCAACGATTGCCGCCATCCAAGCTGTGAAAGACACACCACGGATCATCCCCCACTGCCATCCAATCCCTCTCGAAGGCTGCAAAGTCACGTGGGATTGGGAAGGGAATGCGTTGCGGTGCACTGTGTTCGTATCCGCTCATTACAAAACTGGCATTGAAATGGAGGCTTTAACGGGTGTTTGTGCAGGCTTGCTTTGCGCTCTTGATATGGTCAAATCCTTGGAAAAAGACGATTCAGGACAATATCCAGGCACTTCGATTTCTGAAGTCGTGGTGGTTGAGAAATTCAAAGGTACACTCTGAACATTGTTTCTACTTCACACACGTTACGCTCGACAAGCGACTCTCTCAAGAATTGAGGAAGGGCTTTCACAAAGCCTGAATCACTAAGAGCCCAATCAACTACCCACCTCGTATGGTTAACCCTCCCCTCCTGTCGAATCCTATGCGATGGCATCTTGCTCTAAGGGGTCAAAACATCACTTTGAACGAGCGAGCCGTTGGCATTGTTTTCTTTGCTGGCCTCACAGCCTTGTGCGCTCAGGTAACGGTGCTCAGTAACATTACGCCTGTACCTTTCACCTTGCAAACATTTGCAGTGCTTGCCACAGGAGTTTATCTTCGTCGAAACGACGCCTTCGTATCGGGAGCGTTGTACCTCATGATTGGTGCGCTTGGGGCTCCGGTGTTTTCAGCAGGTGGGGGCGTATTGTTTGAGGGTGGTGCACTTATCGCCTCTGGTGGTTATTTGATTGCCTTCCCATTTGCTTCCGCCATTGTTGCAGAGGGGCTTGACCGATCCTACAAGGCCGGTATTGCAGATCTCCCAGCGCAACTGATTTGTTGGACTCTCGCCATGCTTCCTGTCTACGCCTTTGGAACCCTGTGGTTGGCAGAGGCATATGGTGTCGATATGGCTCAAGCCTATGCTTGGGGTACAGAACCCTTCCTTCTCTGGGACTTTGGTAAAATCATTGTGATGTGCATCATCACCACCAAAGTTTGGGGCTACGCACCTCACCAGGATTGAGGTCAAGCCAATCGAATGCCACTGCCGCTCACAGGGGAGTGTGATCCACTCTCATGGAGGCACTTCATAGCAAATCGTCGAGGAAGGACACATCAATCTTCGGTTGAACTTGGGCCGGTTGTGCAATTGGAACAGGGTTCTGCTGTGCTGGCTGCACGGGTTGAACCGGTTGTACAGGTTGTGCAGGCAGAGGGTAGGTTGCTTGCACTGGCTGCACGGATTGCACAGGTTGAACCGGCTGAGGGTAAGCCATCGGTGGTGGCAATGGCATGCCAGCAGGTTGTGGAGGCATAGGTGGCGGTGCGATTCCGTTTGGTGAGTACGCTGGTTGTGGCACAACCGTTTGATTCATTGGTGGCGCTGCTACCTGTGCCATGCTCGATTCGATCGCCGGTATTGGCAACGCCATTGCATTGAGGCTCTCTTCTCCGTCAGCGCCCCATGTGGCCGCCTGCATGTCCCAAGAGCGTGAGATTTCAGACCGACCTCTGCGACTTCTTGAAATCGTCAGGAACAGCACAAGGGCCATCATGGTTGCACCCAGTACGATGAGGTTTTGAGTGGTCAAAAGCGTTTGAAGGCTCAAGGATTCCTCAGCGTCGTTTGAGCCGGCACCGAGATCTGTAGCATTGAGACGAACAGATTCAACGCTATTTTTGACATTTAGGTCGTCATATGGCGTCACTGAAAGATACCAATCGGTTGTGTTGGTGAGATCTGCAAGGACATCACTTGACACCACAAAACTTGTCGAAACAAGACCGTCACCTACAAGCGTTGCTTGGGACACATTGGTGAAGTCCTCATCACTGATGTGAACCTGATAGCCTTGAACGAGTTCGGACGAGGTTTGATTCCAGGTGACTAATATTTTCTTGTTGTCAACCCATGTCACAGTGACGCCTTCCACGTTTGGAAGTTGGCTGCCGTCGTTGGCAACACCGTCATCGATGGACACAGCATTAACCACATTTAGGCCGGTTGTGATTGCGTTGCCTGCGAAATCAACTGGCACGACTGCAACCCATGCCGTCAACGCAGGGGAGACTTGGAAACCACCTGCGAGGTCTGTAATGGTGAGTGGGAATTGAGGTGCTCGATCGACAACAAATACAGGAACCGTCGGACCGTTTGAGCCGTCGCCTACGCTGGTGAAAGCGAAGGGTGCCGCATAGATGTGATACTCGAAGAGATCACTGGCAGAGGATAATTCGAATTCGAGGCTTAACCCTGAACCATCGTCAGAAGGGCGGTCTTCGAGTGAAATTGATTCAAGCCGTTCGGGGGCAACATCGTCTTGGAGGTTGTTGATTGGAAGAACGCTCGGGCTCAGCAGGGACTCGGTGTGAGCATCACCCTCGGTGTTGTGTGCGGTGACGGCCACGTGGAGTTCCACATTAGGCTGAATGAGTTTCACGACGTCAATTTCTTGGCCCGATGCATCGATGATTCGATACAACGCTGTGTTCACAGTGAGCGTTATTGGACCCTTCTCTGAGTCGATGTATTGTTGATCTATGACGACACATCCACACCTGTCTCCATCGTTTCCGTATGTTTCCCAGAGAGAGGTGACGTTGTCGAGGGGTCGGTCGGCGACCCACACAGTGTAAAATCCGAAGTTCTCCGACGAAGATGGAGCCCATGTGACATCGATGGAGGTTCCATCATCGTTGGGGGTGTCATAGGCTTCGAGGCTTGTGATCCGGTCTGGTTTTGGCATTTCTTGATTCAAGTTGTCCACAGGAATTGCACTGACCACTTCGAGCCCGTTTCGCTGTGTGTTGAGGTACTCATCGAACGCGAGAACCGCTACGAAATATTCCTCACCATCGACGAGTGGTACCCCGTCAAGTTCAGAAACGATGGTGGTGTTTTGGTTGCAATCAGTGATCACACTCGATGGGCTGAAGCCAGCCACAGAGGTTGGTTGATTGGAGAACTCCACGCCGGTCACCATGAAGACCTGGTAGAATGCACAGTCCTGTGCGTTGGTTCGGTCCCATCCAATCGTGATTCGGCCACCGTTGTCATCAGGTGTATCAATGGCCCACACATTGGTCAGCGGGCTTGGTGGTAGGCCGTCGTCATTGCCATCGTTTGGCACGACAGGACCAATCACGGTCGCATTCGCAAGGTCTTCTTGACCCGCTGCATCGAGGCATGTGAAAGCAAGCCAGTGAGGCACGCCAGCGATCAGACTGAGCGTTGTGGTGTTCCCATCAGGCATCGATACACTTGATTCGATTGTCAAACCAATTGCATTGGTCACTTGGACCGTGGACGAATAGATTCGGGTTGCAGTGGCATCAATCGCCATACAACGAGCCCATTCAAGATCCATGTCATCGGCGTTTTGGTTGAGAGAAGGGACAGCGGTTGCCCATGTTGGCGGTGTTGGTACTTCATCGCTGGTCGTCAATGGGCCAGCAATTTGGCTAGGAACGCCAAATCGACCATCGTCGTATTCTGCAACGACAACAGCGTAGTATTCGACTCCATCAACAAGGGATGCTCCATTTGCGGTTGTAACGGTCGCAATCGATCTCGAAAAGAGAGGCTCACTTGCGTCAGCGATTCGGCTCTCAAAACTGATATCTGTCACCAGATCATCCCACGGACCATCGTTGATGTACACATTGTAAGCCTTGAAATCAAAGTCAGGAACAATGGACCATTCGAGGTTCAATGCACCTCCTGCATCGTCTGGACGGTCGTACGCATCGATGATGACGATCGGGGTGTCTTTTCGCACCCAGTCGTATGTTAAGCGAACTTCCATGCTTCCAACACCAACGGATAGAAGCTTGAGGGGTACATACCTCGTTCCGTTCAAAAGTTGTCCATTGTCAATGGCCAATTGCAATTTCTCTTCCATTGAGGAAGCGTTGCTGATCGGAATGATGGCGTCGTACTTCAATTCTGTGGATTTAGCCCACACCGAGGCATTTGAAACAGGTGACGACAAGGTCAGTGGCAAGTATTGGAACCGAACACCATACCCGTCAATGGAGCCTGCAGAGGCGTTCAGTACAAACGGATTGACGGCCGTTGCCAACTCAATATCGTAACCAGGATGCGTCATGTTTCCGAGTGCAAACACTTGACCATCGAGGCTCGCAAACAACGGATTTGCTGTACGTGCTACGCCGCCTTCAATGGCTTCGAAGGCTTTGTTCCAACCAAACAATCCGTCGTCGCGGGTTGCAGCCCAGAAGCCTGTTGGGCCCACGGCGATGTTTTGTGGATTGGGCACCACATAGGATTTCAACAAAGTATGAGATGATGTTCTTGCTTCGATAATTGAAACGCTTGAACTGCCTCGAACGATCAGGTGGACACCGTCCGATTCCATGTCTTGAATGGGCCAAGACGGGACATCTGCGCTTGTGATACCAGCAATGAATTGGTCGGTCAAACCGTTGTAATGCGTGAGTGATCCGATGTCGGTGGCGATGTGAACGCCTCCATAATCGGCAGTCACTGAAGTGACTGTGTTTGATGGCAACTGATCAAATCGGTGCGTTGAAACGACGGTGTTCGACGAGATGTTGACCACTGAAAGTCCTGGACGTTCACCCAACGCAGCATCATGGACTGCGATCAGCCAAGTGCCTTGGTTCGTGGTGGTATACCTGCCGAACGAAGCAACTGAATTGCCCAAGAGCCCATCGGATTGCTTCAATGTGGTTGATGCACCGGTGGTCGGAATGTATTGGGTCATTCCCGATAGGCTGGCCACATAGAGGGTGTTGGATGCCCAAAACACATCGCCAATGAATGAATCGGGGAGTCCGTCTTCGATCGTAAGTGGATTCTCCCAAGCGCTGGCCGTGAGATTCCATTGTCCGATTCCGTTTGATGTTGCGATGTACAATGAGTCTGAACTGAATGTAAACCCTCGAATGGCGTTTGAGGGGAGCCCAGCCAACAATGCGCCAGCAGTGAATTGTTGTGAGGTTAAATCAAATGATTGCACTCCGGACGAGGTGATTGCAGAACCTAACAATCCAATGATGAGTTTCTCTGCACCTGATGAATCGATTGCTTGAGCAAGGCCTGCTTGGTTGTTATGCTGTGCCCCGTTTATCGCAATTAAATCACCGGTGATTGTGTCGAGTTTCAAGAGACCGCTTCCGGTCGTCGTGATGTACAAGTCAGTACCATCGAGCAGCATATCTGTGGTCACGGCACCGATTGGTGTTGACCAACCGTCCATCCATTCAATTCCGCCGGATATGTTGTATTCTCCTTTCAAGATACCACCTTGTGTTGCCAACCAGAGCGTGTTGCTCTCGCCTACAATGGAGGAGAGGTTCCCACTCGGCAACGATGTGTACGGGATGTGGGTGTCGAACCCAGATGCATTGTACTTGAGAATTGAGTTGACTCCAGTTGATCCACCTGCTCGTGCAAGATGCAATTCACCACCCGTATACTGGAAACTGGTTACTGCGGTTCTCAATGGAGCATCAAGGACTTGTCCCGTAAACGTGGCGTTGGTTTGGAGGTAGGAAAAACTGGTTGTTGAAGCGACAGAGAAACCAAAGATTCCCGTACTGATGAACAACATTCCATCTGAATGATACAATCCATCGCCACTGATCACATCAGAAGTGAGGCCGTTTGCACTTTGCGTGATGGTGCTCAGCCACTGACCATTTTGAGTGTCGTACCTTGAAATTGGTAAATCGGCGTTAAAGTTTCCTTTTCCGTTGTAACCCACGTACAAAATATCGTTATCATCGCACGCAAGGGCGGAGACTTTGTTGTTCTCGATGCCAGTGGGGAACGACCCTCCTCCCCAACTCCTAACGGCCGTTAACGACGTCAGATCAAAAGCAGACAGTCCGCCATTGTTGTTCCAAAACCCAGCGTAAAGGTAGGTTCCGCATTGGGTCATTGAAAATGGAATCCCGCGCGGAATGTTGGTCGTTCCTGTCTGATAGGAAGTCCATGTGCCATCCAACTCCAAGAAAGAAATGAAGTATTTTGGGACGAATGTATTTGAATCAGAGATACCAACGGCAAGGGTCGAGCCATCAGTCCATAGTTCGTAGATGATGTTCCCTGTTGAACTTGGCAAACCGTTACCAGATGTCCAAGTTGCTTCCCATTGGAACGAGGTTTCGTTGAACCGCTTCACTCCATTTTCGGTAGCAAAGAAGATTATCCCGTCGTACTCAACAATTTCTGTTACGGTTGAAACATTCTCCCAGAAGCCGATGCTGGTACCGTTTGGTGCATACACTTCAACGCCAGTGTCGCCCCAACTCACCCATGAATGCCCAGTTGATGAATTGAAATACGATACAACATCGATTGGTCCTGATGAATTAACGCTCGTATTCCATACTTGGTTGGCAAGGTCGTATTGGACAAGGCCCCCAAGGTCAGCTGTGGTGATTTGACCAAAATTGCCGGTTGATCTCTTCACAATCAACACACTTGCAACAAGTGTGTCTCCGTTAATTTCCATACTTGAAACGAAACCAGTCTGATTGCCTAAAGCAGTCCCTGCATCAAGCGGAGCATTGCTTGTTGAATTGATGATGTCGTACGAGAAAATGTTGTCAGAAGTATCCTTGAGATGATAGTACAACGTGTTGCCGTACATGGTTAAATCATGGGCATTGTTGACTGCCAAACTTTGTGATACTTGACCTGTCGATGTGTTGACCAGTCTGAAAAATTGGGGTCCGGCAACCCACAAACCTCGATTTGCGACGTCTTCGATCATGCCGGTAATTTGTATATTTCCATTTGCGCCAAGGACGTTATCGCCCCATGTAGTGAGCCATTCTTCATTGGTAATGTCCCAACGAGCGACGCCGATGCCCGACAGGCCAATGTAGGCAACATCGTCAATCACGACAACTTCAGCGTCCGCACTTTCGTCATCAGTTGTCCAAGTGTCAACGACAGTCATTGTTGCTTTGTCAATGAGGTAGACGCCAGTGTTGGTGCCAGCAAAGATTGTTGTGCTGTTAACAGCGACTTCGGTCACTTGACCAAGAGCGGATGAAAAGGCGGTGCATGTCGACACGGAAACGAAGTTTCCTGACAGACTGTACTTACAGAGCCCAAGGTTCGTCCCTGCATACATCGTACTGCCATCGAGTTCAAAATCATAGAACCGTTGAGGGCGTTCGTAAAAGCCTCCTTCAAGCACTTTGGTTGCAGTTGCCCCATCCCATATCCATGCTCCACTATCGGTTCCGATCCACAGGTCATTCCCGCTGGCTTCTACAGAGTAGACATTGTCGTTCGTAATTCCAGTGGTCACGCTGTCTAGAGTTGACAAGGATTGGCCGGTAAGGATGTCCTTTCGAGCCACGCCAAACCCTTCAATTCCCATGTTCATTGTTGTGCCAATAACGGCCACTTGGGCGTAATTTAGACGGCTTGATGAGGTTGAGCCCCATGTGTCAAGGAAGGTGTTGTTTGCGAGATCGTAGCGCAGCAATCCTTCATCGGTTGCGATGAAGCCGACACCCCCATAGATGGCGACATCGTAATTGAGAACAAAGGACTCCTGGATTCGGGTGGGGCCACTCGTCGATGTGGCATCAGCGGTTGCCGTGTACACGCCGTAGGGTTGAACGAAGAGAAGTTCGCATCCTTGCGTTGTGCTGCAGTCTCCCGTTGAATCGATGTCATAGATCGCCTTCGTTCCACCGTATTGGCCGTATTCATTTCCAGCAGCTATGCTGCCACGGATTGAACCATCTTCGATAAGGTAGATTCCGTTGGTGTAGGTTGCCGCAAGGATTGTATCACCTGCAAGTGCAAGGGTGAACACGTAATCATTGATGGCAATTGGTTCGAGCCAAGCCGATGCGGCGAGGTCGAATCGTTCGACGACTTTGGAATAGAAACCGGCACCATACAAAATCCCGTTGTGCTCGACAACATCGTTGATATCGCTGTCCGAGGGGCCGGTCGCAATGACGATTTCATCGAGCAAGGTGCTCTGAAGGTCTGCCTTGATCAAGATGAGGCGCCCATCGCCGTTTGTCGCCACATGGACATCAGTGGACGGAGATCTGGCGCCGTTGTTCTCCCATGGAATCAGAGCAAGCGATGAGGATTCGCTGAGGTTGATTTGGTCGAGCGAAATCGCAGATGAAAACGAGGCAGCTGTTGGGTCGTACCGAACCAGTTCATCACCAGAAAGAATGTGGAGGACATTTTGGTTCGATGCCATTCCATACACTGCGTCAGAGGGAAGGGAATTGTCAGAATTCCAAGTCGAGAGCCAAAGGCCAGTGTTATGATTGAGGCGAGCAATCCCCTTGTCCGGGGATGCAAACAAGAGTTGGGTGCCGACTGTTTCTATTTCCGTGATGATGTCGCTGTGCAGTACATTTTGAGTCGAACTAAATCCAGTCCCCCATGCTTCGAGTGGGGAATCTGAATTGAGATCATACCGTGGCACTCCGTTGTTTGTTGCCAAGTAGAGCACGTCGCTTTGCTCGTGCATGCCGTAAACTTCGGTGATGCCAAACCATAATGTGGTTGTATCTCCATTCGATACTTTGAGATCCCATTCCGATGCTATGAGGTCGTATTGATAGAGCGAGCCGTTGTTGTATACTGCGAATATTCCGGATGTGAATACTCCAAACAAGGCAAGTCCATCGATTCCAAGGGATGCAAGACCGGGCTGCAATGTGCCATCTGCACGTGAGATCATTTGGAATTGACCGCTTGTCGTAGCGATGTGGATGTTTCCATTTGGGCCAATTTCGATATCAACGATGTCACCCATTGTTTCATCGAGCGTAAAACTGTCAATGATTTCCGGATTATTGTTCGCATCGAGGACATAGACTGAGTTTTCGATACCGAGGTACAACTGCCCGTCGTCAGGGTGTTGCGCTGAATGAATGTCGCTTAGATTAACGGTGTTAAAGAAGGCAATTGGGTCGGCGGGAGCAAGTGCTTCGATCGTGAGATTTGAAATCGTTGCGGTTGAAGGAAGGGTCCATCCAGCAGCAGAAGCCGTGTTGGGTGCAAGCCGATCCGCATAGGGGTTGAATCCATCAAAAGAATCGAGCGCTCCAAGCATACCATAACCGCTGAAGTCAAACAATCGATCTGCAGTGTCTTCCGCAAGGAGCAACGGGGAATCAATCATGAGGCCATCAGACCCGTTGACATGGACTTGGAGGGTTACATTGGAGACCTCTGCCCCGGGTGCAAATTCAAGGTTCCAATCTGCATATGCTTGGGTCACAACTGCTGGATCATCTCCCTCGGAGGTCGTCAATTGCATCCATCCAGAATCCACGCTTCCTGATTTGTCCCAAGACACTTCACTCTCTGCAGCGTTCCCGGGGGTCTCTGCTGCTGTCAATGCTGCCGACCAGGAGGAGAGGAGCAAGAGCACGACTAAGGTAACAGAATTGTAACTTGGTCGAGCGTTTCTTGGTCCTGATACCATATCGACATTTTCAATTTTTCCGTATATAATATGATGTTCAAAATGAACATACGCTTGGAAAGGTTTTTTTCTTCGGGAAGGTCATGTTTTCATTGTTTACACGATCGTGTTTTCTTCCAAACTACGCTTTCTATTTGACCGTTTCATTCATGGATGGGCCGCGCTCGTGCACATCCATGGCCGGCGTTGGCGACCTCTACCATCACTTCCTTGAAGCCGTTGATCAAGCCGCTATTTCAAGCGCGGCATGGCGTGGATTAGGCGAGAAAGACAAGGCCGACGAGGCTGCGGTAGAAGCCATGCGCCGAACCTTTGACGCCGTCCCGTTTGACGGACGAGTGGCGATTGGTGAAGGCGAACGTGATGAAGCACCAATGCTCTACATTGGTGAAGAAATTGGCAACATGGTTGGTGTTGCTGGCGCTCCAATGATCGACATCGCCGTTGATCCGCTTGAATGCACAAACAATTGTGCCGACAATTCACCAAACTCCATTGCAGTGCTCGCTGCAGCACCTCGGGGTGCTCTCTTACACGCACCAGATTGTTACATGGACAAGATTGCAGGTGGTCCCGAGTTGGTTGGTGAAATTAGCCTCGACGGCGGGGTTGCCTACAACCTCGAGCAAACGGCATCGGCGCTCGATAAAGCGGTGGAAGACGTTCGCGTTGTAGCGCTCGACCGCGATCGACATGCGGACCTCTTCAAGGAGATACGAGCCAGTGGCGCCCAACTCGAGTTGATGGGCGATGGTGATGTTTCAGGCGCAATTTGGGCAGCTCGCCCCGATGGACCGTTCGACCTCTTGATGGGAATTGGTGCCGCACCAGAAGGTGTGATTTCTGCCACCGCCATTCGTGGTTTGGGAGGTGTCTTCGAAGGGCGTCTTGTGTTCCGTTCAGACGAAGAGGAAGCAAGAGCAGGCAACATGGTTGGTGACGACCTCACCCGTCTTTGGCAGGCCAAGGATTTGTGCAAGAGCGAAGATGCAATTTTCGCAGCCTCTGGCGTTTGCGATGGCTATCTTCCGGGCGTGGTGCTCGGTGAAACGACCACCACTACCTTCAGCGAAGTAATTGACGTAGCCTCTGGCACCGTTCGCAAAATCGAAACAACTCGAAGCCTTTGACCGTCTTGAGTACCTTCAATAGGAAGCCACCCTACATCTTTCCATGGGCGTCCAACAGGTCCGCATCGAAGTTCGGTTGCCTGAGGGGCACTGGGCAGGGGATGTGACTCGAAGCCATCCTTCAGCCATCTTACGGATCGAGGAGCACATGCCATTGATGAAAGGTCGTGGCACTGCCAAGGCGTCGTGCAGCGAAGACATTACGAGAACTGTGGGAGAACACACGGGGATAGAGGAGGTTCGAGCCTTTGGTTCACAACAATTTGCTGTCGACATTATTGCTGGCGGGGGTGGTTTCCTCAAACCATTGTTGAGGGTTGGCGTGATTCCTCACACACCGTTTGAAGTTCGGGACGGTTGGGTGGATTGGACAATTGCTTGCGCTCAAGGAAAGGTGCGTGATCTTATCGCAGGATTTGAGGAAGAACGTATTCCATACCGGCTGTTGTCGACTCGCGGCGTATCCTCCAGAATGCTCACGCCCAGACAACGATTGGTGTTTGATACGGCCACTCAGGAAGGATTCTATGATGTGCCTCGGCGTGTGACACTGACGGCCCTTGCAGCAAGGTTAGATGTGGCGAAATCCACGCTCTCCGCTCAACTCCAACGGATTGAATCAACAATCATGCATGCGTTTGCAGATGAAGTGCGGAAACGAAGCCCCTAACATGTTCGTACGAACATGTTCGCAAAGGCAATAAGGTATGCGGGGTTATGCCAAAAGCATGGACAACCTACCGAACACATGGGACGACTGGATTGCAAATTTTGGTGAATGGCAAGACCGCGTCGGATTCAACAGAGAATGGATGGGCGACTTCGACCTGTCTGTGCAATACGATTGGGACCGAGCAGGCGACGTCATCGAATTCGGCGACTATGCTGGCCGACCGAAGTGGGAGCGCTCCCTCCAAGTTCCTCACCAAAGCATGCGAGACGCACTCGTTGCAATGATCACCGTTCAAGGAGATACAGAATTCGCATCCGTTGAACAACAACGCCACCTTCTCGCCACGGCCCCGACCGATTACGACCGCTACGCTGCGGCAAGAATCATGGCTGAAGAGCAACGCCACGGCTGGCAAATGGCTCACTTACTCATGACCTACTTCGGACAACAAGGACGTCGTGAGGCTCAGAAACTGCTCGAGCGCAACGCCCAAGACGGCGACCGCTTGCTGGGCGCATTCAACCGTCCAATGCCTCACTGGCTCGATTTCTTCTGTTACACCATGTTCGTCGATCGAGATGGCAAGTTCCAGTTGGGTATGCTTTCGACATCTGCGTTCAAACCATTGGCCGCATCGATGGGACCCATGCTCAAAGAGGAATCTTTCCACCTGGGAACTGGTTCGAATGGACTGCGTCGAGTCATCAAGGCTGGCGTCATTCCGCTCGACATGCTCCAGCGCTACATCAACAAGTGGGTTTCCACAGCCCACGATTTGTTTGGTGTTGACGCTTCCTCATCTGCACACTGGTCCTATGTTTGGGGCGTCAAAGGCCGCTGGGACGAGCGCAAGAAACTGGAAGCTGGTATCGAAGTCGACAAGGAAGTTCTCAACGAGGAAGCACGTGGACACTACCACACTGAAATCGTCGGCGAAGTGCAGAAACTTTCCGGCTACCTCCCTGAAGGTGCTGCTCCACTCATTGTTCCTCACGAGAACTTCAATCGTGACATCGGCGCTTTCAAGAAGGTCAACTGCACCACTGAAGGTGATGTCTTTGAAGGCACCCAAGAAGAGTACGAGGCCTACCTCAGTACAATCCTCCCATCTGCCCAAGACGAAGAAGACCTCAAGGAACTCTTCAAGCAAGACTGGGTGGCTAACAAGCCCATGTCCGCACGCCAGATTGCTTCAGGCATTGGCGCTAAGGCCTGAACAGAATTGGAGTGGGATCGTATGATACCAGTTGCACTGTACGGTGTGAACGTTGAACTCTGTGAAGCGTTTTACGAAGCCTTACCAAGACTCGTCGCTGACACCGTCGATGACGAGTCCTATGCAGATGCTCTTTTTTCTGTCCAATCCGAAGCGTCGCTTGAACACATCCGGATTGCAGATCAGTGGTCCAACCATCAGCCCTTCGCTTGGCCAGAGGACATCACCAACGAAGTTGAAATGACGCTTCGAACAACAGATTACCCGGATGTTGGAATGCTTGAGCATCTGCTCACGCTCGACAACATCGATGCCCAGCGGATCTCTGAGTGGATGCATTTTAGCACCAACCTCTTCCCCATCTACTCTGAAGCAGCATGCGCGACCCTCACTCGAATGGGCGTTCCCACGCCCTACCGTCCCGACGACATGGCCTCCTATGGGCTCTATGTGTCCCGTTTGGAAGGGCTGAAAAAGTACGCTCCAGCAGCCGGCTTACCAGAAATTGGTTTGCCCCGGTCCCGTATGCTCCAACTCGGATTGGAGAGGTTTGAATGAACCATTGGAAAGTTCATCTAAAACTCGTATTCGTCGCCGCAGTCTGGGGGTTCGGTTGGCCCGCAGGGCGCGTCTTGTCCGACCAAATGGCACCATTCACAGCAGCATGGATTCGGTATGTCGTCGCCATCGGCTGTTTTGCATTGTACCTCCAAGCAACTGATAACTGGCTCTTTCCGACACGAGGGGAATGGAAGCGAGTGGCGCTGATTGGCTTTTTCTCAACAGTGGTGTACCAAGCCTTCTTCCTTTACGGAATGAAATACACGGCAGCAGGCGACGCTTCCCTCATGATCACGTTCAACCCTTTCTTTACTGCGCTTCTGGCCATCCTGTTTCTAAACGAACGCCTCCATTGGCGTCTGGCAACAGGACTGGCCTTGGGAATCATCGGCGTAACCATCTTGTTCCTTTATTCCCCCAATGTCGATATTCCAATTGACGAGCGTGCCCTTGGTGATTTGTTAATCGCAGCAGCAGCATTTGCTTGGGCTTGCAATAACATCCTGATGAAGCGCGCCATGAACACCCCTGCTCCTGATGCGAAAGCGACGCTGTCACCGCTTCATTTGACCGTTTGGTCCTCAGTAGCGGGGCTCATCTTGCTGACACCTCCGGCTGTGATTGAAGCAATGAGCGTCGGGGTACCGGATTCGAACGCAGAGGGTTGGATTTCTCTTGTGTTTTTGGCGGTGTTCTCCACCGTCATTTCGTACGTTTGGTTTGCCGATGGAATCCGAACCATTGGAGCGGGGAAAGCGGCGTTGTACGTCTACCTCGTACCTCCATTTGGCATCTTCAGCGGGTGGCTGCTGTTGGATGAAAAACTCGGCGTACCCCTTCTGCTTTCGTTCGTTCTCATCGTTGGTGGCGTGTGGTTGGCTCAAAGCCAGAAGGCGGCGGTCGAGGAAGCATCATGAAGTTCATCCACTTGGGATGAGGCATGGAGATTCGAGAAGTTGCCGTCATTGGTGCTGGAACCATGGGTGCAGGAATTGCGCAAGTCTGTGCGCAAGCAGGATGGAAAACCAATCTCTTCGACGCGTTCCCAGAAGGTCTAGAACGTGGCATGGCTCGCATTGATGCGTTTTGGGACAAAGGCATCGCGCGTGGTAAGACAACGCCGGAGCAAAAGGCAGAATGGGGCGCTCGCCTTCACGCCATTGGCGACCTCGCTGAAGCCGTGGGAAACGCGGACATGGTGATTGAAGCGGTTCCTGAAATTCCAGATTTGAAGCAGAGCATCTTTGCTGATCTCGATCGTTTGGCGCCTGCCCATGCTCTTCTTGGCACCAACACATCTTCACTTTCGATTGCAGGCATTGCCGCAGCCACAAGCAGGCCCGAACAGGTGATTGGCATGCATTTCTTCAACCCTGTTCCAATCATGAAATTGTTGGAATTGGTTCGTCATGACTCAACAAGTGACGCCACCGTGGCTGCCGCAGAAGCAGCTGGTGTGGCCATGGGCAAGACCACTATTCTTGTCAAAGACGTGCCAGGTTTTGCTACAAGCCGGCTTGGCGTTGTTC
>Ga0233438_10000478_pt1 | contig 51207 bp, 47 predicted proteins | sample SI_123_September_FD_182720 | JGI IMG/M metagenome (GOLD analysis project Ga0233438, IMG submission 182720) | Seawater microbial communities from Saanich Inlet, British Columbia, Canada - SI_123_September2016_10_MG | ecosystem: Environmental > Aquatic > Marine > Inlet | place: Canada: British...
ATGGTCGTTTAAATATTGATTATACTCCAAATATTACTGATGCTTTTTCAGTAGGTTTTTTTGCAGGAAAACGCACAAAAGAACGTTTAGCAGACATTGTATATAATAATTATGCAGTTTCACCTATTAACAGTAAAAATCGTTTGTATAATTTTACTTATTTTAATCATAACTTAAGAGTTAGAAAAGGAGATTTTGCATTGGGTAGTTTTGATTATTCACACAAATTTGATAATGATTCAAAACTTTCTACATCAATTTTATATGAATATACTTTTTTAGGTGGGCCAACAGAAAATGATAATTTAGGTCATCCTGATAATAATATTATATACCAAAAAGAATTCAATACAAATGATAATCCTTTGCATGGAAGTCGTTTTAACATAGATTATCAATGGAATTCTTTTTCTTTTGGAACTTTAGAAACTGGTTATCAATTTAGAAATTTAGATCATACAGGAAAATTTGTTTATGAAAGAGATGGAATTTTAGTTTCAGAATTTTCTAGTGATGTGAGTTTAAAAAGAGTTATTCATTCTGGATATGCACAAATTACAGGAACAAAAAATAAATGGGATTATAATGCTGGAGTTCGTTTAGAATCTATGGATAGAGAATATAAAGAAACTTTAAGAAGTAATGGTATAGAAAATATTTACGATTATGATTTTCTAAAATTATTTCCATCTGCATCTTTACAATATAAAGTTAATGATAAAACAAATTTAAAAGCAGCATATAGCAAAAGGGTAGAAAGAACAACTACTTTTAAAATGAATAGTTTTGCAGAAAGAGAGCACTCAGAAGTTTTTGAGCAAGGAGATAATACTTTATTACCTGAATTTATAGATTTAGTAGAATTAGGAGTTACAAAAAAACTAAAAGGAGGGAATTCAATTTATGCAACTGCTTATTTTAGGCATGTAGATAATGTTATAAATAGAGTAAATACATTGGCTTATCAGGCAAATGGGAAAGTTATAGATAGCATTATCAATAGAGTATATTCTAATGTTGGTAAAAGTAATTCTATTGGTTTAGAAATTGGCGCAAATATTAAAACAACTAAAAATTGGTCCAATTTTATTGGTGTAAACATTTATAATTATGCAATTGATGGTGTTTTAAATTTTAGACATAGAGATGGAGTAGAAAGAAATTATGATATCAATTCTACATCTACTATTTATTCTTTTAATTTAAACTCAACCTATAATTTTTGGCAAAACGCTTCATTACAATTCACTTTTAATTATTTATCTGATAGAAATACAGCAATGGGTGAAGATTCTCGGTTTTATTCACCAAACTTAACATTCAGAAAAAAGTTTATGAATGATAGATTAACTGCTACTTTACAATGGCAAAATATAGATATGGGACTATTTAAAACAAATGAACAGCGAATAACAACTTCTAGATTAAATGAGTTTTACACATCTACAAACTACGTATATGAAGTAGATATGATTACATTAAACCTTTCTTATACATTTAATGCAGCAAAAAATAAATCGAAATTTATAGATAGTGAATTTGGTAAAAGAGAGTTTTAAAATAAAATTTATTTATTATAAAAATCCATACTTTCAATTATCAATTCTTCAGGAACTTTACAATCTAACTTAAAGTCTTCGTAATCATTTAAAAGCACAAAATTTACTTTTCCATTTACGTTTTTCTTATCGTGTTTTAGCAATTCCATAATTGAAGAGAAATCTTCTTTTAAAAGATTTGTTTTGTCATAAATTGATAAAACAACATCTTTTACTTCATTCACTTTTTCACTTGCAAAACCTAACAATTTAGATGACATGTAAGATTCACAAACCATTCCAATAGCAATAGCTTCACCATGAGTTAAGTTTTCTTTATCTTCAGAATCTAAATAAAAAGACTCAATTGCATGCCCTAAAGTATGCCCAAAATTTAATATTTTTCGTAAGTTTTTTTCTTTAGGATCTTTTAAAACAACTTCATTTTTAATTTCAATAGATCTAAATATTAAATCATTGACATTTAATGTTTTATTTAATTTTATTTGATAAAACAGTTTAATGTCATAAGTTAAACCATATTTAATAATTTCTGCTGTTCCAGATTTAATTTCTCTTTCTGTAACAGTATTTAAATAACCATCATCAACCAAAACCATTTGCGGATTTGCAAACAAGCCAATTTGGTTTTTTAATACACCCAAATCAACACCAGTTTTTCCTCCAACAGAAGCATCAACCATAGATAATAATGTTGTAGGTATATTTACAAAATCTATTCCGCGTTTAAAACAACTAGCTACAAAACCACCTAAATCTGTTATAACTCCTCCACCTAAAGTAATTAATAAACTTTTACGATCTCCACCCAATTCTGTGATAACATTCCAAACTCCAATACAAGTTTCTAGGTTTTTATTGATTTCTCCAGATTCAATTTCTATTACTTCAATTTTTTTATCAGTATCTAAATTCGGAATAAATTTTGGATAACAATGTTCAAGAGTATTTTCATCCACTAAAATAAAAATAGTAGAGTAATTTTTTGTTTCAATTAAATTTGAAAGCTCTTTATAGCTTTCTTCTTGAAAATGAACAGGATAAGAAATAGCTTTTATGGTTTTCATTTTTTGTTAAATTGAGGTTGCAAAATAACTAGAATTTATATAAAAATTACTATCCAAACACTATATTTGTAATACTAAATCGATATAGTATGAAACTTTTTGACAACACAGAAGTTGCATTTGCATTAAAATCGGATTCACAGTTAGAACTTGCTTATTTTTTGTTTAAAATGATACAAAATCAACCTATGGTAAAAATAGGAAGTGCTGTTACTAATTTTGCTTTAAAGGTACATTTACCTATAGAAGGTTTAATTCGTTCTACAGTGTTCGATCATTTCTGTGGAGGAGTTACAGAAGACGATTGCTTACCTATTATAGAAAACATGTATAGCAATGGTAAAGTGCATAGTGTATTAGATTATTCTGTAGAAGGTAAAGACGAAGAAGCTAATTTTAATGAAGCTTTACAAAAGATTCTTAAAATTATAGATTTCTGTGCTGAGAAAAAGTCAATTCCTTTTGCTGTATTTAAACCTACAGGATTTGGACGATTTGCTTTATATCAAAAATTATCTGAAGGTAAAGAACTTACAGAAAAAGAAGAAATTGAGTGGATTCAAGTCATAAAAAGGTTTCATAAAGTTTGTCAGGTTGCTGTAGAAAAAGATGTTCCATTATTAATTGATGCAGAAGAAAGTTGGATGCAAGATGCAGCTGACGAGCTTATTGAAGATTTAATGGAAACGTATAATACCAAAAAAGCCATTGTATTTAATACCTTACAGATGTATAGACATGATAGAATGGACTATCTTATGGCCTTACATTCTAAAGCAAAGGCGAAAGGTTTTCATATAGGTATGAAAGTAGTTAGAGGTGCTTATATGGAGAAAGAACGCCAAAGAGCAGAAGAAAAAGGATACAGATCACCTATTTGTGCAGATAAAAAAGCCACAGATGAAAACTTTGATAAAGCCATTAAATACATGATGGATAATTCTCACATGGCTTTATTTGCAGGAACACATAATGAAGAAAGTTCTTATTTATTAATGGATTTAGCAAAAAAGTATCAGCTTAAAGTAAATGATAACAGACTTTGGTTTGGGCAATTGTTTGGTATGAGTGATCATATTAGCTACAATTTAGCCAACCAAGGATATAATGTAGCAAAGTACTTACCTTTTGGCCCAGTAAGAGATGTAATGCCATATTTAATAAGAAGAGCTGAAGAAAATACTTCTGTAGCTGGCCAAACTAGTAGAGAATTAAACCTACTGCAAACAGAGCGTAAGCGCAGAAAATTATAATGAAAACTGTAGAGGAAATAAGAACCTTATTGCACAAAAACAAATTACGATTGCATCAAGAACTTATGCAAAGTAAAGAAGCTTTGTTCTTAATTCGAAAATCTACTCACTCTAAATTAACGCAAGAAGAAAAAATTAAAATAAAAATTCAAATTTTAGATATTTGTAAATCTATTCCAGCTTTAGCTGTTTTTCTCTTGCCTGGAGGCGCTATCCTGTTACCTCTTTTAATTAAACTAATCCCAGATATTTTACCTTCTGCTTTTAAAGATGATGAATTAGAAAACAATTAACATCTTTATCTGTTACTTTTTTTAATTTCTTTTTTATTTGTAATTTACAACTTAAGAATAAAATAATTAGGTATAAAACGTGTAAATCACATAGAAACAACTACTTTTGCACGAAATTTAAGAAATTATAAATGCAATCAATTAGAAACATCGCAATTATTGCGCACGTTGACCACGGAAAAACAACTTTAGTAGATAAAATTATAGACCAAGCAAAAATCTTAGACGATCGTAAAGAACGTACAGATTTATTGTTAGATAACAATGATTTAGAACGTGAAAGAGGAATTACAATTCTTTCTAAAAACGTTTCTGTAAACTATAAGAATACAAAAATCAACGTAATTGATACTCCTGGTCACGCCGATTTTGGTGGAGAAGTAGAGCGTGTATTAAAAATGGCTGATGGTGTTTTATTATTAGTTGATGCTTTTGAAGGGCCAATGCCACAAACTCGTTTTGTATTGGGTAAAGCCTTAGAATTAGGTTTAACTCCAATTGTAGTTGTAAATAAAGTTGATAAAGAAAACTGTACTCCAGATTTAGTTCACGAAAAAGTTTTTGATTTAATGTTTGCCTTAGAAGCAACAGAAGAACAATTAGACTTTGCTACGATTTATGGTTCTGCTAAGAACAATTGGATGTCTACAGATTGGCAAAATGAAACAACTGATATTGTACCATTATTGGATGCTGTATTAGAATCTATTCCTGAAACAAAGTACAATGAAGGTACTCCTCAAATGCAAATTACTTCTTTAGATTTTTCTTCTTTTACAGGAAGAATTGCTATTGGACGTATTTTTAGAGGAGACTTAGAAGCTGGTAAAGATTATATGTTGTGTAAGGCTGATGGTTCTTCTAAAAAAGTTAGAATTAAAGAATTACACGTTTTTGAAGGAATGGGTAAGGTAAAAGTTGATACAGTTCCTTGTGGAGATATTTGTGCAATTACAGGGATTGAAGGTTTTGAAATTGGTGATACTATTGCTGATTTAGAAAACCCAGAAGCATTGCCAAGAACAGAAATTGATCAACCTACAATGAGTATGTTGTTTACCATTAACAATTCTCCTTTCTTTGGTAAAGAAGGAAAATTCGTTACATCTCGTCACTTAAGAGATCGTTTGTTCAAAGAATTAGAAAAGAACTTAGCATTAAAAGTAGAAACTACAGATAGTGAAGATAAATTTAACGTTTTTGGACGTGGAGTTTTACACTTGTCAGTTTTAATTGAAACAATGCGTAGAGAAGGATATGAATTACAAGTGGGAAGACCACAAGTAATTATCAAAGAAATTGATGGTAAGAAACATGAGCCAATGGAAACATTGTCTATTGATGTGCCAGAAGATATGGCTTCTAAAGCAATTAATTTAGTATCTCTTAGAAAAGGAGATTTATTAATTATGGAGCCAAAAGGAGATTTACAACACTTAGAATTTACAATTCCTTCTAGAGGATTAATAGGTTTAAGAAATAGAATCTTAACAGCAACTGCAGGTACAGCAATTATCAATCACCGCTTTTCCGAATATGGACCTTATAAAGGAGACTTTACAGAAGACATTAAAGGAGCTATTGTTTCTTCTGCAGCTGGTAAAGCAACTGCATATGCATTAAACCGTTTACAAGATAGAGGACGTTTCTTTATTGATATCAATCAAGAAATTTACATTGGTCAAGTAATTGGAGAAAACTCTAAAGATTCTGATTTAGCAGTAAATCTAATTAAAGGAAAACAATTAACTAATATGCGTAAATCTGGTACAGATGATGCTATGAAAATTGCACCAAAAGTAGATTTCTCTTTAGAAGAAAATATGGAATACATTAAAGTTGATGAGTATTTAGAAGTTACTCCTTCAAGTTTACGTATGCGTAAAATTCAATTTAGACCTTAGATTAAAAACTATATAAATATTAAAAAAAGCCCAAGATTATTTCTTGGGTATTTTTTATATTTCTAAAAGCAACTTATTTTAAACTACCAGTCATTTCAGCTGGTTTAACCCACTCATCATATTGTTCTGGAGTAACATACCCTAAACGAACTGCTTCTTCTTTTAAAGTTGTTCCGTTTTCATGAGCCGTATTTGCAATTTCTGCAGCTTTATAGTATCCAATTTTAGTATTTAAGGCAGTAACTAACATTAGTGAGTTGTTTACTAACTCTGTAATTCTAGAATGATTTGGCTCAATTCCAGCAGCACAGTTTAGATCAAAAGAAACGCAAGCATCACCAATTAATTGTGCAGATTGTAACACGTTAGCAGCCATCATTGGTTTAAAAACATTCAATTCATAATGTCCTTGTGTACCACCTACAGTAACAGCAACATCATTACCCATTACTTGTGCGCAAACCATAGTCATAGCTTCACATTGAGTTGGGTTTACTTTTCCTGGCATAATTGAAGAACCTGGCTCATTTGCAGGTATAATAATTTCACCAATTCCAGATCTTGGTCCAGATGCCATTAAACGAATATCGTTAGCAATCTTATTCAATGAAACAGCAATTTGTTTTAACGCTCCATGAGTTTCTACTAAAGCATCATGTGCTGCTAAAGCTTCAAATTTATTTTCTGCAGTTACAAATGGCAATGCTGTAAATTCTGCGATATATTTTGCTACTAAAATATCATATCCTTTTGGTGTATTTAACCCTGTACCAACTGCAGTTCCTCCTAAAGCCAATTGTGATAAATGCTCTAAGGTATTATTTAAAGCTTTTAAACCAAAGTTTAATTGAGCTACATAGCCTGAAAACTCTTGACCTAAAGTAAGTGGAGTAGCATCCATTAAATGTGTTCTACCTATTTTCACAACCTCATTAAATACTTCTGCCTTGGCTTGTAAAGTGTCTCTTAATTGTGTAATTCCTGGTATTGTATTTTCTATAATTTTCTTGTAGGCAGCAATGTGCATACCTGTAGGAAACGTATCGTTAGAAGATTGTGATTTATTCACATCATCATTAGGTTGAATCGTTTTATCACCCTCACCAATTACTTTACCAGCAATTTCATGAGCTCTATTTGCAATTACTTCGTTTACATTCATGTTAGATTGCGTACCTGAACCTGTTTGCCAAATTACTAAAGGAAATTGATCATCATGCTTACCTTCTAAAATTTCATCACATACCTTTGCAATTAAATCTCTTTTTTCTTCCGCTAAAACACCTAGTTCTGAATTAGTATAGGCAGCCGCTTTTTTTAAATAAGCAAAACCGTAAACCACCTCTAAAGGCATTGATGCTGGTGCGCCTATTTTAAAATTATTTCTAGAACGTTCTGTTTGTGCTCCCCAATACTTTTCTGCAGGAACATTTACATTACCCATGGTATCTTTTTCTACTCTATACTTTGTCATGATGTACTTAATATTTTAGGGTAACAAATTTAAATAATATCGCTCAAATATTTTAATATTAAAGGATGTAATTGCCCATAAAAACTTTAATTTTAATTGTGTAATTTTAAAAAAATCTGTTATTTTTGCATTAATATAAATATAATTACCAATAAATGTTAGATTTTTCAGAATTTTCAGGTTTAGTTTTATTCATGTTTATTTTTACAGCTGGTTTTTGGTTGTTAATTTTCTTATTAACATTTGTAGTTCCTTACTGGATAGGAGGAACAATTTGGGAGAATTTCAAATTGAAAAGAGATGCTAAGAAAGCTGCTGAAGGAAAGTAGTTTTAACTTAAATATATAAAAAAAACTCGTTCAGTTTATGAACGAGTTTTTTTTGTTTTGTCTTCTTTTGGTTTGTTATCCTTCATATTCATATTCACCTCCATTCTCTTTATTACCTCCAAATTTCTTTTTCTTTTGGTTAAATCTGTAGACAAAACTTACTCTAAATTGTGGTTCTCTCCACTGAAATTCAGAATATTGGTTTAAGAAATCAGGAATATTTGTAGTTCTTCTACTAATTCTACTATTAAAAACATCGCTAAAGTTTACACTTAAAGATGCTTTTTCATCAAAGAAATCTCTACTTGCTGCAATATTCATACTAAATACGCCTTCACTTGTTGTTTGTGCGTTTTGAGAAGGCCCTCTATAATTTGAGTTGATTTGTAAATCTGTTTTTCCTAAAGTGATTTTTTGGTTTAAACGAATAAAGTATGAGGTATTCTCAAAATCAAAACTTTGAGTAACATTAGTGGTTGGGTTTGTATAATCACCATCTGTAGTAACTTTGAACAAGTTAAAATCACTATTAATATTCCATATTTTAAATGGTTTGTAGTTTAAAGTAAATTCAAAACCTAATCTTTCTGCAGTAGATAAGTTAATTGAAAATCTTCTCGTAATAGGATCTCCATTATCTGTAACTTCCCCTGTATCTTCTTGTATTCTTTCCCAATTGTCATTACTAATGTTGTAATATAAAGAGGTACTTAGGGTAAATTTATCCCATCTTTTTAGGTAACCCACATCTACAGCATCTGTAATTACAGGGTTTAAACCTACATTACCTGTATAGATATTGGCCTCACTAGATCTACTAGGAAAAGGATTTAAGTTTCTACCTCTTGGTCTTCTAATTCTTCTATTGTAACCAATAGTGATGTTTTCACCATCTTTAAATTCATAACCTAAATTAATGGTAGGAAATAGGTTGCCATAGCTTCTAGCATCTACAGTTGTAGATGTTTGCTGCTCAATTTCAATAGAAGTATATTCATATCTTAAACCTGCTAATAAAGAGATGTTATTAAACTTTTGGCCATATTGAAAGTAGGCTGCGTTTACAAACTCTTCATAATTAAATGAATTGTTTAACCCTGCATCTGGTATTAAAGATCCATCAGGAAAAACTTGTCTTTCTGCCAAATAGAAACTATTAAAAATATCTCTATAATTACCTCTATAACCAGTTTCATACTGTATTTTTTCTCCTACAGGGTGTACATAATCAATTTGTAATAAAGCTCTATTTTCATCTTGATCTTCTATTACTTGCTCTAAATCGTTTAGTAAATTAGATTGTGTATCTATTTCAGTAATATTGTTTAAAATATCCTCCATTTCTGTAGAGTACTGTAAATTCACAGAAAGCTTTCTTCCTTTCTGATCAAAGTTATTTACATAATCTAAAGTATACTGTATTCTTTGTTCATCTTCACCTTCGCTTTCTGTTCTAAATGTAGCTTCATTTAAGCCACCATTTGCATCAAGCCTTTGAATATCGTTGGTATTTACATCATCATCATTACCACTGTTAAAAACAATGTTACCAATAATACTAGAGCTTTTGGTTAAATAATACTCTGCACCAAAACTTGTAAATAAAGACCTACCTAGCCTGCCAAAGTTTCTTTGCTCAATTACTCTTGCGTTTTGTGCTGTAGAGGATAAGAAATTAGATTCACTCAAAGATTTACCAGGAGTTTCATTGTATCTAAAACCAGTATTGGTAAATAAATTCCATTTTTCTGTTCTCCAATTGGCATTTAAAGCGGCACCTACTCTTTCAGGATACCCCAAATCTAACTGCAAAGAACCATTAAAACCTGTTAGTTTATTTTTTCTAAGAATGATATTTAGAATTCCAGCAGTACCTTCTGCATCATATCTTGCAGATGGAGATGTAATAACTTCTACCTTTTCAATAGCTTCTGCAGGAATTTGTCTCAACGCTTCAGCACCATTTAAACCAACTAATGCACTTGGTCTACCATCTATTAATATAGTTACATTTTCATTACCTCTTAAGCTTACAGTTCCTTCTACATCTACTTGAATAGAAGGTACATTTCCTAATACGTCACTTGCATTACCACCTCTTATAGATAAATCTTTACCGATATTAAATACTTTTTTATCTAATCGAATATCTACTGTAGTTTTTTCTGCAACAATAACTACTTCATCTAATGCTTTTGAATTTTCTGAAAGTTTTATTATCCCTAAATTTAAATCTGAAGTAATTGTTTTAGGAGGAAATGTTTTGGAATTAAATGAAATGAACTTTACACTTATTTCGTAGGTTGCTTTAGGAGCAGTAATACTAAATTTACCATCAATATCTGTAATTCCTCCAGAAATGACATTTGTTTTCGTGTTTCTTAAAACTATTGTTGCGTATTCTAATGCCATATTAGAGGATCCTTCAATAACTTTACCAGTAATTTTAATTTCATTTTCGCTGGTTTTCTCTTGTGCAAAAAAGTAATTTGTTGATAAAAGTAAACATATAAGGAGGAAAACTTTTTTTGTCAAAACAAGTATTTTTTTAAATTGTTGTCATGCAAAGGTTCATCTTCTTTTTGCTTAAGTCAGTTAAAAAAAAGTTAAACAATTTTATGATATTTTAATTATATAATATTCAGGATATTTTCTGACGGTCTTCCTATTACTGCTTTATTTTTGTTAATTACTATAGGTCTTTCTATAAGCTTAGGATTTGTAGTCATTGCCTTAATAATTTCAGAATCTGATAAATCTTTTGCCTTATATTCTTCTTTCCATATTTTTTCAGTTTTTCTAACTAACTGAACAGGAAAGAGGTTTAATTTTCTAAGGATTTCTTTTAGTTCTTCTTCTGAAGGAACATTCTCTAAATATTTAACAATTTCAAACTCTTTGCCAGAATTTTCTAGAATTTGTAAGCCCTCTCTAGATTTTCTACAACGTGGATTATGGTATATTTTTATCATATTTAGTTTTTATTTATTAAAGTTGTAAAGTTGAAAATTTTCATCTAAATTCAAAATGACAAGTTTTACATTTAAGGAATTGTTAATTTTGATATTAGCTAAATTTCTTTCTGTCCATTCAACATTAAATAAGCTTTTAAAAATGTATTTATGTTACCATCCATTACAGCATCTACATTTCCTGTTTCATGAGCGGTTCTTACATCTTTTACTAATTTATAAGGATGCATTACATAATTACGTATTTGGCTTCCCCATTCATTTTTCATTTTATTTGCCTCAATATCATCTCTAGCAGCCTGTTGCTTTTGCAATTCTATTTCATATAATTGTGATTTTAGCATTTGCATAGCTGTAGCTCTATTGTCATGCTGTGAACGAGAATTAGAACATGAAATCTGAATTCCTGAAGGCTTATGGGTCAGCTGAACTTTTGTTTCTACTTTATTTACATTCTGACCACCTGCACCACTAGATCTTGCTGTAGTAATCTCTATATCTGCAGGGTTAATAGCAATCTCAATAGAATCGTCTGCAACAGGGTATACATAAACTGATGCAAAACTTGTATGGCGCTTTGCGTTAGAGTCGAAAGGAGAAATACGCACTAATCTGTGTACGCCATTTTCGCCTTTTAGCCAACCAAAAGCATAATCTCCATCTACTTCTACAGTTACTGTTTTTATACCTGCAGCGTCTCCTGCTTGATAGTTAAGTGTCTTTAATTTAAATCCTTGTTTTTCAGACCACATGGTGTACATTCTAAACAACATTTCTGCCCAATCACAAGACTCTGTTCCACCTGCTCCAGCTGTAATTTGAATTACTGCAGAAAGTGCATCTCCTTCATCAGACAACATGTTTTTAAACTCAATGTCTTCTAAAAGTGTAATGGTTTTTTCATACTGTTCTACTACTTCTTTTTCTTCGGCTTCGTCTTCCTTATAAAACTCATAAAAAACATTTAAATCTTCGTTACGCCTTATAATGGTATTATAATCTTCTACCCATTTTTTCTTAAAACGCAACTCTTTCATAATTACTTCTGCAGCTTTTGGGTCGTTCCAAAAATCAGGGTTTGTAGTTTTTTCTTCTTCATTCGCTATTTCAACCAATTTTTTATCAATCTCTAAGTAAGATTTTAATTTATCAATTCTGGTTGAAATATCTTTAAGTTGGTCTTGTGTAATCATAAGTAGCACAAAAATAAACGATTTTTTATGATTTTGAGTTTTTAAACTGCTCCTTATTTCATAGTTTTATAAAAATATTCATCTTATGAAAAAAGTACTATTTACATTATTATTTGTTTCTTTTTGTCTGCAAGGATACTCTCAGTTTTTTATGGAGAAAACTGGAAAAAAAATGAAAAAGGGAATTACAAAATTTACTGGTTATTATACTTTTTATTATGATGAGAATTCCGATAAAATTTATTTACAGATTGATCAATTAAATACTGAATTTTTATATGCGAGATCCTTATCAGAAGGAGTAGGCTCTAACGATATAGGTTTAGATAGAGGCCAATTAGGCAGTGGAGTAGTAGTTCATTTTAAAAAAATGGGTAATAAAATCTTGATGGTACAACCCAATCAAGATTATAGAGCAATAACAGATAATGTAGAAGAAAAAAAATCGGTAAAAGAAGCTTTCGCAAAATCTGTGTTGCATGGCTTTGTGGTAAAGGAAACAAAAAATGACACTTATTTAGTGGATGCAACTTCTTTTTTTATGAGAGATGCACATGGTGTTGCAAGAAGTTTAGCAAGACAAAATCAAGGTAACTATAGTTTAGACAAAAGTAGCAGTGCGTTTAATATAGAACGTACCAAATCATTTCCTAAAAATACAGAGTTTGATGTTTTATTAACTTTTAAAGGATCACCAAGAGGATATAATATAAGAAGTGTAACTCCAGATGCAAATTCAGTCACTGTAAGTCAGCATCATTCTTTTGTAGAATTACCAGATGATAATTACGAAACAAGAAAGTTCGATCCTAGATCTGGATCTTATCAAATGAGTTATTTAGATTACTCAACACCCGTAAATGAATCTTTAGAAAAACGTTTTATTTATAGACATAGATTAACAAAGAAAAATCCGAATGCTGCAATATCTGAACCTGTAGTTCCAATTGTTTACTATTTAGATAGAGGTACACCTGAACCTGTAAGATCTGCTTTGTTAGATGGAGGTCGTTGGTGGAATCAAGCTTTTGAAGCAGCTGGTTACAAGAATGCGTTTCAATTTAAAATGTTGCCTGAAGGTGTAGATATGTTAGATATAAGATATAACGTCGTGCAATGGGTTCATCGATCTACTAGAGGTTGGAGTTATGGCGCAAGTATTTCTGACCCAAGAACAGGAGAAATTATAAAAGGTCATGTAAGTTTAGGTAGTTTACGAATTCGTCAAGATTATTTAATAGCGCAAGCCTTACAAGCACCTTTTAAAAATAAAACTTCTGAAGATGACTTTGCTTTACAAATGGCAATTGCAAGAATTAGGCAATTATCTGCACATGAAATTGGGCATACTTTAGGTTTTGCACATAATTTTGCCTCAAGTACCAATGGTAGAACTTCTGTAATGGATTACCCTCACCCAAAATTTACTTTAAAAAATGGCAAAATTGATTTTTCCAATGCTTATGACACTAAGATTGGAGATTGGGATAAAGTAACAGTAGAATATTCTTATCAAGATTTTCCAAAAAACACTAATGAAGATGAAGCGCTAAATACTATTCTAACAAAGGGTTTTAAAGATGGGATGCGTTATTTATCTGATGCTGATGCAAGACCACAAGGAAGTGCAAGTGCTACAGCTCATTTATGGGATAATGGAGAAAACATATATGATGAACTAAATAATTTATTAGCGATTAGAAAAACAGCAATTCGTAATTTTTCTGCTAATAATATAAAGTTTAATGAACCGTATTCTGTTTTAGAAGATGTATTTGTACCGCTATATTTTTTACATCGTTTTCAAACAGAGGCTACCACTAAATTAATTGGTGGTTTAGATTATTCTTATGCAGTAAAAGGAGGCAATCAAACTATTGTAAAAAGAGTTTCTGGAGAGGTAGAAAGAAAAGCATTGGCAAGTGTATTAAGAACGGTTTTGGTTGATGAAATTGCAATCCCGAAAGAAAAATTAGTATTATTTCCTCCTAGAGCAATTGGTTATGGAAGATCTAGAGAATCTTTTAAAAGCAAATTAGGTGTTGCTTTCGATGCATTTTCTGCTGTAGAGACTGCCTCAGAAATGACATTTAAACTATTATTAAATCCACAAAGAATGTCCAGACTTATCAATCATAAAAGTTTAGACGATTCACAATTAGGTTTAGATGAACTAATAGATGTCGTTGTAATGAATACAATTAAAAAGAGTCATAAAGATAACTATTACCAAGAATTACAGAATGTTGTTAATATTCAGTTTTTAGAAGAACTAATGTATTTATCAACCTATAAGAATCAATATAAACAGGTGAATGCAATTGCAAGTTATAAGTTGAATGAAATTAAAAATATTATACAAAGTAAAAAGAGTAAAGGTGTTCAAAATATATATAATGAAGCTTTAGTAAAAATGATTGATAGTTTTATGAAAAACCCAACAGCCTTCAAAAAGTCTTCAGCACCTAAAATCCCTGATGGTTCACCAATTGGAAATTAATTAAAAAGTAAAAAATTAGAATGATTATAGACTTAATATCTGATACAGTTACCAAGCCAACACCTGAAATGCTACAAGCTATGATAAGCGCGAATGTAGGTGATGATGTTTTTAAAATGGACCCAACTGTAAATGCTTTAGAGCAAAAGGTTGCTAAACTTTTTGGTATGGAAGATGCTTTGTTTTTTCCATCAGGAACTATGGCAAACCAAACTGCAATAAAATTACATACACAGCCAGGAGATTTAGTTATTTGTGATAAATATGCACATATTTACAATTATGAAAGCGGAGGAGTGGCTTTTAATTCAGGGGTTACTTGTAAGCTAATTAATGGTGAAAGAGGAATGTTTACAGCAGCTCAAATAGAAGAAATAGCTTCTGCAAAACCACAAATTTATTTACCATATACCCGTTTAATTTGTTTAGAAAACACTACAAATAAGGGAGGTGGAGCTTGTTGGGATTTTAAAGAAATAGAGAAGATAAATAAGATTGCTAAACAAAATAGCTTAGGATTTCACTTAGATGGTGCTCGATTGTTTAATGCTCTGGTTGCTAAAAATGAATCGCCAAAACAATATGGAAAATTATTCGATACCATATCTATATGTTTCTCTAAAGGATTAGGTGCACCAGTTGGTTCTATGCTTATCGGTACAAAAGAAATGATGCAGAAATCCTTGCGTTTGCGTAAATTATTAGGTGGTGGAATGAGACAAGTTGGTTTTTTAGCAGCAGCTGCCAATTATGCTTTAGATCATCATGTAGAAAGATTAGCAGAGGACCACAAAAAAGCAAAAGAAATCGCTACAGTTTTAGAAAGTTGTTGCTATATTACTAAAATCGAACCTGTAGAAACCAATATTCTCATATTTTATGTAGATAATAAAATAGGAGCAGACCATTTTATTGAGAAAATGGCCGAAAAAAAAATACTTTTAACACCTATGGGTGAAGGGAAAATTAGGATCGTAACACATTTAAATTATACAGATGAAATGCATCATGTTCTACTAAAAGAATTAAAGGGCTTTCTAGGATAGTAAAAATTAAAAAAACTTTCAATAAAGGAGTTTTTTTAAACATCACTAAGCTTTCTAAGCTCTTTATAATTTTTATTTAATTTTTTTAAAAGAGTACCATACACTAGTTTGTAGAATAACCATAGCAAAACAATTATTATTAATAAAGCAATAAGTTGGCTTATAACAGTAATAGTAACAACTTGTTGTATATCTAATGTTAGGTTTTGAGGATTCATTACCTTCATTAAATGAGCATCATCAGAAAATAGAACGATGTTTAAAACAACACTTCCTAAAAAAACAGTTGTTAAGTTATAGAAAACATAATATTTTACAGTTTTTCTAATTTTTAGAATTTTTTGTATTAATTTCTTGGTGTTTTCTAAAAGGGAAACTCTTTTGTAATTTCTGTAGAAAAGGAATAAAAAAACTAGAATAATTACATAGTGTAATCCCATAAATATGTTTAGATATTCCATAAGGTTTAAATCTTCGTAAATTTTATAAAAACGATCAGGAATTGTTATATTTATGACAGTCCATAAAATAAATTCTAAAACCCCAACAATAAATATCCATTTAACAATAGACGATGATTTGGAATGTGATAAATTATATATCTCCAGACTTGTAAGTCTATTTTTTTCATCTGCTTGGTTTATCCAAGTCTTTTTATAATCATCTAATACATCCATAAGTTATGGGTTTAGTATATTTTTTAATTTTTCTTTTGCTCTATTCATTTTTACTCTAGCATTTACAGAGGAAATACCTAATGTTTCAGAAATTTCTTTATAAGGTTTATCTTCTAAATATAAAAAAATAAGCGCTTTATCGATATCATTTAATTGGTGAACTGCGCTGTATAATGCTTTTAACTGAACTTCTTCTGTATCATCATAGTCTTGCGATTTAACTTTGTAAACAAAGTCACTTATATCTTGAGTTTTAATTCGTCTTGTAGACTTTCTATACAATGAAATTGCAGTATTCAAAGCAACCCGATACATCCAAGTACTAAACTTAGAATCACCTCTAAATTTTGGATAATTTTTCCAAAGTTGAATTGTGATTTCTTGGAACAAATCGTTGTGAGCATCTCTATTCGTAGTGTAAAGTCTACAAATTTTATGAGCAATATTTTGATTTGCTTCAAAATCTAATAAAAATTTATCTTCTAAATCTTTCTGCACATTTGTTTTTTAATTATTTATAAGAAGCACTTTTAGTTAAAATGTTACATTTTTCTTAAAAAATATTTTATCTGTATTTTTTTTGTAGATTTGTTTAATAAAAAATAAAATAAATTGAACAATATAAAGCAGGATTTCACAATTAAAGACCTCGAAAATATTTCTGGAATCAAGGCGCATACTATTCGTATTTGGGAAAAAAGGTATAGTTTGTTAGCACCAAAAAGAACCAAAACAAATATAAGACTTTATACCCCAGAAAATTTAACTAAACTTTTAAATATTGTTTTACTAAATAAAAATAATCACAAAATCTCCAAGATTGCTGAAATGTCAGAAGATGACATTACATCAAAATCAAGAGAATTAGCGTTTAGTATTGCTACAAATGATGAAGCAATTAATACATTTAAAGTTTCTATGTTTCAGTTTGATAAGATACTTTTTAACAATACTTATCATAAATTGCTTCATAAAAAAACCTTTAGAGAAATATTTAAAGATGTTTTTATTCCTTTTTTAGACCATATTGGTATGTTATGGCATACAGAAACACTATTACCTGCACATGAGCATTTTATCTCTAATTTAATTGCTCAGAAAATTCAATTAAACACAGAAAAACTTCAGTACAGTATCAATAATACCAATAAAACATATGTTTTATTTTTACCTGAGAACGAAATACATGAGCTAGGTTTACTATATTTAAATTATGAACTGGTTTTAAGAGGTTTTCATACTATTTATTTAGGACAAAGTTTGCCATTAAATAATTTAAATTATTTTTTAGAAGGAGATAGAGAGGTTTGTTTTATAGCTTCTTTAACGATTCAGCCTTATGACGATAAAGTTGAAGAATATTTTAATGAAATAGATAGTGTTATGGATAGCAGTAAAAATCAATTCATTGCTGTTGGAAGAAAAATAGCAAAAATTAAGCATCTAAATTTGAATGATAACATAGCACTTTATGATTCTATTCCAGATTTATTAAAGGTACTTTAAAGACATTCAATTAATTTTTAAAATGTTTAGTTAATTTTATAGTCAACTAAACAAAAAATACATGATGGACAAAAAAATTTATATTATAGGTTCTGGTTTTTCCTCTTTGGCAGCATCTTGTTATTTATCAAAAGAAGGGTATGACGTAACTGTTTTAGAAAAAAACGATTCTTTAGGTGGAAGAGCTAGGCAGTTTAAAAAAGATGGTTTCACTTTTGATTTAGGTCCATCTTGGTACTGGATGCCAGATGTTTTTGAGCGTTTTTTTGCTGATTTTGGAAAGAAACCTTCTGATTATTACACATTAGATAAATTAAGTCCTGGTTATGAAGTCTATTTTGGTGAAAATGATTCTATAAAAATATCAGATAAGTTACCTGAGATCTATGAATTATTTGAGAGTATTGAAAAAGGTAGTTCTAAACACCTTAAATCTTTTTTAGATTCAGCAAAATCAAACTATGATACTGCTATAAAAGATTTGGTATACAAACCCGGAGTTTCTCCTCTAGAGTTGGTGAACTCAAATACAATAGCAAGAGTTACTCAGTTTTTTTCAACGATTAGAAAAAAAGTTAGAAAAAATATAAAAAATGAAAAATTAATAGAAATTTTAGAATTTCCAGTATTATTTTTAGGAGCGAAACCGAGCAATACTCCTGCTTTTTATAATTTTATGAATTATGCTGATTTTGGTTTAGGAACTTGGCATCCAAGAGGAGGAATGTATAAAGTTATTGAAGGTATGGTTTCTTTAGCAACCTCTCTTGGAGTTAATTTCTCTACAAATGCTAACGTAGAAAAAATTATTACAGACGCTAATAATAGTGTAAAAGGTTTAGTTGTTAACGGAGAGGAAATAGCGACAAATTTGGTTTTAAGCGGTGCAGATTACCACCATACAGAAACATTATTAGATAAAAATCTAAGACAATATTCAGAGAATTATTGGTCTAAAAAAACTTTTGCACCTTCATCGTTATTATTTTATGTTGGTTTTGATATGAAAATTACAAATGCAAGTCACCATACTCTATTTTTTGATACTGATTTTGATAAGCATGCAGAAGAAATTTACGACAACCCTAAATGGCCATCGGCACCACTCTTTTATGCTAACTTTACTTCTATGACAGATATTACTTCTGCACCTGAAGGAAAAGAAGCGGGTTTCTTTTTAATACCTTTAGCTCCAGGAATTGAAGATACTGAAGAATTACGTGAGTTGTATTTTAACAAAATAATGAATAGATTTGAAAAAATTACTAACCAAGAAGTCAAAAAAAATGTTATCTTTAAAAGATCTTTTTGTGTAAAAGATTTTAAAAATGAATATAACTCTTACAAAGGCAATGCATATGGTATGGCAAATACATTATTACAAACTGCTTTTTTAAGACCTAAAATAAAAAGTAGTAAAGTAAATAATTTGTATTTTACAGGTCAGTTAACTGTGCCAGGTCCAGGTGTTCCTCCAGCATTGATTTCAGGTAAAATAGCAACAGATTTAATTAAAAAAAGCCATAAATAATATGAAAGAACTTTTTGATAATGTTTCTAATGATTGTAGTAAGTTAGTTACAAAAAGTTATAGTACTTCGTTTTCTTTAGCGGTTAACATGTTATCACCTAAAATAAGAGCAGATATTTACAACATATATGGTTTTGTTCGTTTTGCTGACGAAATTGTAGATACCTTTCATAATTATAATAAAGAGGAATTGTTGTCTCATTTTGAGCGTGATTACTATATGTCTAAAGAACAAGGAATTAGTTTAAATCCTATTTTAAACTCCTTTCAGCAAACTGTAAACAGATACAAAATACCAGAAGAAATGGTTCAAGCTTTTCTTAAAAGTATGAAAGCAGACTTGCATAAAACCCAGTACCAAACTAAAGAAGAATATGACGAATACATTTACGGTTCTGCAGATGTTGTGGGTTTAATGTGTTTAAAAGTTTTTGTGGATGGTGATGAGGAGAATTACAACGAGTTAAAAGATGCTGCAATGCGTCTGGGATCAGCATTTCAAAAAGTAAACTTTTTACGAGATCTAAAAGATGATTTTGAATTATTAAATAGATCTTATTTTCCTAATGTAGACCTAGGTAAATTAAACGCTATATCTAAGCAATTAATTATAGATGAAATTGAGGCTGATTTTGATTATGCTTATACACATGGTATTTTAAAATTGCCTGTAGAAGCAAAATTTGGTGTTTATATGGCTTACAGATATTACAGAAGATTACTAAAAAAACTAAATGCTGTTCCATCAGAAAAAATAATGGATACAAGAATCCGAATTTCCGATCCGATGAAAATAAATTTATTGGCAAGAAGTTATGTGAAATACAAATTGAATATTATCTAATATGTTGATTTTAATTACCCTAGGTGTGTTTTTTTTAATGGAAGGTATAACATGGTGTACACATAAATATGTAATGCACGGATTTGGATGGTATTTACACGAAGATCATCATCAACCTAAATATAACGGTTTTGAGAAAAATGATGCATTTTTTGTAATTTTTGCAATACCTAGCATGGCACTTATTTACTTTGGAAGTAATACAATTCATACTTATTTGCTTTTTATTGGGCTTGGGATCTTATGTTATGGAATTGCTTACTTTTTGGTGCATGATGTACTTATTCACCAGCGTTTTAAATGGTTTAAAAATACAAACAATTGGTATTTAAAAGGCTTACGTAAAGCGCACAAAATACATCATAAAAATATGGATAAAGAAGACAGCCAATGTTTCGGAATGTTGTTTGTACCTCTAGAATACTTTAACCAGTATAAGAAATAGCACCTCTATTTTAATTTCAACTTTATTTTATTTATTTTGAATTTACCTAACAAAAATTTCGATTATATTATTGTTGGTGGAGGAGCTTCTGGCTTAATGATGGCTTACAGAATGAGTAAAGACACTTATTTTGATGATAAATTAATTCTAATCATTGATCAGGTAAAAAAATCAAATAATGATAGAACTTGGTGTTTTTGGGAAAAAAATAAAGGTGATTGGGATGACATCTTAAATCATTCTTGGAAAGATATTATATTCAAAGGCGATAGTGTAGCAATGCAAACCACTATAGAGCCTTATGTATATAAAATGATTAAGAGTGCTGATTTTTATCAAAAAGTATGGAAGACAATTAGTACAAAAGAGAACATTTATTTTAGTGAAGAAAATGTTGTTAAAATTCAGCAAGAGAAAAGTCTTGGAATCGTTTTTACAGCTGATAATGAATACCATTCAAAAAAAATAATTAATAGTATTTTGTTTACTAATGATTATCAGCTACAACAAAAGTACCCTGTTTTACAACAGCATTTTGTGGGTTACTTTGTAAGAACTAAAGAACCAGTATTTACTACAAATGCAGCTACTTTTATGGATTTTACAATTCCTCAAAAAGGAAATACAAGGTTTATGTATGTGCTGCCTTATGCTGATAATGAGGCTTTATTTGAATATACCTTGTTTTCTAAAGAACTATTAGAGTATAATACTTACACTGATGCCATTAAAGATTATTTAAAACATAATAATATTACAGATTACGAAATTGTAGAAAAGGAGCAAGGCGCAATACCAATGACTTCTTATAAATTCTGGAATTTTAATTCAGATAATATTTTACATATTGGTACAGCAGGTGGTTGGAGCAAAGCTAGTACTGGCTTTACTTTTAAAAATATAGATAAGAAAACAAGGAATTTAATTAATTACCTTAAAAACGAAAAGTCCTTAAGATCTTTTCAAAAAACCAACCGATTTTGGTTTTATGATTTATTGTTGTTAGATATTTTATCTAAACGCAATGATATGGGAGCTGCTGTATTTTCTAGAATGTTTAAAAAGCTGTCTCCTCAGCTTATTTTAAAATTTTTAGATGAGGAAACAACTTTTTCAGAAGAATTAAAAATCTTCTCTAATATGCAGATAGGCTTGTTTAGTAAAACTTTAATAAAACGTTTATTTTAAAGGAAATTTGTCTCTTATTTTGTCTAAAGATAAATTATGAATACTCCCAACATGAGAATGTTGTTTTCCTAAATCCGGTTTGTACGTTCCTTCTTGAACTTGACCACCAATTTTTTGATATGCTTCTCTAAAAGACATACCTTCTACTACCAAATTGTTAATAGAATCTACTGTAAATAAGTATTGATATTTTTCATCTTTCAAATCAATATCTTTTACAATTATCCGTTGAATTGAGTAGTTAAAGATGTCTAAAATATCTTTTACATCTTCAAAAGCTGCAATGATATTCTCTTTTAATAACTGAAAATCTCTATGATAGCCTGTTGGTAAATTATTTGTGATTAATAACATTTCTGAATGCAAAGCCTGAATTTTATTACACTTACCACGAATTAATTCAAAAACATCAGGATTCTTTTTATGAGGCATAATGCTACTACCTGTGGTTAATTCATCAGGAAAAGAAATAAAACCAAAATTCTGACTCATGTATAAACATACATCCATAGCAAAACGAGCCATTGTATTACACAAGCCACCCAAAGCAGAAGCTATAGAACGTTCACTCTTTCCTCTGCTTAATTGAGCTGCAACAACGTTGTATTTCAATGTGGAAAATTCTAATTCTTTGGTAGTTAGTTCTCTATCAATAGGAAAAGAAGAACCATAACCAGCAGCAGAACCTAAAGGGTTTTGGTCAACAACTTTAGAAACTGCATTTAATACATATACATCATCAATTAGTAGTTCTGCATAAGCAGAAAACCACAATCCAAAAGAAGAAGGCATTGCCACTTGTAAATGTGTATAACCAGGTAATAAAGCTTGTTTGTGAGTATCAGCAAGATTTAATAAAGTATCAAAAAGTGATTTTACTTTATCATTTACAATCGCTAAATTTTCTTTATAATACAACTGTAGAGCCACTAAAACTTGATCGTTTCTTGAACGAGCTGTATGAATTTTCTTACCAACCTCACCTAATTTATTAGTCAACTCCCATTCAATTTTAGAATGCACATCTTCAAAAGAAGGCTCTATTACAAAAGTTCCATTCTTAATATCGTCTGCTAATTCTTTTAAACCTTCTTTAAGGTCTTTTAATTCAGCAGCAGAAATAATACCTATTGATTCTAACATTGTTGCATGTGCTAATGAAGCCTGAACATCATATTTTGCAATATGAATATCTATTTCTCTATCATTACCAACAGTGAAGTTTTCTATCTGTTTGTCTATTGAAAATCCTTTATCCCAAAGTTTCATATTATAAATTTTATTTTACAATTTAGATAAAATTGAAGTCAGTTTTCTCTGTCCTTGTTCTTTTATCTTGTTTCTTTTCTTTTTTTAAACAATTACTCTATTTAGCAGTTCAATATAAATCTTAATTCCTTCTACGATTTCTGAAACGTATATAAATTCATTTGCAGAATGAGAACGTGTACTATCTCCAGGTCCTAATTTTAAAGATTGACAAGTTAAAACAGATTGATCTGAAAGGGTAGGAGAGCCATACGTTTCTCTTCCCATTGCAATTCCTGCTTTTACTAAATCATGATTTGTTGATATAGATGAGGAATTTAGTCTTAAACTTCTTGGTTTAATTTCTGCGCATGGAGATTGTTCTTGTAAAATAGTTGCAATTTCTTGGTTCGAATAGGCATCATTTACACGAACATCCACAACCAAATCTACATGAGCGGGAACTACATTATGCTGTTTACCAGCATTAATTTGTGTTACTGTCATTTTTACATCGCCCAAGGCATTGGAAGTCTTTTCGAATTTAAAATCTTTAAACCACTGTAAAACATCAATCGTATTATAAATTGAATTGTTATCATTTGGATGTGCAGCATGACTAGGAGTACCTTTTACAACTGCATCAAAAACTACCAAACCTTTTTCAGCTACAGCTAAATTCATTAAAGTAGGTTCACCAACAATAGCTACGTCTACATGAGGTATAATTGGTAACATACTATTTAAGCCATTAGCACCTGAACTTTCTTCTTCTGCAGAAGCAACTAATACTAAATTGTATTTTAAATTTTCTTGGTTATAAAAATAGGTAAATGTTGCAATTAATGATACTAAGCAACCACCAGCATCATTAGAACCTAAGCCATATAATTTATTATCTTCTTCAAACGCCTTAAAAGGGTCATTTGTATAGGCTGAATTGGGTTTTACTGTATCATGATGTGAGTTTAAAAGAAGTGTTGGCTTGCTGTCTTCAAAATGTTTATTAGTAGCCCAAACATTATTTTTTGTTCTTTTAATCGGAATTTCAAACTCTACAAACCAAGCTTCAATTAATACTGCGGTTTGTTCCTCTTCTGAAGAAAAAGATTGGGTTTCAATTAAATTCTTTAAAAGTGAAATCGCTTTTTCTGTTAATTTTTCGATAGTAATCATTATAAAGTAATGGTTGTGAAATTGTTGTTTTCTTTTGTCAGCATATTAGTATTTCCTATATATACTTTTTGTACTCCATTCTGAAGTGCATTTAAACAATTGTCTATTTTTGGTATCATTCCATCGGAAATAACTCCTTTTTCTAATAACTCTTTATACGTATCTGAATTGATGTTTTTAATCACCGAATCTTTATCATTAAAATCTTGTAAAACACCATTCAATTCAAAACAATAGTAAATTGATGTTTCATAGAGTTTACTCATTCCTGCAGCTATTGAACTTGCAATAGTATCTGCATTAGTATTTAATAATTGCCCTTTTTTATCATGTGTTATTGCACAAAATACAGGGGTAAAGTTGGCATGAATTAATTTGTCTATAGAATTTGATGCAATTTGTTTGACATCACCTACAAAACCATAATCAATTTTTTGTACTGGTCTCTTAACAGATTGTATACTATTTATATCTGCACCTGTTAAACCTAATGCATCAACTTTATGTGCTTGTAGTTTAGCTACTATATTTTTATTAACTAACCCACCATAAACCATAGTAATTACTTCTAAGGTTTCTGCATCCGTAATTCTTCTGCCATCAATTAATTTAGAAGTAATACCTAATTTAGAGGCAATTATAGTTGCACGTTTTCCTCCTCCATGAACTAAAATTTTATGTCCTTCAAGGTTGGCAAAAAGCTGTAAGAAACTATTTAAAGAAACTTCATCTTCAATAATATTTCCACCTATTTTTATGATTGATAGTTTTTCCATGAGTGCTGAACTTGTTTCAGTATCTTTTTTGAGTTGTATTCTTTTTTTATGAGATGCTGAATCAAGTTCAGCATTAGAAAATCTTACAGTTTTTCTAATATTTTCTTTAATACTAATTGAGCAGCATATGTTCTGTTATTGGCTTGTTCTATAACCAAAGAATTTTCAGAATCTAAAACAGCATCTTCAACCACTACATTTCTTCTTACAGGCAAGCAATGCATAAATTTAGCATCTACAATTTTATTTTTTGTGATGGTCCAATTGTCATCAACCCCTAAAATTTGACCATAAGATTCATAAGAACTCCAATTTTTTGCATAGATAAAATCAGCATCCTTAAAAGCCTCTTTTTGATTATTATAAATAGGTGTGTCTTTTGTAATCTCTTTGCTTAAATCATATCCTTTTGGGTTTGCAATTACAAACTCAACATCCATTTTTTGCATAGCTTGTGTAAAACTATTTGCTACAGCATGTGGTAATGCTTTAATATGAGGAGCCCAACTTAACACTACTTTTGGTTTCTTTTTTAGGGAGTTTTCAGCAATTGTTAAAGCATCAGTCAATCCTTGTAATGGATGACCAGTAGCACTTTCCATACTTACAACAGGCACACTAGCATATTTTACAAAAGAATTTAATACTTGTTCAGTCTCATCTTTCTCCTTATCAGTTAAAGTAGGAAAGGCTCTTACAGCAATAACATTACAATATTGAGAAACTACAGCTGCTGCTTCTTTAATATGTTCTGCAGTGTTTCCATTCATTATTGTTCCATCTCCAAATTCAATTCCCCAAGCGTCTCCAGAAACATTCATAACAATTGGGTCCATTCCTAAATTTAAGGCTGCTTTTTGGGTGCTTAAACGTGTTCTTAAACTCGAATTGAAAAACAACAATCCTAAAGTTTTGTTTTTGCCTAATGCTATATTTGCTAACGGATTTGCTTTTATTTCTCTAGCTTCTTTAATCCAAGAATTAATATTTTCTATATCGTTTATGGAAGTGTACTTTTTCATATTTTTTCTTTTATATGGGGTTGAAACCCCTTATTATTTTATTTTTGTAAACGCTACTTTAACATTAAAAGCATTGGTAATAAAATTATCTTCTAAACCATTTACAATCCATGTTTCTATATTTTCTTTTTTTGCTAAAGAAACGGCTTCAATTTTAGATTCCATACCACCACTACCAAGAAAAGATTTAGAGTTTACAACTTCGTTTTTTAGAGCATTAAAATTAATAACTTCGTCAATAGTTTCTGGTGCATTATTTTTAATGGATTCTTTGGTGTAAATTCCGTTTGTATTTGTGGCAATGATTAACAAATCTACATCTAATAAAACTGCTGTTAATGCTGCTAATTTATCATTATCTCCAAATTGAATTTCATCTGTAGCAACTGTATCATTTTCATTAATAATAGGAACGTAATTATTCTGTACCAAAACATTAATGGTGTTTACGATATTGGTTTTGCTTTGTTTTTTCTCAAAATCTGAGTAAGAGAGAAGACATTGAGAACTTAGCAAGCCATATTCTCTAAAAATTTCTTGATAAATTCTTATTAAATGAGGTTGCCCAATAGATGCCAAAGCTTGTTTTACAAAAACGTCTTCTTGTTTACTTTCTAATTTTACAAATTGTTTGGCAACAGCAATAGCACCAGAACTTACAATAATAAACTCGCAAGTATCTTTAAGTTTTGCAATCTGATTTGCAATATCTTCAATTTTACCTCTAGATATATTATTGGTTTCTTTTGTTAAGGTATTAGAACCAATTTTTAATAAAATACGTTTCTTTTTTTGCATTGTTGTTTTATTATACTCGCAAAGTTTTAATATTTGTTTTGTTTTATAAATCTCGCAAAGACGCTAAATTGCAAAGCTTTTATTGTTTACCGAGACTGAAAACTGCCAACTGAAAAACTAACTCCTAATTTGCCCATCTCCATGCACATACCATTTATTGGTTACTAAATGTTGTAAGCCAATAGGTCCACGTTGGTGTAACTTGTCTGTGCTTATAGCCAACTCACCACCCAAACCTAATTGTCCACCATCTGTAAATCTTGATGAAGCATTATGATACACAGCAGCAGTGTCTACGTTTTCCATAAAAGTTTTTGCAACTTTTGTGTTTTTTGTAATAATTACAGAAGAATGCCCACCAGAATATTTATTTATTTTGGCAATAGCCTCTGCATTAGTGGTAATCTTGCCAATTAATATTTTGTAATCTAAAAACTCTTCGTACCAAATGTCATCCGAAGTAAAGTTTTTTGCTTTTAAAACCTCAATATTTTTAATGGTTAATTGTTCAATTAAATTATTTACAAAACCTATTCTATTTGGCAAATTTGCATCAATTAAAATTTTATCAATAGCATTACAAGCAGAAATTTTAGATTTTCCGTTTAAAATAATATCAAGTGCCATAGCTGCATCTGCATCTTTGTGCACGTAGATAAAATTATTTCCTCTACCGCTAATTATAACTGGGCAAGTTGCATGCTGCTTTACAAAAGCAATTAAACGCTCTCCACCTCTTGGTACAATTAAATCTACTTTTTGAGTTGGTTTTTCTAAAAATGCTTGCGTTTCTTTTCTATTAAACTGTAAATATTCTACCCAATCTGTAGATGCATTATGCTGTTTTAGGGCTTTATGCCATAATTCTACAATTTTTAAATTAGAATTTAAAGATTCTTTTCCTCCTTTTAAGAGAATTTTATTTCCAGATTTAAAAGCAATTCCTGCAGCTTCTACAGTAACATCTGGTCTAGATTCATAAATAATTAAAACAGTACCAAAAGAGGCAGTTTTATTATAAACTTGCATACCATTATTATGCTTAAAACTAAAACGTTCTACACCCACAGGATCTTCTTGAGAAGCCAAATGTTTAGCTGCAGCAATCATTTCATCCACCTTTTTATCATCTGCTTTTAAACGATCAAACATAGAAATATCATCACCTTTATACGCTTCTAAATCTTTTTTATTAACGTTTATAATTTCGTCTCTATGTTTATCTAAAAGTGTTGCCATGGTTACTAAAACAGCATTTCTAGTTTTTATTGCTAATAAGGTATTCATTATTTTTTGTACTTATTTTAAGAAATTTGTTTTCTTAATTTTTATTGAAGAAAATACTTCACTATATATTTAAATTATTCACCTAAAGAATATACTAATGCTTCAAAAAATTGATCTATATGTATTTTTCTAATGGTTAATGGAGGTAAAATTCTTAACACTTTTTTATTAGAAGCACCACCTGTAAAAATATGATAATCGTAAATTAGTTTTTTACGTAATTCGCTTATTTCAAAATCGAACTCTAAACCAAGCATTAATCCTTTCCCCTTGATAACTTTTACTTGCGGAATTGTTTTTGCAATGCTAATAAAATACAAATACATTGCATTTACATTGTCTATTAAGTTTTCTTCTTCAATCACATTTAAAACTGATAAACCAGCAGCACATGCCAAATGATTTCCACCAAAAGTAGTACCTAACATACCATATTTTGCCTTAATATTTGGGTGAATTAAAATGCCACCAATAGGAAAACCATTGCCCATTCCTTTTGCAATAGAAATAATATCTGGGGTAACATTGTAATGTTGAAAAGCAAAGAATTTACCTGAACGTCCATACCCAGATTGTACTTCATCTGCAATAAACATGGTGTTATTTTGTTTACACAGCACATCTACTTCTTCAAAAAATACAGCAGTTGCTTGGTCTAAACCACCAACACCTTGTATAAATTCTACAATAACAGCACAAACATCTCCTTTTTCTAGTTCTGTTTTTACGCTTTTTATATCATTTAAATCTAAAATAGTAACTTTTTGTTGTGCATTAATAGGTGCAATAATATTTTTATTATCTGTTGCTGCAACAGCTGCAGAAGTACGCCCATGAAAACCATTTTTAAAAGCAACAACTCTAGATTTTTCTGTTTGAAAAGAAGCCAGTTTTAAAGCGTTTTCATTAGCTTCTGCACCAGAACTGCATAAAAATAATTCGTAATCTTTACAACCAGAAAGTTGTTCTAACTTATTTGCTAGTTTAACCTGAATGGGGTTTTGTACGGCATTAGAATAAAAACCTAATTTTTCTACTTGCTTGTTAATTGCTTTTACATATTTTGGATGCCCATGACCAATAGAAATTACTGCATGACCACCATATAAATCTAAATATTCGGTTTTATTTTCGTCATACACAAAAACTCCTTTTGCTTTTACAGGAGTTACATCGTACAATGGATAAACGTTAAATAATGGCATAATTTTATTTTTTCAGCAAGGGAGCATGCTCCCTTGTTAGAGTTAGTTTTTAATTTCATTAATTTTATCAAAAGAAGTGTTAATTCCTTTAATTAGAGAAGAACTTAAACCTTGGTGTTCCATTTCGTTTAAACCTTCTATGGTGCAACCTCCAGGAGTGGTAACTCTGTCTATTTCTGCTTCTGGATGGTTGCCAGATTCTTTTAACAAACTAGCAGCTCCAAAACAGGTTTGCATTGCTAATTCATGTGCTTCATGGGCTTCAAAACCTAACTGAATTGCACCTTGTGTTGTAGCTCTTATTAAGCGCATCCAAAAAGCAATACCACTTGCACAAATAACAGTTGCTGCTTGTAATTGCTCTTCTGGTATTTCCATAGAAACACCTAAACTATTAAAAATTGTTTTGGCAATTGCTACTTTCTCTTTCCCTTTTTGGTTTGCAGAAAGACACGTCATAGATTGCCCAACAGATGCTGCTGTATTTGGCATAGAACGTATAATATATTTGTCTACACCAATAATATCTTCAATTTTAGAAATAGAAAAACCTGTAATTACTGTAATAATTAATTGATTTTCTTTTAAAAGAGGCTTTATGTTTACCAATATTTTTTCTAAATGTCTTGGTTGTACAGCAAATATTAAAATATCAGAATTTTTTACTGCTTCCTCATTATCAGACGTTAAAACAACCTCTTTGGACTCATTAAAACTGGTAATAGATTTTGTATTTCTTTTTGTTAAATACAAAGAAGTAACAACTCTATTTTTCAATAAACCTTTTGCTATTGATTGTCCTAAACTTCCTGCTCCTATAATTGCTACTTTCATAATTTTCCTATTCTAACCTTTCCAAAGGAAAGGGATACTTACTGTTGCGTTTTCTCTTTAATAGCAAGGGAGCATGCTCCCTTGTTGTTGATCTAGAAATAATTTGCTTTTAAATTTAAACCTAAAGTTTCATCAAAACCGTACATTAAATTCATATTTTGAATGGCTGCTCCAGATGCACCCTTTAATAAATTATCTATGGTACTTGTAATTAGTAATTTATTGCTATGTTTTTCTAACTGAATTAAACAATTATTGGTGTTGACTACTTGTTTTAAAAAGATGCTTTGATCTGCCACAAATGTGAAGGCTGCATCTTTATAATATGCTTTATACATTGTTGTAGCTTCTTCTAAAGTTCCCTCAAATTTGGTGTAAGTTGTTGCGAAAATTCCTCTAGAAAAATCTCCTCTATTTGGCATAAAGTTAATTTCTGAATCAAAATCATTTTGCAACTGATGTACAGTTTGATTAATTTCATCTAAATGCTGATGATTAAAAGCCTTGTAATGAGAAAAATTATTATCTCTCCAAGTAAAATGAGTAGTTGCAGATAAAGATGTTCCTGCTCCAGTTGCACCTGTAACAGCATTAATATGTACATCATTTTGTAACAGTCCGTTTGCGGCTAAAGGTAAAATTGCTAGTTGTAAAGCAGTAGCAAAACAACCAGGATTTGCAATGTATTTTGCTGATATAATATCGGCTTTATTTAATTCTGGTAAACCATAAACAAATTCTTTGCCTTCGAAATTTTTATCTGCAAGTAATCTGAAATCATTACTTAAATCTATGATTTTTGTATGATCAGAAAACTTGTTTTTTTGTAAAAATGCAGTTGAATTTCCATGACCTAAACATAGAAATAGTACATCAACATCAGCATTTATTTCACTCGTAAAACTAATTTCTGTGGCACCAATTAAATCTTGATGTACTTTGTATAATTTGTTACCAGCATTAGAAGTACTGTACACAAAATTGATGTTTGTTTCTGGATGATTTAATAATAATCTAATCAATTCACCTGCAGTGTAACCTGCACCACCTATAATTCCTACTTCTAACATCATTAAGAGTTTACTTGTTGATATATTTTGTTCTGATTTCCTAAAATCTTTATAAAACCTTTAGCATCATCTGCAGACCAAGCTTTATTTTCTTCACCATAAGTACTAAATGCACTAGACATTAAATCGTGATCTGATTCAATACCATCTAAAGTGAAGTGATAAGGTTTTAAAGAAACCACAACATTACCAGAAACCATTTTCTGAGAACTTTGTAAAAATGCTTCAGTATCTCTCATTACAGGATCTAAGTATTGACCTTCATGCAAATGCATTCCATAAAAGCTAGACAAATATTCCTTGTGTTGTAATTGCCATTTTGTAAGTGTATGTTTCTCTAATAAATGATGTGCTTTTACTGTAATTAATGCAGCTGCAGCTTCAAAACCAACTCTACCTTTTGTACCCACAATTGTATCACCTACATGAATATCTCTACCAATTGCAAATTGAGAAGCAATATCATTTAAATTTTCAATATTTACTTCTGGTTTGTTTTGTTCACCATTTAAAGCAACAAACTCTCCATTTTTAAATGTTAAGGTTACTTTTTCTTTACCTTCTTTTTTTAGTTGAGAAGGATAAGCTTCATTAGGTAAAGGTTTTTCTGATTTTAGGGTTTCTACACCACCAACACTTGTTCCCCAAAGACCTTTGTTTACTGAATATTTAGATTTTTCCCAATTCATATCAATTCCTTTAGACTTTAAATAATCTATTTCTTCTTGTCTTGATAGTTTTTGATCTCTAATTGGTGTAATAATTTTAATTCCTGGAGCTAAGGTTTGAAAAATCATATCAAAACGAACTTGATCATTTCCTGCACCTGTACTACCATGAGCAATATACTCCGCATTTATGCTTTTTGCATATTCTATAATTTCTATAGCTTGTATAATTCTTTCAGCACTTACAGAAAGTGGATACGTAGCATTTTTTAAAACGTTACCAAAAATTAAATACTTTACAACTTTATTATAAAAAGTAGCAACTGCATCTATATTTTTATAGGTAGAAACACCCATTTTATAAGCATTACTTTCTATATTTTTTATTTCTTCAGATGAAAAACCACCTGTGTTTACACTTACAGCATGCACATCATACTCTTTACTTAAACTTACTGCACAGTAAGATGTATCTAAACCACCACTATAAGCTATAACTAATTTTTTCATTTAAATTATTTTTTATTTTTTTTTAAAAACAAGTTTTGTCTAAACTGTTTTATTCTTTCGAATCTGGTTTGTTTTATTTCTTTGGTTTCTTCTTTTGACTGCTTTTTAGGGTCAAAAAGCATTCCTGTACACATGCACATTTTTCTATTTGTTCTTGTTAAAATATCAAAATTTCTGCAAGTTTGGCAACCATCCCAAAAAGATTGGTCGTCTGTAAGTTCTGAGAATGTAACTGGTTTGTAGCCTAAATCGCTATTTAGTTTCATAACAGCTAAACCTGTGGTAATACTAAATACTTTGGCATCAGGAAACTTAGTTCTAGAATGTTGGAAGATGACTTCTTTTATTTGTTTGGCTAAACCAATATTCCTGTAATTAGGATGTACAATTAAACCAGAATTAGCAACAAATTTTCCATGCCCCCATTGTTCAATATAACAGAAGCCAGCAAACTTACCATTATCTAAAGCAATAACAGCGTTGCCATTTTCCATTTTTTTGGCAACGTATTCAGGTTTTCTTTTTGCAATACCAGTACCTCTTACTTTAGCAGCTTCTGCTATAGTTTCACAGATGATATTAGCATGAATGATATGCGATTTATTTGCAATAACAATTTGCATTGTATTGATTTGTTAAGGTTTGTAAAGTTTTTAAAAAAATTTTGAAGTATGGAATTGGACACACCTAATTCCTAAAAATTATTAAACACCCAAAGGGCGTTCAGAGAAAGAGCGACGCAGAAAAACAACTATACTACTATGAGTAAAGTTTAAAAATGTAGTTGTGAATTGTTGTTTAATCAAAATGTAAATATAATATAACAAATGTATTTATTTTCTTTAATTATTGGTAACTATTAATCATTTATTTTAAATTTTTGTCATATCCTAAAAAAAAAATATTTGTTTTTTTGTAATTCACAATTTTACTTGTGTTTCAGTAGCTAAAGTATAATTTTTTTATTTTAGGATATATAAAACTACAATTCAACTCAAAAAAAATACAGTTTAGTATTATTTACTTTTAAAAACTTTAGTTCAGTTGCATTTTTGTACCATAATTAATCTAAAAACTAAAAATCATGACACTTCTAGTATCTCTTTTGTTTGCAACAGTAATATTTATTTCAATTTCAATTACAACTCAAAACAAAACTTTTACAGCAACTATAGAAAACATTTCTTCAGATGAAGGTAAAGTTGATTTTGCCTTATATACTAACGACAATTTTATGAAAGAACCAATTATGGCTAAAAATGCCAAAATAGAAAATTGGCAAGAACAACTAGATCCAGAACATTTTTTTAGAGTAAATAGAACTTATATTGTTCATATTGATGCAATTAAAGATATTATTGCATATTCTAATTCAAGATTAAAATTGATGTTACATTCTTATAATGAACAAGAAATTATTGTGAGTAGAGAACGTGTAAAAGATTTTAAAAACTGGATTGACTAATACGTTTAGTTTTCGCTATAAATTTATAAATCCAATTTTTTATAAAAAGTCAAATAGTCTCATACATTTGATAAAACAGTAAATCAGATAGTGATACACTTCAATTACTTTATCTATCTTTGATTATATTTTAATTGAAGCGTAAATACCATTTTGAAAGCAAGTTTAATAATTGTAAAATACTACCCAATTTCTGCCATTTTTGGATTTTTATCGATGGCAATATTTAGAATTCCTTTATTTTTAAATAAAAACATCCAATTTTATAAGTTAATGGGAACAGGTAAAAATGGTACTTTTGATAAAGTTCCAGATCTATCTCAGTGGTCTATTCTTGTTACCTATGAAGATGATTTAACTTTAAAAGATCAATTTGGTGGTTTCATTATAAAGTGGTTTGATTTATTTTGTAAAAACCAAAAATTATATTTGTTAAAACCAATTGAAGGTCATGGTTTGTGGGACAAGAAAAAGGTTTTTGGTGATTTACCACCAAATACAGATTATGAAGGTGAAATAGCTGTGTTAACTAGAGCAACAATTCGCTTAAATAAATTACAGTATTTTTGGAAAAATGTAGCACCAATTGCATCACAAATGTCTACAGCAGAAGGGTTTGTTGCTTCTTATGGAGTTGGTGAAATTCCTTGGGTTAAACAGGCAACTTTTAGTGTTTGGGAATCAAAAGCAATGATGAAAAAATTTGCCTATAGAATGCCAAAACACAAAGAAGTTATTCAAAAAACAAGGAAAGAAAAATGGTATAGTGAAGATATGTTTACACGTTTTACTATCCTGCAGAAGATTGAAAAATAATCTGTGTATTGAGTCCTTTTATTAGCACACATTTTTTACGAAAAATTTTATTCAAACATGAATAATACCTTTTAATTTAATAATTCGATATTCTTTAATAAAAAGTAGGATTAAATGTGCTTTGTTTTTATTTTTACGCAAACATTAAATAAATGGAAAAGGTAGCTGTTATTGGAAGTGGAATAGGAGGATTAGCCACCTCCATTCGATTAGCATTAAAGAATTACGAGGTATCTGTTTTTGAAGCAAATTCTTATTTTGGAGGAAAGCTGTCTTTCTTTGAGAAAGATGGTTTTACCTTTGACGCTGGTCCTTCACTTTTTACAGCTCCAGAAAATATAGAAGCACTTTTTAAAATAGCTAAAAAAGATATTACTAGCTATTTTACATATCGTTCTTTGGATGAAAGCTGTCGTTATTTTTTTCCAAATGGGAAAAAAATTACTGCTCAAAAAAATGTTGATACTTTTGCTGATGAAGCAGAAAAAGTTTTTGGAGAACCATCAGAAAACATAAAGAAGTATCTTAAAAATAGTAAGAAAGCTTATCAAAATATAGGAGAACTTTTTTTAGATTTCCCTTTAGATTTAAGTTTAATCACAAAAAGTGAAACATACAAAGCATTACTTAGTGTAAAGTTTCCTTACATCTCAAAATCCTTAAATAGCTTTAACGAATCAAGTTTTAAAACTTCAGAAATGGTGCAGCTTTTTAATCGTTTTGCAACCTACAATGGTAGTAATCCTTATAAAGCACCAGCGATGTTAAGTATGATTTCTAGTTTGGAACAAAGTCAAGGAACTTTTTATCCAAATGGAGGAATGATAAGTATTACTAATGCTTTAGTGAAATTAGCGAAAGATGTTGGTGTTAAATTTCACCTCAATAGTAAAGTTGAAAAAATTGAAACTGTAAACGAAACAGTTGTTGGTGTTGTTGTGAATACAAAAAAACACAAAGCAGATATTGTTGTAAGTAATATGGATATTTATTACACCTATAAAAATTTACTTACAGATAATAGTTTTGCTGATAAAGTTTTAAAGCAAGAACGAAGCAGTAGTGCTTTTATCTTTTATTGGGGAATAAATACTACTTTTTCAGAATTAGGTTTGCATAATATCTTTTTTAGTGAAGATTATAAAAAAGAGTTTAAACAAATTTTTGATGATTCTATTTTACCTGATGAACCAACCATTTATGTGAATATAACTTCTAAATACGACAAAAATCACGCTCCAGATAAAAGTGAAAATTGGTTTGTAATGGTTAATGCTCCTGCTCATAATGAACATAATTGGGAAGAGCAAAAAGAAAAGGTAAAAAAGTTCATAATTAAACAGATCAATAAAGGATTAAACATTAATCTTGAAAACCATATTGTGTTAGAAGACACGCTTTCTCCATTAAATATTCAAGAAAAAACAGCTAGTTTTATGGGATCTTTATATGGAACAAGTAGTAACAGTAAAATGGCTGCATTTTTTAGACAACAAAATAAAAGTAAACGTTATAAAAATTTATATTTCTGCGGAGGAAGTGTTCACCCAGGAGGAGGAATTCCATTGTGTTTTAAAAGTGCAAAATTAGTAGCAGATGAAATTCAGTAATTTATTTAAACATAAATATAGATTAGCTTTAGGAATAAGTCTATTATTTCATATCAGCGCTATTATCGGCTTGCTTTTTACTGATTATAATGATTTTTTTATTGATAATACCCCTTTGAATCTAATCATATCAATGGTATTGATTTTATACACACAGCAAAAAATTAATAAATCACTTTGGTTCTTTTTTAGTGCATGTATTTTTGCAGGGCTTACTTATGAAGTTATAGGAATTAATACTGGTATTCTTTTTGGAGATTATAAATACTCAAGTGTTATGGGCTACAAAATATTTGGAGTTCCTGTTTTATTAGGTGTTTTGTGGTTTACAACTATGTATTGTGTTGGTAGTTTAACCTATCAAGCTTATCACTGGTTTAAAATAAAATACAAATTTACTATTTCTAATAAATTAGAAATTAATTTATTAGCTATAATTGCAGCTTTTGCAGCAGTTTTTTTAGATTTATTTTTGGAACCAGTTGCTATTAAATTAAACTTTTGGCAATGGTATCCTTATGGAAAAATTCCAATATATAATTATGTTTGTTGGTTTTTCGGAAGTTTAATTTTACAGTATTTATTTGTAATTTTCAATTTTAATAAACAGAATAAATTTGCAGTGTATTTATTTACAATTCAGCTTATATTTTTTATAACTATTAGTTTATTTTATAAATGATCTTTCTTTTTATCTTATCAATTACTCTAGTAACGTTCATTGTAATGGAGGGAATAACTTGGGTAATGCACAAATATGTAATGCATGGTTTTTTATGGTATTTGCATGAAGATCATCACAAACCAAATACTTATTTTTTCGAGAAAAATGATGCCTTCTTTTTAATTTTTGCTATACCAAGTTGGTTGTGTATTATGATAGGATTACAAGATAAAACATATTGGCTTGCAGGTATTGGATTTGGAATTGCACTTTATGGTTTGGCTTATTTTATAGTGCATGATATTATTATTCATCAGCGTTTTAAGTGGTTTTCTAGAAGTAGTATTACGTATGTAAAAGCTATAAAATGGGCGCACAAAATGCACCATAAGCATCTTGGAAAAGAGAAAGGTGAAAGTTTTGGCTTGTTATTTGTTGCTAAGAAGTATTGGGGAAAGGTACTTAAAGATAAGGCGATTCGTAAGCAAAAATCATAACTATATATTAACTAAGCTTTTAAGTAATTCCTTGTCTTTTTAAGAACTTAATTTTGGGAATAAAGAAAATTCCAAGAGTATTCCAATATTTAAAACAAATTTTAAATCATTTCCTTATTCAACTTTAATTAAGCTAGATTTAAAAGATAGAGATGTTTTTAGCATATATAGATTTTAATGGTTAACAAAGTAAACGTTTCTAATATTTTAATAAAATAATTTTTAATTTAACAAAGTCTCAATTTTATTTTCTTACTCTTAAACTTTACTTATTTTTATCAAAATTTATTTTGATGAGCCAAAAAGAGGAATTTTTTGATTATATAAACAAAGGCTACACGACTAAAGGTGATTTTATAGCACTTGGTGCTGCTATGTTAGGAGAGGAAACTATAACAAACACCATTGTAAAAGTTCCTTTAAAAACATTAAACAGACATGGCTTAATTGCAGGTGCAACTGGTACAGGTAAAACAAAAACACTACAGGTTTTAGCAGAAAATCTATCAGAAAAAGGTATCCCTGTTTTGTTAATGGATATTAAAGGAGACCTTTCTGGCTTGGCAAAAGCGAGTTCTGGTCATCCAAAAATAGATGAACGTCATCAAAAAATTGGTTTTCCATTCGAGGCTAAAAAGTTTCCTATTGAAGTTTTATCAATTTCCGAACAAAATGGTACTAAAATGCGTGCCACAATTTCTGAATTTGGACCTGTTTTATTATCTAGAATTTTAAATTTAACAGAAACACAAAGTGGAATTGTTTCCATTATTTTTAAGTATTGTGATGATCATAAATTACCTCTTTTAGATATTAAAGATTTTAAAAAGGTTTTACAATTTGTAACTCAAGAAGGTAAAGAAGCTATTCAAGCAGAATATGGTAGAATTTCGACATCTTCTACAGGTGCAATTTTGCGTAAAATTATTGAAATAGAACAACAAGGAGGAGATTTATTTTTTGGCGAAAAATCTTTTGAAGTTGAAGATCTAACAAGAATAGATGATGATGGTAGAGGAGTTATATCTGTATTAAGATTAACAGATATACAAGATAAACCCAAGTTGTTCTCTACATTTATGCTGCAATTATTAGCAGAAGTATATGAAACTTTTCCAGAACAAGGAGATTCAGGAAGACCCGAGTTGGTCATTTTTATAGATGAAGCTCACTTGGTTTTTGAAGAAGCTTCTAAAGCATTACTTAATCAAATAGAAAGTATTGTAAAATTGATTCGTTCTAAAGGTATTGGCTTATACTTTGTTACGCAAAATCCAAAAGATGTTCCAGAAGATATTTTAGCGCAATTAGGTTTAAAAATACAACACGCACTAAGAGCTTTTACTGCTAAGGATAGAAAAGCAATTAAACTGGCTTCAGAAAATTACCCAACTTCTGAATATTATGACACCAAAGAAGTACTGACTCAATTGGGCATTGGAGAAGCATTTGTATCCGTTTTAAACGAAAAAGGAATTCCAACACCTTTAGCAAGAACTATGTTAAGAGCTCCAATGAGTAGAATGGATATTTTAACGGATCAAGAATTGAATCACGTAATTAATAACTCTAGACTTATTCATAAATATAACAACAATTTAAATAGAGAAAGTGCTTACGAATTACTGAATCAGAAAATTAAAGATATTAATGATGCTGAGCAAAAAGCCATTGAAGATTCAGAAAGACAAAAAGAAATAGAAGGTTTAGCAAAACAGAAAGCAAGAGAAGATAATTACAAAAGAAGTTCTAGAAGAAGTAGAAGACAAGATCCTTTAGTTAAGGTATTAACAAGTGCTACTTTTATAAGAGCAGTTTTCGGAATCTTAAAAAAAATAATTAAATAACAAATTAAGAATATTAACGTTTAAGTTAATAAAAACTAAAAAAATGATCAAAAGAAGTTTCTTATCCCTAGTAATAATTTCATTAACTATATCAAGTTGTACCAACAATAATAAATTTATCGTAGATAAAGGTATAGTTGGTGAAATAACGACAACTACAACTGTATCTGATTTAGATAAAATTTTTAAAAACGATTCTATTGTAAAAAATTTAAGTGAAGGTGCTTTTGGAGATAACTATTTTCAAGATGATGACACTTATTTGATTTATGAAAAAGGAGGGAAGCACTTGCTAACTATTGTTCCAAAAGAACAATTAGATAGTACTTCTACTATAAAGAGTATTGAAATTCATGATTCTCGTTACAATACTAAATCTGGCATCAATTTAAATTCTACTTTTTCAGAAATTAACACCAATTATCTAGCTAGACCAGAAACAACACTTCAATCAGTTACTTTATTTTTAGATGAGCTTAATGCTACAATTGCTATAGATAAAGAAGAGTTAGGTTTAAGAGATTTTGCAATGTCTCAAAGAGTTTCATTAGAACAAATTCCTGATTTGGCTAAAATCAAACTATTTATTATTTGGTTTCATTAATATAACACTCTTTATTAATTATCCTAAATTATGAAAAATTATACCGTACAAAAAACACCCTTTAAGGTACCAACTACAGATGGTAAATTAATTGAAGAACATTTTGGGAATGCAACTACAGAGCACTCAGACATAAGCATTGCGCATATGATAGCACCACCAAAATGGAAAGAACCTTTTCAAACTCCAAAATTTGATGAATACACTTATATCATAAAAGGTAAAAAGCAATTTATTATAGAAAATGAGAAAATTATTTTGAGTGTAGGAGAGTCTATTAAAATAAAAAAAGACGTTAGGGTACAATATTCAAACCCTTTTGATGAGGAATGTGAATATATTGCTGTTTGTAGTCCTGCATTTTCTATAGATTTGGTAAATAGAGAAGAAAATTAGTTTTCTAGATGTTTAAAATTTCATCGCTACTTTAAAATTTAACACCCTACCAGTCATATAATTTGGTATACCAAACTGTGTTTTGCTATACACATCTCTTACCCAGGTGTTTGTGATAGCATTTTGAATATCAAAAATATTAAAAAGCTCTAAACCAACACTAAACTCTTTAAAGTTAGAGAGCAATCCTGTGTTAATTTGTTTATTATTACCATCAACAAAAATATATGATACTCCTAAGTCTGCTCTTCTATAATCTCTAAGTCGTTGTTGAAAATTATAAGGATCTGCGTATGATGGTGAACCTCCAGGTACACCTGAATTATATACTAAATTCAAGTATGCTTTTAAATTTGGTAGATTAGGTACATAATCCTGAAAAAGTATTCCAAATTTTATACGTTGGTCAGAGGGTCTTGCAATATATCCATTATCGTTGATATTTTCTTCTGTTTTTAATAACCCTAAACTAACCCAACTTTCACTCCCAGGAACAAATTCGCCATTTAAACGCAAATCTAGTCCGTACACATAAGCTTTGGTAACATTATCAGCTCTGTAACGAATTCTAACATTATCTATAGTATAGGAGTTTACGTCAGATAAATTTTTATAATAAGCTTCTGAAGTTAATTTAAAAGGCCTATTCCAAAGTTCAAAACTATAATCCATACCAACTACGGAATGAATAGACTTTTGAGCATCTACGTTAATATTTAAGACTCCATTAAAATCTCTTAACTCTCTGTAAGATGGAGGTTGTGCATATAGGCCTCCCGAAAATCTAAATAAAATATCTTTATTCCAATCTGGTTTTATCGCAAATTGACCTCTTGGACTCACAATAATTTGGTTTTTTCCACGTACACCGTTTCCTTTGCTAAACCAAGCATGTCCTCTTACTCCGATATTATAGAATACTTCATGGTTATTCCAAAATACTCGTTTACTAAACTGTAAAAACGAAGTGATTCGGTTTATATAAACATTATTATCTTTTCTAATGTTTTGAAACGGAATAATAGCTCCCTCAAAAGGTTCATAAGGCTGGTTATTAGCGATGTTAAAAAGAGGTCTAATAGAAAATCCTAAAGAATCTATAACTTCCCACTCACGTATTCGATCTTTTATACTTTCTTGTTGGAATTTTATACCAAAATCTAACTGACTTTTTTGGTTTTTAACACTAGCTTTTATTTCTATATTAGTAATTAGAGCATCTAAATCATTTCTAGCATGATTTAATTGTGATCCAATTCCTTCAGAAAATGATACTTCTCCAAAATTGGTAGACCCTATATTTGTGTCTACCTCTCCTAAACGATATTGAGCTAAAATATCAAAATATTCTTCTTCCTGGGTATTATATCTAGAGGCAATTGTTGTTAACTTAAATTCTTTGTTAATTTTATATTCTGCAGATACAGCTCCAAATAGAGTTAGATATCTGTCTTTTTCTTCTCCAGAATAAAATACTGTTAATTCTAATGGATCTGCTACAGTTCCAAAACGGGTTCGTCTAGTTAAAGGTTTGTAGTTGTAATTGTTTAAAGAAAAATTACTTAGAAAATTTAATTGAAATTTTTTAGACACTTCGTAAGATAAATAAGTCTGTATGTCTGTAAATCTTGGTCTAAAATTAGTTTCAATTTGTTTACTATTTACAAATAGACTATTATCTCTATATCTAGCACTAGTAATTACACTTAGCTTTTTATTTAAAAAGACATCTTCAAAAGTTATGCTTGCACCAAGTAAACTTGCATCTATGGCAAGGGCTTGTTTTTTTGGTTTTCTGTAGGTAATATCTAGTACAGATGATAATCGATCTCCGTATTTAGCTTGAAAGCCCCCAGCTGAAAAGTCTATATTTTGAACCATATTTGGATTAATAAAACTTAATCCCTCTTGTTGCCCAGATCTTACTAAAAAAGGTCTATAAACTTGTATACCATTTACATACACTAAATTTTCGTCAAAATTACCACCTCTAACATTATATTGTGTGCTGAGTTCGTTATTATTGTTAACACCAGGTAGCGTCATTAAAACATTTTCAACTCCAGCATTCGGACCAACTGTATTTTTTACTTTATTAATACTAATTTTAGTTATTCCAGATGCTTCTTTTTTATTGTCTTTAACTACGATTTCATTGAGGTTTTCGGTTTTAACTTTTAAAACAGGAGAAAAACGAATAATATTTCTATTCCTTGCAAATATTTTTTTTTGAAGTGTAGTATAAGAAACGTGGCTAAAAAAAATAATAACTTCCTTATTTAAAGGAATTCGGATTGTATATTTTCCATTGATATCAGAAGTTGTTCCTGTGTTTCCATATTTAATAGAAACATTATCAATACCTATTTTATTATTATTTTTAATTATACCTTTTAAAAGTGTTGTTTTTTGAGCAAATAAAAAACTCGGTATTAACAATAGAAATAAAAGTGTCTTTTTCACAAAAAATTAGTTTAGTTGCTTTCTAAAGAACGTTTTAGAAACTGTATTCGTATTTCCAACATTATCAGAGACTACAATGTTAAAGATATGTTTACTTCCTACCAATTTTTTGTCATTAAAATTATAGGTTAAAATTCTTTTTTTATGATTGTATTCCATTAATACCCATTCTCCATCAATAGATGCTCTCCAGTCTTTTATTCCAGAACCCTTATCACTAACTCTTACTTGTATAGTCTTTGAATTACTAATCCATTGATTGTTTTTAAAATAAAGCACATCAACCTTAGGATCTTCTTTATCAATTAATAGAGAGAAGTTACCTAAAGTCTTACTTGTTGTAAAAAATGTACTATCTTTTTTTCTAGTAAATTGATATCTTGGGTATTTTGGATATTCTAAGTTAGCTATGTAAAGTTGTTGTTTTTCTTCTTTAGTATATTTAGATACGTCAAAAGTTAAGGTGAAATTTTTATTCAAAGGGACAGAAGAATTATGAATTTGAACAATACTATCTTTTTTACTTAGCTCTAAATATATATTATCATAAAACGTATTTTTTGGAAAAGCTACTGTAACGTCTTTTAAAAAAAACTTAGTAAACTTATTTTTATTAATATAGAAATTAGTAGTGTCTTTATCTTCTTCATTAATAACACTACTTTCCTTACCAACTATAGGTATTTTAACTTTACTAGTATTTCCTACAATATCTTTTGCTATTATTTCTACGGTATAATTATATCCTTTTTTAATTTTAATTCTACCATCATTTGTTAAATTCTTATAGATTGATAATTTGTTTAGCGGATGTCTATACGTCTTTTGAAATCGTTTTTTGTATTTTTTGTAATGTGTATAATCAATGTGTAAGTTTAAAAATTTACTTTTAGAGAAAGTAAACATTTCAAGATTATGGTAGTAGATCATTTTACCATTCACCTTCATTTGTAGGCTATAAATTCCATTTTTATTAGTTGCTTTATCAAATTTATCAAACACATCAATTCCAAAACCAATAGTTCCAGTTGCAGTAATACGATCAGATACATAGTTTCCTATACCTATTTTTTTTAACGGAATTTGAAAACTTTTTTGTTGATTTATTCTTGAATTTTCTGAAAGAGAGTATACTTTTAAAGATTGGATTATTGGTGGAATATTATCTATCACTTTTAAACCAAATAAAAGTGGATTTATTATATTTTCTGTAGCTGTATTTCTAATCTCAAAATGCAAATGAGGGCCTCCAGAACCACCTGTATCTCCAGAGTAGGCTATAACTTCACCTTTTTTAATTGGGAATTTATTTTCTTTAAAATATAAATTTCCTGTGCTATAATTTTCTTTTTTGTATTGTATTTCCTTTACATATTTCTCAATTTCTTCGTTAAAATATTTAAGATGTCCGTATACAGAAGTATATCCGTTTGGATGAGTTATATAAATTGCTTTTCCATAACCAAATTGCTGTACTTTTATTCTTGATACGAACCCATCTGCAGCTGCACGAACAATTAAGCCTTCTTTGCCCTGAGTTTTTATATCTATACCAGCGTGAAAATGATTACTTCTTAGCTCTCCAAAAGAGCCAGATAAATATATAGGAATATCTAATGGATTTCTTAAATAATTAGACGGGTAATTATTTTGTGAATAGCAAATAAATTGCAACAATAAAAATATAAATATGACGTGTTTTTTCAATAGTAAAATTTAAGTAAAAATACTAAAAAATGATTTTGTATATAAAACATTAATAATCATCATGTTATTAAAAAAGTGATTAAATGTTGTAATATTTAAATCAGAATGTTAACTTTGTAGAGATAGTTTATTCTAAAGTTAAAATGGGTAATACACTAGAAGCAATTCATTTATTAGAAAATTCGTTGCAAAACTTACTTTCTAATTACGAGTTTTTAAAAAAAGAAAACGAAATATTGCTTCAAAATAATACTTCATTACAAAACGAACTTTTGGAAAAAGAGCATGTATTAGTGTTTCAAAAAAAAGAACTCGAATCACTTAAAATTGCTAAAACTATTGATGGCAGTGGTACAAATACAAAAAATACAAAACTGAAAATAAATTCATTAATCAAAGAAATTGATAAATGTTTGGTTCAGTTACAAGAATAAAGTTCTTTACATTGTGAATAAATTAAAGATTAATATTGTAATTGCTGGTAGAACATATCCTCTTAGTGTAAATAACACAAAAGAAGAAGAAGGTATGAGAAAAGCCGCAAATGCAATTAACAATTTAATTTCTACATTCGAGCAAAATTACGCAGTAAGTGATAAACAAGATGTTTTAGCTATGTCAGCTCTTCAGTTTGCTTCAAAACTAGAAATTTTATCTTTAAACAAATTAGATACAAATAAAGAAGAAATTAAAAAAATAAATGAGCTTACGCATTTGGTAAATACTCATTTAGAATAAAAAGTTCATTAAAATACATTAACAACACACTGCCTACGTTAGTAATTGTTTATTAAACTCAACACTATTCTATTATGAAGGATGAGTCTTAACTACTAAAGCAAGCCACTTTAAGTGGATCCTTGAACAGTTAGTTAGTCCTATATATGTCATTATGGAGTTTAAAAAAAATCAACTAATGTAGGCTTTTTTTATATATAAATTTAAATTATGGAAGGAATGATACTTCCCATTATATTGGGAGTTTTAATAGGAGCAGTACTCGGTTTTATAGTAGTTAAAGCTATAGAAAAGTCTAAAGGAAAAAAAATTTTAAACAGTACTAGAAAAGAAGCAAGTGCCATTTTAAAAGAGGCAAAAATTGACGCCGAATCAATTAAAAAAGATAAGATTTTACAAGCTAAAGAAAAGTTTATAGAATTAAAATCTGAGCACGAAAAAGTAATATTGTCAAGAGAAAAGAAAATTTCTGAAGTAGAAAAACGAATTCGAGATAGAGAATCTAAAGTTGCCTCAGAAGTAGATAAAAATAAAAGAATAAATCAATCTCTAGAGCAAAAAGAAAAAGATTATGATTTTAAACTAGATTTTCTAGAAAAAAAAGAAAATGAACTAGAAAAAATGCATAAGAGACATGTAGATATGTTAGAGCAAATTTCTGGTTTATCTGCAGAAGAAGCTAAAAAAGAATTAGTTACTTCTCTAAAAGATGAAGCTAAAACAGAAGCAATGGCCTTCATTCAAACATCTATTGAAGAGGCAAAACTTACAGCAGAACAAGAAGCAAGAAAAGTTGTTTTAGGGACTATACAAAGAGTAGGTGTAGAGCAAGCCGTAGAAAATTGTGTTTCTGTATTTAATTTAGAATCTGACGATGTTAAAGGTAGAATTATAGGAAGAGAAGGTCGTAATATTAGAGCCTTGGAGGCAGCAACTGGTGTAGAAATAATTGTTGATGATACTCCAGAAGCTATTATATTATCTTGTTTTGATCCAGTTCGTAGAGAAATTGCACGTTTATCAATGCATAAACTAGTTACAGATGGAAGAATTCATCCAGCAAGAATTGAAGAGATTGTTAAGAAAACAGAAAAACAAATATCTCAAGAAATTATCGAGGTAGGTAAAAGAACTGTTATAGATTTAGGAATACATGGATTACACCCTGAATTAGTAAAAGCTGTAGGTAGAATGAAATATCGTTCTTCTTATGGTCAAAACTTATTACAGCACTCAAGAGAAGTTGCTAATCTATGTGGTATTATGGCTGCTGAAATGGGATTAAATTCTAAAGTTGCTAAAAGAGCTGGTTTGTTACACGATATTGGAAAAGTACCAGATTCTGAAAGTGAATTGCCACATGCGTTATTAGGAATGGAATGGGCAGAAAAATACGGAGAAAAACCTGATGTATGCAATGCCATTGGCGCACACCATGATGAAATTGAAATGAAGAGTTTAATATCTCCTATTGTTCAAGTCTGTGATGCTATTTCAGGAGCAAGACCAGGAGCAAGACGTCAAGTTCTTGATTCTTATATACAAAGACTTAAAGATTTAGAAGCAATTGCATTTGGTTTTACAGGTGTTCAAAAAGCATATGCAATACAAGCAGGGCGTGAATTAAGGGTAATGGTAGAGAGCACAAAAGTGAATGATACTAAAGCATCTGAATTATCTTTTAATATTTCTCAAAAAATTCAGAATGATATGACATATCCTGGACAAGTTAAAGTAACTGTAATTAGAGAAACTAGGGCTGTAAATGTTGCAAAGTAATTATAAATAATAATACTCTCATAAAATCCCACTTTTGTGGGATTTTTTTTATTTTCTAGGATGATATGTTTCTAAAACTTCTTTTAAATAACTATTATCTAAATGAACGTAAACTTCTGTTGTTGTAATACTTTCATGACCTAACATTTGCTGTATAGCTCTTAAATCTGCTCCATTTTTTATTAAATGGGTAGCGAACGAATGCCTTAATGTATGCGGACTAATTTTTTTATCTAAATTTATTTTTTCGGCCAATTTTCTTATAATGGTAAATATCATTTGTCTCGTTAATGCATTGCCTCTTCTGTTTAAAAAAAGAGTATCCTCGAAGCCTTTTTTTGGTGCTACTTGTGTTCTTAATTTAGTAATATAAAAAGTAATGTATTTTTTAGCAGTGTTATGTATAGGAACAAAACGTTCTTTATTACCTTTTCCAACTACTTTTATTAAACCTTCATCAAAAAATAAATCTGATATTTTTAAATTGATAAGCTCGCTAACTCTCAAACCACAACTGTATAACGTTTCTATTATAGTTCTATTACGCTCTCCTTGAGGATGACTTAAGTCTATGGAAGATATTAATATATTGATGTCTTTTTCAGACAAAGTATCAGGGAGTTTTCTTCCAATTTTTGGGCTCTCAATTAAAGTTGTAGGGTTAGTATTTCTATAGTCTTCAAAAACTAAATATTCAAAAAAACTACGTAAACCAGAAATTATTCTAGCTTGGCTTCTTGGATTTACCTCTTTAGCAATCTGATATATAAATTCTTGCAGATTATTTTTATCAATAGTAATTGGATTTGAGGAAATATTATTATTTTTTAAAAAAAGAATAAGTTTTTCTAAATCTCTCTTATAACTATCTACTGTGTTTTTAGATAGACCTCTTTCTATTTTTAAAAATAATTGATAATCATGAAGTGCATTTTTCCATTTCATATTATAAATTTACAATTTATATTTTAGCTATTAAAAGGAGTTTTACATGAAAGTTTTTTCAACAAAATAATTGTATTTTTGATTTTATGAAAATACTAATTATAAACGGTCCAAACCTTAATTTATTAGGTAAAAGAGAACCAGAAATTTATGGTTCAGAAACTTTTAATGACTTTTTCTCTAAACTAAAATTAAAATTTACTGACGTTGAGCTAGCCTACTTTCAATCAAACATAGAAGGAGAGTTGATAGATAAATTACAAGAAGTTGGTTTTAGTTATGATGGTATCATTTTAAATGCTGCAGCATATACTCATACCTCTGTTGGTATTGGAGATGCTGTAAAAAGCATTAATACACCTGTAATAGAACTTCATATCTCTAACATTCATGCACGTGAAGATTTTAGACATAAAAGTTTTATTGCACCTGCAGCTAAAGGTGTAATTTTTGGTTTTGGGTTAAAAGGATATGAATTAGCTATTCAAAGTTTTTTGTAAGTATTAAAACTCTAATATCATTTTAATATTTGCTCTTTTATAATGTGAGTTTTTCTCTACAGGAATCTCTACAAACCCCATTTTTTTATATAAATGAATAGCGGTTTCTAAAGATCTGTGCGAATATAGAATTATATTACCCCATTTTTTTTGTTTAGCAAATGCTATACAATATTCAACCAATTCTTTTCCAATTTTTAAACCTTGAAAATTTGGTTCTACAGCCATTTTACTTAGTTCAAAAAAACTTTTTTGGTTGATAAGAGAAACTACACCAACAATTTCATTTTTATACCTTGCAAAGAAAATATAGCCTCCTTCAGCTATGATATAAGTATTAGGTCTGCTTAAAACTTTTTCATCATAAGGCTCTATATAAAAATACTTTTTTAACCATGCAGCATTTAAATCATAAAATCGCTGTGAGAATTCCTTTTTAAAAGGTATAATTTCTAGATCTGGATTCATCTACTTATTGGGTTTGTGCTATAAAATTTTGATAAGTATAAGTATCTAACTAAAAATAAAATTAAAAGTGGTAGTACTGATAATGGTAATAATTGAATTCCTGAAATCCATATAAATGGAATCGAAGCAATAAGTACAACTAGAAACTTAAAATACTTTGCAAACCAACCTTGTTTTCTCTTTTTAATTAATAAAAGAGCTAGTATTATATTTGGTGCAAATGCCCACAAGATATTAAAATTGTTAGGTGTTGTGGAATGGTCTGTAAATAACCATAAAAATATAATTAAAAGACCTAAACCACCTGTTGTAAATAATAATATAAAATCTAAAATAATGCTTCTAGTGTTATTTTTAAAGTTGATAAATGTTATAAAAAGGCCAATAATAGACAGTATACTAAAAATTAAGAGAGGGTTAAATATAGTAATAGTTTGTTTTAATTCTTTATATTCTAAAATCGTGGTTTCTTTTTTAGTTAAATTTATTTTTTTATTTTCTAATTCTCTGGTACTGTTCTTAAAAATAGAATACACATAATCTGGCAAATACATAAATTCTTTATATTCTGCTTTTCTATCTAATTTACTACCTAAAGCTAAGTTAATACCAAAACTACCCCAAGTGTTCCAAGGTATTTCTTTATTCATTAATTGACGAAAAGACAATTCTGTTTCAATATTTTTATTACTCCAAGTTATTTTATCGTTTAAAACCTCTTGAGTAATATCTCTTAATTTTGTTGCGCAATTATTAAAATAAGGATCGTAAAAGTAAGAAGCATTATTTGGTGATGCGTTTCTTTCTAAATAAATAAAAAAGGCTTGTTTTTCTTCTCCAGTTAAATTTAAAACTTGTTGTTTTACCCAACGTTTATTTTGATTATAACTTCGAAGAAAATAATCGAATTTATATCTGCCTAATTTGTAAATTAGTTTTCCTTTGGTAAAGTTACTATAGAAATTAGGTGCACTAAAATCAAACATCCCATAATTGTAAATTAAATCGAGTTGCAACATAGGATCTTTAATTCGAATTGCAGAGTGTCCAAAAGCTTCGTACAATTCTGCTCCTGGGCCTGCAGTAATAATACTTACCTCTGCATAAGTAGAAAGATTTACTTGTGCAGTTGTTTTGTTGAATAAAAATAGAAAAAGTAAATAAATTAAATATTTTTTCTTCATAATTTCTATCTTCTAAAAAATGAATAATCAAAAGTTAGTGAGAAGATGTTTGAAAATAAAGCATCCCCAACACTTCCTATGTTTGTTAGAGCATAATCTACTTGAATTCCTTTATATTTAAAACCTACACCAAAATTAGGTTGTGTGGATAATGATTTAGAATTATCAAACTCTTTTGTATACTGAAAATTACCAATACCAAGCCTTAAATACATCAACTTTTCATAATCTAATTGTAGACCAAGAGCAGGATCTATACTCGCTAATTCTGAAGAAAAAACATCGTTAGTTTGCTCAAACCTGATATTTAAATCAAATTCAGATTGTAAGTTAAAAAAACGACCAATTCTCCAATCTTTTGCAACTCCAATTTGTAATTTAGGTTTGGTGATTTCTGTATTTTCTGGTAATTCTTGATTTTGACTGGGAATTGCATTTCGTATACTTTCAAATTCTTCTTTATCAATAGCCCAGCTATTATAAGTTGTTGTAATATCTCTAGCCATAATTCCAAACTTCCATGATTTTTTTTCGAATTGTAAGCCAATATCAAAACCAAACCCCCAGGAAGCTGCAAAATCTCCTATAATTCTTCGAATAATTTTAGCATTTACACCTAATTTTAAATCTTTAAAAATTAAGTTTCTTGCATAAGAGAAATTAAAAGCATAATCAGCAGCAGAAAAAAGGCTAATCCTATTAAAATCAATATTACCATCATTATCAATTAGAGCAGTCGTGTTTAATATATCATCAACCCCAAAACGTATAATAGAAACACCAAGTGCACTTTCTTTATCTATTGGCATAGCAAAAGCAGCATGGTTATAGTTTGCAATTCCAGCAAAATAAGAAGAATGCATTAAAGATCCTTGATAATCTTCTATACCAACAAGACCTGCTGGATTCCAATAACCAGAATTCACATTATTTGTTTTTGCAACGACGGCTTTACTCATGCCTAATGCTGCTGCGTCTACACCAATATTTAGAAATTCATTGGAATAGTTTCTAAATGCTTGTGCATTTATGAACGCAGAAATTAGAATTATAAAAAGTAAAAATTTATGTTTCACTAACTTAAAGATAAGATATTACAAATATCGAAAAACCTGTTATAATAACAGTTCTTTTTAACAGATATTGTCT